>Ga0126342_10021989_pt1 | contig 10582 bp, 9 predicted proteins | sample Cyp1metagenome_FD_92528 | JGI IMG/M metagenome (GOLD analysis project Ga0126342, IMG submission 92528) | Coral microbial communities from Lord Howe Island, Old Settlement Bay, Australia - Cyphastrea 1 metagenome | ecosystem: Host-associated > Invertebrates > Cnidaria > Coral ...
TATATTGTACATATATATGCATATATATATATATACATTTATATATATGCATATATATGTATATATACATATATGTTATATAACAATATTATGCATATATATATATACGTATACATATATATATATATATATATATTTGTCATATAACTATATTCTACATATATACATACATATATATGTTATATACATATATATATATATATATATGTTATATATACATATGTTATATAACTATTATATATATATGTAATATAGTTATAAAACACACATATACATATATTAATGTTTTATACATATATGTATATATCATATTATATATATATATATATATTCACCGTAAGCCCTATAGCTATAACCTTGCAGATTGTAGTGATTAACTAAGGTTAACCACACCATGAGCCCACTGAAAATGTTCCGCCGCTGAGGAGCGTTCCAGCAGAAACCGGGTCCAAGTCGAACCACCTGAGGAGTTCCGCAAGGAGAGCTGTCGAGGTGGCCAAAAGTAACCCTCAAAGTAGATAGACAGGATGAAACTTGCAAGCAACCCAAGTAGGATTTATGTTATATTTTTTTGATCCTTGTGGAACTTCGCTTTGTATAGATCTATATTCTATATAAATAGTATTTCAATGTATCTTTGTATCCCCAAAAAATGTGCCGCGGCACTGCGTGGGTGAGAGGCCAGAGCCGTGCGGTTGGGAGGTCTCAACCAGGAGCGGTAAGGAGGTAAAGGGCCTTGGATCAGCATGGATATCTCCGAAGGGAACTAGCTTAAATATGCTTAAATATGTTTTCTGCTGGGTTTATGGTGATGAACACACTATAGTCAGAGTGTCATAATATAAATATAGTATATTGTCTGAGTGGGCTCTTGTTAGGCACCAACCTCAGGTCATTTGACATCCCAAGTCGGAAGACAAAGTTGCCCCGGGTGTATCGGGATGAACTGTAACTGTTCCAGGTGTTTTCCAGGGTGGGGGCATTCGGCAACTGGAAAAAGATGACAAACTCGCAATTCAGATGCTCCTGGAGTATGATATGTTTTTTGTTTGGTGTTGTCCAAGTTCAAAAACATATATAAATGCTTTGCAAATATATAATTACATAGTCGAATGTTGTAGCTCTGGCATCTTCATATTATATCCAAAACCATTCTGAGACCCGTCTGTGGTTTAAAAGATTTTTTTTCGACACATGTGGATTGCTTCCGTACCAAACGTGGGGATCACAAGAAATAATGCAGTTTTAACATGTTAGCGCCAAACCCTATGTTTGCCCATTCCTCACTAAATCACCCAAACAATATCATATATACTTGTCACCTGAGGATGAACGAAAACACTGGCTGTACGCAGCGATTTTGACTTTAGGTTTCAGGATTGAGGGTTTTAGGATTTTTGGGGTATATTCTTGTGGAAGCTTAAAACAGCCAGTCCTAGGATGTCCTACGCAGGGATTTCAGCATGTCAAAAGATATGCGTCATGGGCAAACGTACGGTTTCCAGCTGTTTTAAACGGGGATCGAGACCAGTAGGCAGCCATCCTTGAAGTTCGATGACTGGGAAACTGAAACCCTCCTTTGAGATCGTGAATGCTTAAAATGTGGGGACCCATGAGCAACCCAATATGAATCCGTTCAGTCTGACAGCACATCGCGTTCTGAATGGCAAAACATGGTTACATCATGTGCTTTTTAAACCTGGTATGAACTATATCATGCAACCAATTGAAACAGTGTAAGTTGCTCTTCCCACGCTTTCCCAATGATAAATATCCAGCTCAGTGTCAAATGCTGGTATCCGGCTCGCTCTGCGGTTCCTATGCATGCTTTCACGGATTTCCAGCAGAATGTGTGTGGTCACCCAGGGGTCAACCGATTTTGCAGAGTTGACCAGTTTGGTGGGTACATTTCAGCAGTAAGAAGGAAAAACGTTTTTCATTACCTCTCTTTAGAGTTATCGCCCATTACCACTTATAAATCTATCTATATCTATAATTATATAAATATTTACAATATATAAGTCCATTGTTTGTTTCCCATTGATGGTTTATATGATCACCCACATTTATCACCATAAAAAAAAAAAACTGGCTTTCCAGGGTCCACCACGCCTGGGCGGCCTGCGCCTGACGCCGTTGCGCCTGTGGCGCCTGTGGCGCGTGTGGCGCGTGTGGCGCCCTGGGGGCCCGCATGGGTGCCCGAGGTCTAGACATCGCGCAGACGCCGCATGGCAGGCGCTGGGGGACACCTGGCGGTGGGGCCACCCATCAGATAGATGGATTGATTGATTGATTGATTGATAGATAGATAGGTAGATAGATAGATAGATAGATCGACAGATAGATAGATAGATAGATGGATAGATCGATTGATCGATCAGAAAGATAGATAGATAGATATATGGATCGACAGATAGACAGATAGAAAGATAGATACATAGATAGATAGATAGATAGATAGATGGATAGATAGATAGACAGATAGATAGACAGAGAGATAGATAAATAGATAGACAGATAGATGGATAGATAGACAGATAGATAGACAGAGAGATAGATAAATAGATAGACAGATAGATAGATAGATAGATAGATAGATAAATAGATAGATAGATAGTTTGAAAAGATTAGATAAGATCAGATAAAACGAGAAAATAGATAAGATGAGATAAGATTCAATACGATTAGCTAAGATTACATAAGAATAATTTAGATAAGATAAGATAAAATTAGACAAAACATAGATAATATTACAAAAGATTAGATGGAATTAGATAAGGTTAGAAAATAATAGGTAAGATTAGAAAAAATAGAGTAGATTAGAGTAGATTAGATAAGATTATATAAGATTAGACAATATTTCGAGTAGATTAGGGTAGATTAGTAGATTAGATAAGATTAGATTAGATTAGAATAGATTAGATAGATAGATATATATGATGGTGGTGGAGATGCAAATGATACTGATGATGCTGATGTAGCCATTGGGGAAACAAACAAATTATGCCAGCCTATGATTGTTGTAGAAAGAATTGAAACACGTGCTGATTTTGATGATTCTGATGATTTTTGAGGCTCCTGGCATGCCAGGACACCAATGCAAAGCACCAGTGCACCCCGGCAAGGAACAAAAATGAATGGTTTCATCAACATCTTAGGGCCTCCAAACAGAAATACATATCATGTGTCCATTGGTCCATCTTTTCCTACCAAACATAATGACATATTCTATGTAAGATTATCATATTCTTCCCAGGAGATGTGCCAGATCTGCTAGACAAATTTGGATCATATGACCAATTGACCTCCCTTTCCGCGACCAAAGCTTTGGGTCCGCGGAGCAAAAAGGGGCTGCAGCCAGCGGCATGGTCGAGCTTGAGGACTAACTGACTAACATACTGCGACGATGTCACTGAAAGTTCGATCTGAATGTTCATACCAGTATGGTGGTTTGCATAAATGGGGGTACCCTATCAATGGATGATTTGTAGTGGGGCATCCTATCAAAATTGATGATCTAGGGGTATCCCAATTTTAGGAAACCACCATATGTTCAAACTTCCCTGCATGATTGTGGTAGTCCATGGGGTGTGTCCAAGCAAAGGCAACCAATTTGGGCATTCCATTAACACCTCACCACTGACTGTGAATCGGGATTCACAAATCCCCATTTTTGGCAACCAAAAATGTGGTGTGCCGTTTCAATTAGTCATCTACACATCTGATACGTTGAAGATAAGCCCATTGTTAGTGAACCAAGGTTTGTTCATCCGGGGCGAACTTTTGACATCCAGAATCATACTCCAGTGGCTTTTCCGCTTTTCCTGATCTTTGCAGCCCTGACTTCTCAGCATGAACTGCCAACTTCCACAGGAAGCAAAGACAATTGATCTTCATTTAGCAACCAACGACGACAAGCGCTGTCAATTCAGTCCAAGATGGGGATGTCGAATGTCGATGAGATATATCAAAATTTCGATGATATCCATGATATCCAATGACATTTAGATGATATGGGGATCCCTCAATCTAACATAAAGACATATAGCCATGATAAGTCCCAATATGTCCAATGCTCGACAGGCTCCAGGATAACATGGCTACATCCCCATGGGTATGGCTCAAAATATGTATGGTTCAACCCCCCAAAAGGATGCTGATATGGATGGGGGGTTTGTTGTACATGTTTTATATGGAGACTATAAGGATACTACTAAACTATATATATATATATATAATAAATATATCAATATATCCAAATACTGGTACTACAGGGATACCACTAAACAAAAACCAGTTTTGTGGTGCACTATGGTACACTGCTACCCTGTTTCTGAGCCGTAGCCAGAGAATATCATACCGTCATACCATATATCGGAATCCAACCCCCGAAGTGGTCCCTTGCTTTGCTTCCTTCGCATCAGCGAATGTTGATGCTCAAATGCATCACCAGAGCCAACACTGGTGGAGTTGAATTCCAACACTATCAACACTGGTGGACCATAGTACAAGCGCAGCTGCAATCACAAACCACCAACTGTGTCATGCTGAAAAGAACTGCATAATCATCATCGGGAGCCTGAAAGATTCGCGGAAGTCATGGGTGAACCATTTTTGAAATCACACAAGTTAACAAGTTACTAAGTATGTACAGTAGATAAGGCTTATCTGATGAGTATTTTCAAGGCTGTTCCAAATCCATTCTGAATCTGAACTGCATGACCCAGCAAAAGAGGCCACTTTGGGAACCTATCATCTCCACGAATAGGTCCCAATGAAGGTACTCTCTGATGATCTCAAAGAATCTAACCGCCAGCGCGGATCTAATATCTATCTAGCTAATCTAGCTACGTTTCTGTTTATCAATCTACCTTTCTATCTATCTCTCTTCATTCCAATTTACAGGTAAATTGAAAAACTATAAACTGAACATACAAAAGAACAAATCCAGGATGCATGTTTGCTCTGCAGTTTTTTGGCCACGCGGCATCAGGCTGCACTATGACTCGACCAGGAAAAACTCTCTGGGACCCACGTGCGGATGCAAAGGTAAGGCTCTTCGTGGCCTGACGTGATGATGCGAAAAGGCGACGCTGGTGAGTCGTGAAACATGGGTCATAGGACCAGTCATAAGTCATAGGATATAAATATCTAAAATACAGTGTGCATATATATATTATAGATATATTATAGATATTATATATATATATATATTATAGATATATCATCCCGTGACATAAATCAATGGCATATTTACTATGAGTACGTTGGTGTCACCAGCAAGCAAGCCGCGCAAAATCCACAGGACTGGGATCATCCCTTGCGTTTTATCGACCTCATTGCCTCGTTGTTTGTTTGTTGCACAGCAGCACCTGTCAGTGGATTAGTTTGAGGGAAAATCTACAGGAAACCATAGGTTTTCCCATTAAATATGGGGTGTTCCTGTAAATATTTCCCTTAAAGCAATCCATTGAACCTGATGATATAAAACTGGACCGTCACACTGTGACCACATGAAACCAAAAACAGATCAACAATTGTTTGAGAATCCATATGTTCCTCCTTCACCAAACCAAAAATGGATAGTGAGCTTCACCCGTTAAAAGAAAGAAAACTAACTGTTCACACCAATTGACTGGTGGTTTTCAACCCCACCTGAACATATGAACTAATCATCTCTAGTGCCCAATGGACATCATCATGCCAAATAGGATAAACCAAAAAACACCAGCCACTTGAATCTATGTTTTCCGATGTGCTTAGATCCTTCATTGGCCAAAACAGGTATCACATAAAAAAAAAAAAAAAAATCCCCTCTTCATGTGATCATGTATTATAACCTTAATTAACACTATAGAACTGGTATATGTATCATATATCTGGGCAAATTGTATTAATTCGCTAACCTGAAATAAGGCTATCTCGGGGATGATTCCCCCTATTAACCCAGCGCTTCCTCGACCTAGTTTAACCTTGTTTTTTACTAACGGCCAGGTTTAACCTGGCTGTTGGAAGATGCTCCTTGATATAGCTATGTTTATAACCATTACAGTATATACTTTGTCCAGGAAGCTCACATGTCATGTTGGGAAATTATGGTCAATAGATACGTGGATAAACAGATCTAGTGAAAGTACCTACCTGAAATTTTCCACAAAATCTGGACCGGGAAAAGTCCGTGGAACGACCGTGAAAAACCCGTGAAACGGCCGTGAAAAACCCGTGAAAAGCCACCAAAAACTTGCGGCTATTTTTTATTCATTTTTTGGAGTATTTTGTAATCTTTTCACGGGTTCTTCGCTAAAATCTTTGGAACCATTGGCCATTTCAAGCAGTCTTGGCACTTATAGACTTGAAATTGGTTGATGAGCAGCTGTTGCTGCTGAGGCTGTGGAGTGTATGTGGGGTTTGGTGGGTTTCCCCTTATATATGTCAACATATCCCAAGATTCCCAAGATCAACATAACCATTGTATAAATTTATATAAATAAATACCATGGGTTTTCGATGGTCTTTAGGTAACGGCCGGCTGTTAGTGTAACAGCCAGGTTTAACCTGGCCTTTGGAAGGCCTGGGTAACCATGATTATAGTGAGGTCGCAGTGAGCTCGTTATAATTTACTCATATATATATATATTATATATATGTATATATATATACATAGATAAAGATAGATATTGGATATAACTATTTAATTCTAGATCAAACATACCATACATCATGTATACAGCTATAGAGATCCATATGGTAAATTGGGAACAGATATACCATATATACATAGATATAAATTGTATAATATATGCAATTTAAAACATATTGTATTTAATAATTCATTTGCATTATATAATAGGTGTATAATATTAACTATATATACATATCTCAAGATCTAAACTATATATATATATTCATATAACACATCATATTCCTGGCTTCCAGCACACTCATTCCACCTTCCACCTTCCACCTTCCACGCCTCATGGTAAAGCGTGGCCCATCCCCAGTGGCGCTCAAGTCGTAGCTGCCAGGACCCGGGCCGCCTCGGGTTCCGATGGGGAACGATGGTGGAAAAACCATGGGTTTATTCATGTTGTACCGTTATGCAATGTTTATAATTTATAACCATTAAACACAGGCTTTCATCTATTGAATAATATGTTCTAGCCTAGTTCTAGCTATAAAATGCTATAAACATTGTTTATTGGTTGAAAACCATGTTTATAAAGTTTAAAGCACCAACAAATAAAGAGTGAAATATGGTTAAATCAATGTTAAACTCCACTTGCGTATCGGGAATTTCCGAGTGGGAATTGGAATCTCTTCAAGCAATAATTGTGCATAATGTCAGACCCGGATGAACAAAGCCTCACTATTCGCTGAGGGGGGGTACCCCGAACATAGCGATATTCAATTGATTTAATTACTATTAGAATTGGTTCCCCATATTGATAAACTGCAATTTATTGATTAAGCCTGGGAAAACTAAAACACTAATCCAATCCTTCTCATATTAAATAAACACCCCCCATCAACCAGGGTTTAGTAGCCGATTTAATTACACATCTCTGGGACATTCTGGGACCATACAATGGGGGTGGTTTGTATAATAGAACGGGGGCATGGGATGAACTGGACCATAAACCCTAGGCATACCATGGCATACCCCTGGGCAAATGAGGAAAAACTAGATTAATCTATCCGCGAGGGATTGGAGGTTATATTAGGACGATGTGATTATTCCTACTGTCAACTATTTTTAATCAATCATTATTGCCCTCTGGTAATCAACCGTGGCAATGAACAATCCCCATTGCAAAAGGTTGAAATGGGAAATCACCAATGCTGGATTGTCAATCGCCATGTTTGATGACCGGAGCGTAACCTATCAACGGGTTCTGATTCCCGGTCACGGACCCACTTTGCTTCTCTTGGAGATGATCAACGCCCTGCTTTGTCGGTAACGGTCCTTTTCTCCCCCAGCCGCCCCTTGTAATGGTCCCCTGGGCGGGAAATCCCACAGCTCGCGTTCACTGCTCAACCTCAGTAGGCGCCCCAGGTCGTGAAGACGATCTATTGGTGAACATGAGTAGCTTAAATTATGGGCTTATGGTGATCATAAGATATCATAAGTCTACTTAGTGGGTGAATAGCTCAACTTATAAGTAGGGGGCACCAGCTTGTAGGAATTTGGGACCTCAACAAGTAAGGACATGTTGGGATATGTCAGAAGCAGGATGCCATCAACAAGGCAACCAACAATGGGAGAACAACAATGAACCGAACCATAGGATTGTGAGCACCATGGGGTACCTATATAGTTTAAAGCATGTTTAGACACACAAACCCAGATAAAATAGTAAGTTTTACTAAGTTTAGTTGGTTGTGAGAAAATGCCGGCAACTGAGCATAGCCCCTCAGCATGGAGTGTCTGTTTCTTCTGTAGATTCGCAGCATCTTGGGGCCACTCAGCCCCTGACAAGATCAAGGGCCATCTTATGCCCATGACATTCGCCGGCTTTCCCGAGTTTGGTTGGTCCATGTCCATGTTTTGATGCATGAAAGAACGCACGCGGTCCTCACTCCATTCACCCAGCCTTTTTGTGTAGAATCTATGCCACTGGCGGTTTGCACTCATAGGAACCCTTTGAGAAGGGTTCTCAAAATGTAGTGGGACATTGCCCCAGTTCCAAAAGAAAGGCTAAATCACCAGCTGACCGTTCGATGTGACCATCTCCAATCCTTGACACTAAAAAACTGCGAATCTCACCCTTCAGTAACGTTTACCTGGGATGCATATTGCTTACCATGTTGGTAAAACAATAATACACCATCTCCCAAATCACCATAAATTGGTGGTAAAAACAATTATAAACCATTCCCACATGGGCGTTTACTATTGTTTTGCCCACATTACACGGTTTTCTACCCAGTCATGAACCTCGAAACAACGCCGAGCAACGCGCTGCCAAGGGCTTCTCGATCCGTGCGGGTGAGGCGCTGGCAAGCCAGCGCTGGCTCCTTGGCGAGTTGGCCTGGGATCGCCTCTACTAATCATGATAATCATGCTTAATAATGTTCGGGCTTAAGGGAAAATCTACAGGACACCATTGTTTATACCATCAGATATAGGGGTTTCCTGTAACATTTCCCATCATCCAAGTCTATGAATGACTAATCATGGATTAAACATGGATGGATGTAGAAAAGATGATCAGCTATTAGTTGATGATTGATAATGAAAATTGATTGAATATGGATTAATATGGATTAATAATGATCAACTCTCCATGATTAATCCATGATTCCGTGGTTGACATGAGTTGAACCCTTCTCGAGCCATGCGTCTTTGGCAGCGCCCCACGGGATCCTGTCGTCCGGGCCTACCATCGATGCCGAGAAATCAAGCGTGGCTGGGAAATCTCAAATCTCACTAAATGGAGACGGACGTGGGAAAATCAGATTTGAGGAAATCATCTATAAATTGTAAAAACGAAGTCTTGTTTTTCCTTTGCCATGCTGCATCTACATGATGTTTAATGGGAAAATCCACCAGACATCGGCGAGTTTCCATTGCCATGTTTGGTTACAAAAGTGTAGCCAACTGCGGTGTTTTAAGAAGTCTAATTTTGCTCTAAACAGCTCCTCCACTATCCATGGCAAACTTACCATCAGCCCCATGAACAGCATCCCAGTATGGTTCTCTATCACCATGAAGCCACTTGATTTTATCTGAGTTCAACATTTTCTGAACATCATTAAACATTTTAGGGAAATCCACCCATTTCAAGCAAACACCAATGATTGCATAGTGGGTAGCAACCTGTCACATCCAAGGTTATATATCTGCATATATATATATATATAAACATGGAGATGGAGAAAGAGAGAGAGAGAGAGAAAGAGTCAGACATATGTAAAACATAGGGGTCTATATAATACATAACCCTCGGCATACATTCATTAATATATGAATATGTATAATTACACACACAATCATATACACAAATAGGGTTATATATATATATATACAGATATATTACATCTATACATTTAAAAAAAATAACATATATCATATGAATCAACATATCTTTCTGCCAGGCTGCCGCTGGCCCAGTGTAGCTTACAAATGGCAATGGCGTGGGACTGACCTGCGGGGATCGTCGTCCCATTTCGCTGAGGAAACCCATGGCAAAACAACGTTGATCAACGGGGATATCACAGGGATAGATATAGATAGATAGATAGATAGATAGATAGATTAGATTCGATTAGATATATAGATAGATTAGAGTAGATTAGATTAGATTGGATTAGATTCGATTAGATTAGATTAGATAAATTAGATAGATAGATAGATTGATAGATTGGTAGATACAGATGATAGATACAGATAGATACAGATAGATACAGATAGATACAGATAGATACAGATAGATACTGATAGATACAGATAGATACAGATAGATACAGATAGATACAGATAGATACAGATAGATACAGATAGATACAGAAAGATACAGAAAGATACAGAAAGATACAGATAGATACAGATAGATACAGATAGATACAGATAGATACAGATAGA
>Ga0126342_10021990_pt1 | contig 10582 bp, 8 predicted proteins | sample Cyp1metagenome_FD_92528 | JGI IMG/M metagenome (GOLD analysis project Ga0126342, IMG submission 92528) | Coral microbial communities from Lord Howe Island, Old Settlement Bay, Australia - Cyphastrea 1 metagenome | ecosystem: Host-associated > Invertebrates > Cnidaria > Coral ...
AACACAAATAACTGAGTATCTTGTTAGGCACTTGAATCCACATTTGCGTGGGAAAAAATGTCCATGTTTGCTGTTGAGTGCCTAATATATATATATATATAGATAGATAGATAGATAGACAGATAGATAGATAGAAAGATAGATAGATAGATAAACAGATAGATAGATCGATAGATCGATAGATCGATAGATCGATGGATAGATAGATAGTAGATAGATAGATAGATAGATACATAGATAGATAGATAGATAGATAGATGGATAGATAGATAGATCGATAGATAGATAGACAGATAGATAGATAGATAGATGGATGGATAGATAGATAGATAGTTAGATAGAGAGAGATATAGGATTAGATCGGATTAGATCGGATTAGAAAGGATTAGATAGGATTAGATAGGATTAGATAGGATTAGATAGGACTAGATAGGACTAGAAAGGATTAGAAAGGATTAGATAGGACTTGACAGGATTCGATAGGACTAGATAGGACTAGAAAGGATTAGAAAGGATTAGATAGGATTAGATCGGATTAGATAGGATTAGATAGGACTAGATAGGACTAGAAAGGATTAGATAGGATTAGATAGGATTAGATAGGACTAGATAGGACTGGAAAGGATTAGATAGGATTAGATAGGATTAGATAGGATTAGATAGGATTAGATAGGATTAGACAGGATTAGATAGGATTAGACAGGATTAGATAGGATTAGATAGATGGATGGATGGATGGAGGGAGGGACGGAGGGAGGGGGCGCGCGAGAGAGAGAGAGAGAGAGACAGTAGAAAGATAAATGAATAGATAGATGGATGGATGGATGGATAGATAGATAGATAGAGATAGAGATAGATAATTATAGATAGAACGAGGCAATTATAGACTGAAATAGGAAAATATAGATAGATACGGATATTTTTAGATAGAAATAGGTAATCATAGATAGATTTGGTTAATTTTAGATAATTAAAGATAATATAGTACTATAGATAGACATAGATAATTATAGATAATTTTAGATAGACAGTTAGAGAGAGACAGTTCGGTAACCTTGGGTTTATCATCCATTTTGGGGGTGTTAATAAGTTTCACCCATACTGATGGTGGATCAAAAGTCGGGATGCACCAACTTAACCAAATTTGGCGAGGTCGAGAACGCGATAAAACTGTTGAATTGGTCATGATTGACAGTAAGAATCATGTGGTAAGCCCAGTGCCACAAACCTATAATCTGGGGATTGTTGGAACCCCACCCATAGAAATTGTAATTTGGGGGATGGTTTGGTTTATGGCAGTATCACATGATCCTGTAATCAACCAAAAGTATTCAAGCCTTGCACAGACCGAAATGGGAAGTGCATCATGGGGGTAACGGCACTTCGCTGAGTCTTCCTTCAAGATCCTTCAAGGACCGTTTGGAAACAATTCCTCTGCCTACATTTGATCTTTGCACAAATTAAGAATTCAGAAACAGTCCCACACATGTCTGAACGAGTTACATAGATTTTGTTTCAATATATTGATTATATGATATGTATATATATATATACACACACACTTTATTGATGACGTATTATACTATATTGACTTGCTTGAAAGTTGTGGACCTTTGCAAACCTTGCTTACAAACCCTCAGAACTGAGAACCTTGTAGGGCCTGACTTTCGGCCGGCCCTAGAGTTCCTGACATTTCTGCCACCTTCCCGGTGTAAAAAAACATGAACTTCCCTAAAACAATTGAACATCATTGAAGATCGGCACAAACTGAGCACTCAGGAGGTTTCCCAAACAATCAACAAGCTCAGCTTGCTACCTTTCCCCTCAGAGTTTCAAAAATCTGATCGATAGTGATCCTCCAAAATCCTCCGTAATATACATCAAAAAATAGAAAAGTAACTCCCCAAGCTGAGCTGCCAAGCATCCCACTTCTTGGTTTCCTCGCTATCTGCAACTGCTTCCTGTCGCTGCCGGCCGCCGCAGCACATGGCCCCCATGTCCTAACTCCAGGAACTGCCCATGGCGTACTCAGCGAGGCGAGCAGGGAAAGGCAGAAAGGAAGGCGATTCACGTGCCACTGGTTTTGATCCAACTTTTGACCACGTCTTGATGATTCCTGAAAATGTCACCGAATCTTGCCATATGAGTTCAAACTCTCTTCTTTTTGCTACCTTTTCTGTCCTGTTTTTGTTGAGCCGATCCAAAGGAAAATCGAAGGTGTTGAGATCTGAGAGCGTGGCCACGTACCATGGATTCTCTAGATCCACCCACATGACATTTAGAAACCCCCAAACAAGATGCAGAACAGTTTCAATGGGTAATTTTGCCACTATGTTGGTTGAATTGTTGTTTTTCATGAATCGAATCTTTTCTGCATCTTCTTGTTTGGGGCTCCATAAAGCGAAAGCGATGGATGAGGAATCCCCCACGAGGTATGAAAGCAACATGTCCTCCATCTGCCAGGACGGCAATCTTCAGGGAACTGCTTTGCAACACCTGGCACCAAAACTAAGGACACGTTGCATCAGGTGGGTTAAATTTTATCTAGGTCAAAAGTCAAAAACGACCAAATGAGGAAATATATGGAAATTTCATGCGTATAATTATAGAAATGCATATAATTGCATGAGGAATTTGCAGGGCGACTCCGAATTCAAAACAGGCAGTGGCTGAGTCATGCAGGTCAAACAATTGCGTGATCACACAAGAAACCCCAAACAGCGTGGGCGGTAGGAAGTCAATGTACCAGAGGCAGCAGTAGCTGTAGAGCAGTAACAGATGAGGTTTTAGACATCATCGCAACTGCAGCAGCAGGACCTTCTATGTAGGTCTGTATGGAGGAGCTCACAAGATCTGCATACAAGAACTTCCTATCAGCATCCCAGAAGAACTAAGCTCACAAGATCGTCATAAAAGGACCTGCTGCTGGAGCGGAGCTTACAAGATCTTGAGACAAGAACCTCCCAAGAGCCTCCCACAAGAACTTTCATACAAGCACCTGGACGATATGGCATCTGCAAGATCTTCATGCAAGGATCTCTGAGAGAGGATCTCACCCGAATTTCAACAAGATCTTCTGTTAAGAACCTGCACAGGATCATGCAGAGCATCTTCAATCAAGATCTTGATGCAAGGCCCCTTAGGGAGGATCCGAACAGGATCTCCACAAGATCTTCTCAGAAGGACCTGTAAAAGTCATGCAACGACACCCAGAGGATTTTACTTCAAGATCTTCTCACAAGGGCCTGTACAAGATCATGCAAGGACCTCTTACAGAGGACTTCACAAGGATCTCCACAAGATCTTCTCACAAGGATGACCGTCTGTGCGAGCCTGCGCAATCGAAATGCACAAGGACATCTCAGAAGAGCCGTTTGATGGGAAAATGTTCAAGGAAAATGCCGCGCCCTAGGCCCGCGACAACAGTTTTTTGCGCGAGCCTGCGCAGTTGTGAAATGCACATGGACATGTCGCGAGAACCATTTTATGCGGAAATTTACAGGGAAAAACGCCAAACCCTGATCAAGCACCGGCCTGAAGTCCTACCATAAGAACCCCTCAGTGTGAACACACTCTTTGGAGAACCAAAAGGTTCATGTCGACCATAGTGCTGTCCTCGTACTCCTTCTTTGTACCCCACGGCTGAACATGTTTGCACCGCTAGGTCTCATAGATCTGATGGTCTGAAGGTCCAAGACTCAGCGGCAGAACCTCTAGCACTGAACATCATCTCTTTCATATCTGATTGCAATTTTTGCTTTTCCACACGCTGTCACCTAAACATTAGTTCAATATCTGTGATGTCACAGCCTGAGGAATGCTGGTTTCATAAACCCTGACTGGTTACGGTTGAGGGTCTTTATGCACTCCATGATGGCTGGGCATGCTGCGCATTGCACTCCACTAGGCCTGCTGCAACTCATGTCCCGGTCACCTGCCAGTTCTCCTCCCCTGCCGCACTGGCACTGCTCACCGTGCTGGCAGCACCTCATAGGGCGGTGTCATGAATTTGATGTGACACTGCTTCTAATGCTGCTATGAACCATCTCCATCATATCAATCATACCCAACTCTACTCGACTTTAAATAAACCATTTGGTGGAGTTTTAAAATCGAAACATACTCCACAAAAAAGGGTTTCGTTTTGATCGTTGCCACATGTCTTAGCAGTTCTATAGGCTCTCAACTTTGCCTGTCACTTCGGAGGCAGCATCAGCACCATCTTGTGCGGTCTGGCCGGGTGTGTAAGATGTATGCCTCCATTCAGGGCACCCGTTAAATCATCCCACGAAAACCGTGTTTGCCCCAAAAAATAGGACGATTGTTGTGGCGCAATCCTTCTGGGAATATCCCAAATGGGAACATGAGCAATGAACAAACGAAGAATAGAAAATTGATAATTTTACTTACAAAAGGGAAAAGAAATTAGACACAAGATTATAGAATTGTGTATATATATATATGTGTATAATATATATATATATATGACTTATATCAGATAGCCCAGCGGTCAACCAGGTAACAGGACACCCTGGCGGGGCTATTTGACTGTAGCCACTCTACCGACCAACCCGATAACCTAACTCAACAAAGTGTGGTATGAGTATATGTAGAACTGGTGGTTACGTGACCGTCAGAGTTTATCTATATACATGATTCATAAAACTCATACTCCCAAAACAACTCTGGTTCGGTTACAATTTTGTTGGTGCTGGTCAATTTTGTTGCCAGGCTCTTATATCAGTGGTGTATCCACTATATGCACCAAACTGATCTGAAACGTGCGCCTGCAACGGCTGAGAATGCACCGCATCGCTTGCGGTACCTGCTTGGCTGCGGTCCTTTTTCAAACTCCAAGGTCAATGGAAGATTGCAAGACTTCAAGAAACTTGACCTTAAAATTGGATAATATTGAATAGTCTTGAAGACTATTGGCCAATGATAATATCGGATAATATTGATATACATTTGGGCGTCACTATTTGACCTTAAAATTGTTGCGTCTCACAATCATTGACCCCAGAAATGAATCATATAGGACACTCTGGTCTTCGAAGACAATCAATCTCAAAAGAAGTCATCCATTGGTGCCCCGTGGGCCACCTTCACTTGGTGCTGCCTATTTTGAAGGTCCCAAGTTCAAAAGGACATGAAACACCAGCAATTTGCGTCAGATTATATATTGACATGCCCTTCACTCTCCATATCTTACTCCATTTTAAAAGAAACAAATTTCTTTAGGGTTCAGAATTACCATAACTATTGTTGGCTCACAGTATCATGTTTATCCTTAATCGTCTTATGATTATATCATGGTTGTTGTTCCTATATCATTATTATACTGTGGTGTCATGTTTGTTAATTATGTATCATTGTTATATGTTTCCTATACCACGTATTCATCATTTTAGGTCATGTTGAACTACCCCAAATTAGATTTCATCTCTGGGGAGCCGTGGTTCAAAACCCCAGCAGGGTCCAGAACGCCTGCCATCAGATCAGACTGAAGGTTTGCCTGGCAACCCATCAGCTGTAGGGGTCATATTTGGAGGTGTCCATCATTGGGTGTACCCCAAGTCACCATGGATTTCAATACTAGTCATCATGGTCATCCATGACGATTGAAGGATCACTAGGGTCCCCCCAATTTTTGTAGGAACCCCCCAGTTTTCTGTGATGCCAAACGGAATGAGCCAGTCATGGCAGGTCCTGAGGCAAAAATTTATTTTTTGGAGTTCGATCATGATCCAACCAGCACTGTTTGAATCTCTCCACTTCGTTTCAGGTAGTCTCTCAGTAGTCTCTCAGCACATCTCAAGGTGTTGCAAGGCGCCTCCAGATGCAATCCCTGAGGGCTGTCCAGCACCTGAATTGCCATGTTTCTGTGTCTTATCTTGAAATATCTGACATTAAATATATATATATATATATTTGACTAGGTTGTTTTCATATGCTGGTAAACCCTGGGGATGATTCCATACTTAGAGTCGGTCTCTTTTTCGGGATGTGGAATTACATTGGTCCGTGTTTCACGGATATGTTTATGGCTGCTGTAAACCATCGTTTTTTCATGCCTGGTTATGACATGGCTTTACAAACAGTTCGATGATATGCCGGTTCTTTGGCATAAACGCGCCAAGATCCGACATGAGTTGTTTTGGAAAAACTACTGGTCCAAGCATCACCAAAATGATGATAGCTAGTATAGGAAGCAGCAAATTATATATATATATATTTATATTTATACATATGAAATAGATCTCTAAATAGATATGATATTTTTGCTATTGAAAAACGATTCAAATATAAAATGATCTTAGCCATTCACAAAGTCTTTCAACGTTGATGTTCCCATCGTGGTCTGAGGGGATTGACTAATTTTGTCTTGGCCGGCGCCGGTGGCCGGTGGCCGGTGGCCGGTGGCCGGTGGGCGTGGATGCTGGCTGGTCGTCGTGGCTGGCCGGTGGCCGGTGGCCGTTGGCCGGTGGCCGGTGGCCGTGGATGCTGGCTGGTCGTCGTGGCTGGCCGGTGGCCGGTGGCCGTTGGCCGGTGGCCGGTGGCTGGTGGTCGTGGCTGTCCGCGGCTGGGGGTGCTACATGGTTACTGGCGCGTGGCCGGCGGCCGGTGGCCGGTTGCCAGTGGCCAGCGCGCGACGCAGGCGGCCGGTGGCTGGAGGGCGGTGGCGGGCTGGGTAGTTTTAAGAAAGTGTTCCCATAAAAATCGCACATGGCAATGCGTGAGGAACCGCAGCCCTGTCAGCAAATCAGCTTGCAGTTGCACCGTCCCTCCTTTTGTTCAGCTAAGATGGTGCCTGTGCGGCTGTGGCTATGTTGGTCAGGACTCTCTTGATCACTTGGTGGCTTTCGACCATCTATTGAAATCTATTGACTATGTCAGGGCCATTATTTTGGTAATATGATTCCGACAACACATTGCTTGCTTTGCGCATGCCCCATGCAAGTACATGAAGCAATTTTCGCATTTCCCGTGCCTCGGCCTCCCCTCATGGAAAGCATTAGTTTTATAGATTAATCCTCCGAGATGGCCGCCATAAAGATTTGGGAGGGCAAACGTAACGACAGCCAGTTTGATCAAGTTCATCTGACTTAATCCACAATGGGCATTCATTCTATAAGTTCTATAAGACGGGTACAACTGATTTGATCGCTGTTCAACCTAGGCCTATATAATGCGGCGAACAACCAAAGTCTGTCATATTCAATTTACATCTGCAAGAAAACTTTTGGTTCCCCAGGTCGCCAAAATCACAAGCGCACTGGCGGAGTTTCTGGATTTGTGGGCAACAACATAACAGGAAACGATAGAACCACTGTAGCAAGCAACAGTGGCCACAAAGACAAATGGAGGCAGCATGGACTGTCTGAGGCACTAACAAGGAATGGCCCCGAAGCAGCTGATGGAAAGACCTGCGCTACACATAATTCAAAATGCGGACAAGCGATGGCAATGGGAAGGCTCTGTCTGGTTCGTGCAGAGCAAGACCCATCTTTTTGTCACCAGAGACCGACTAGGGAATTGTTGCCACATATGCAACTACGCTCGTTCCGGTTCAGGTCTGGCTGCCGAAGCCCAGAAGCAGAAAACTGCATGGACACACTCTTCAAGAGTCTAGCTGTCCTGCACAAGATGCTTGCGGCGACTACTGACTGGAAGATTCACCTGTTTGCTTCATATATGAATTGCCGTTGCCTGCTAAGACTGTAAAAGAATACTTGCGGAAGTGGGCAAAGCATGGCAGGTCCTCGTTTTCTCTTCGCACGCGCACGGTCCCTGATAGCTTGCAAGTGTGCCATGTTGTGCACATCACACATCTCCTGCGTTGCAACTGGCCCAGAGCCAGAGCTATACTAGAAGATGGGAATGCTGTGAGATTAGGTGTGTTTTTCCGAACCCAAAAAATAGCCTTCTTGCATTCTTGGGTGTTCTAGGGCCCAGCCTGAACGAAGAGCTGGCAGAACCATTTGTTCATGTGGTGTACGACGTGTCCAAGAGGAGAGAACTGGCTGTTGACGCTCTCGGCAATGTCTGTGGGAAAAGTGGAGAGTATTGATTTGTTTTTGGGCAAGTCGGGCATGCAATGCTCACGACAGAAACCCCCAACATGACCAGAAGCATGGAAGCGGTCAACGATGAAATTGAACTTCCCCAAGCGGTCTGCTAGAGCTGAAGAACGCTGGTGCTGCCTGCACATGAAAAGGAGGTGACAAGCGTCATCGTGGACTAGGGTCTGCAGGACCGGCAAGCGATGAGCTAACATCGTCACGAAATGGTATCTTTGCGACAAGCTTTCCGCACCAATGAGTTCATGCAAGTCTGCTACCAGTCCTGGAAAGAATCGGCTGAGGTGCACGACACACACGAAACATAACCGACACTAACCGAACTAGGACTCTACTGAAAGCAGTCCTGACTCACTGACGGCAAGTAGGTACCTGCTGTTCGAGCAGCAGCCACAACATGTTGCTCTGACTCCTTCTGTGTCTGACAAGAGCTGCTTGCACGTGGCTGTGCCAAAGACCAGGAAGCCAAAAAAGTTTTGGGACCTCGTGGTCGCATGCCGCCCCTTTTTGCTTGCCGGGACTCCTTGCTCCGCTGCCTCCTGCATCAAACAAGTTTCAAAGCTATTGCCATGTTGCACGCATGCCCTATGGTTGTTCAGAAGAAGAAGGGGAAATTAAAAAAAGAGAACAAAGCAAGCAACGACGCCGAATCAGCGAGCTGACGGTCCTCATCTCAATGTTTCGGCTCGCGCCCTCAGCAAAATACTTCGCCAAAGCTTCCTCTGGGACTGTGTTGGCCGGAATCCAACCGCGGTAGCCCGACATTTCGATTTCCAAAAAGCAGACATCCCCAGGGCTATGCAAAGCCTTCTTGAGCCGGTGGTGCCCAATCTCGGCATACATAGGAGGCACTGGCCGGTCGCGGTCTTCCATGTGTCTGTGGCAAAGAGTGTCCTTGGCGGATGGCTTGCAGCTACACCCGCGCATCAAGAGTTTGTTGACGTGCGGCGACTCGAGAATTTCTGCACAGGGGACCCCACAGGTTCTTCGGTGAAGCTTGCAATTTCCATCCATGGCCAAAATGTCTTGTCTGTCCCCGGAAGCATGGAACTGCTGCAGACGCCTGGAAGGGAGCAAGGAGATGCTTTGTGAAACCTTGTCGTCCATTATTACAAATGGATTGCTATTGAATAAAGCATATAGAACAGAAATTGGTAGAAAACCGTGTCGCATAGCATACATATACATACCCAGCACCCCGGCCTCTGGAACATATGGGGCTCATACCAGCTCCAGCAACTTTCAACAAGCTTCTCAAGTGGCAAAGACAAAAGTTTGTTCGCCAAACCCTCCTGCACTTCTCCACCAATTTCGCTAGCTCTCCTCCACAAAATTTCGCGCGCCCAAGCAGCAGACAAGTTCTGACGGACTTTAACTTGCACAGATGAATCAAGCAGGCGGAGAAGGACACCTTCGCCCAAGAAGGAAGCTCTGTGGAGGAGCATCCGATACCGCCATCGTCGCAGCCATGTGTGTGCTACCCCCCAGCTCTTGTTCAAGAAGAAAAATTCACCATGGGGTTCATCAATGGCTTTGACGAGGACTCTGTGTTGGCGAATCATTACAAGGCCTCTCCAGAAAGCCACACCAATATTTGACACCTTTGCCTTCGCAACCACGCCCACACCACCGGACAACATGAAGGGCTTGCAAAGTCTTGGGCTCGGCAACGATTTGACACATCACAACGCCCCTCTGCCTCTTGCCGTCCTTGTAGATCGGCTCCTGCAGCTCAGACCTGCAGTGAGGACAATGTGTGCGACATGAAGACACCCACTGCACCGCCATGCGGAAGATACAGCGCCACACCGTATCCTAAAGCAGAAACAAACAGCACCTGCGGCATGGACAAAGCATCCACAGTAACCTGGCCTGCTCAAGTTTCAAGAGCAAGTTCAAATTCAGATTTAAAATGATTTAGACGCGAGAACAGAAGCCATCAGGTTGGAAAGTCTAAGCCGTAGCGCACACCAGCCATTTTTCTGTCCAAAAGCACAAACGTCTTCCGGTCTCCTGTCCGGACTTTGACGCGCCTGCCACTTGCTAGCCATGAGTGTTTCAATGAGTTCTAAGCAATGACATCAGAACTGATATGATATGCCATGAAAGATTCAGATCCTGGGCGCGTATGAATCATGTAGCTAGCTATCGCAAGCTGGAGTGTCTGAGCCGGAGCTCTAACATTACAAAATTGCTGGCCTTGGCCGTCGCCCTTAAAATTTGAAGCGTGTCTCAGCATCACGCTGGCGGCGTGGCAGGGGCTGGGGTGCGAGAATCCGTTGAAGATCTCCGATCTTGCGGTGGATCACGAGCAGCGGTCTCATCCACTGCGCTTTCTTGGGCTGGTTGCGCCCCTGCCTGGCGATCATGCCACAGGGCTCTCCTGTCCCGAATGGACACCTTGCAGCACTGCATGGCCTGGTTGTGGAAACGGATCTGGTTAGAGGGATTTGTGGACCAGCCTCGCAAAACCACTGTGACATCTTTCTTGCCGTTTGAAT
>Ga0126342_10021991_pt1 | contig 10581 bp, 11 predicted proteins | sample Cyp1metagenome_FD_92528 | JGI IMG/M metagenome (GOLD analysis project Ga0126342, IMG submission 92528) | Coral microbial communities from Lord Howe Island, Old Settlement Bay, Australia - Cyphastrea 1 metagenome | ecosystem: Host-associated > Invertebrates > Cnidaria > Coral ...
ACTCCATCCCAGTGCAGTGGAGAACAGCTGATATATTGCGTACTCGTGGGTGGTTTTGGTCAGACCTAGCTGAGTGATGCGCTGCTCCCAGTCATCCGTCATTGCGAGTGAAGGGCCATAGACTTTCATTTGTGCATGATTCTGAAAGAAGATATCATACTCATAATCAGGGCTCAGCAGCCCTCCACCAAGTCCACTGCAATGTACTGTGAGGGGTCGATCTGGCATGGGAGAGTCCTCTTGCCAGATATCTCCCACCGAAAAGACCCATTGCGCCCACTTCTGCGGTCGGTCGATCGAAACCATTGACGTACTGGCGGCGGCTCCAGTGTAAATTCGCTGGGCACACTGAACTACATCAAAGACGTGTCCTTTAATTTCGGTTTGCCAGTCCTCTGGTGTACGAAACGCTGCTGGGAGACCAAAGCTGAGGTCCGCTGCCTGGGTGAGGGCACGGCACTGGCTTCCCATAGTAGCTCTTCGCTCCCAAAGGCCAAGCAATGCCACGGTCTGTTGATAGGAGAGCGGGGAAGGTGGAATCTTCGCATGAACCCGCAATCCAATGACGGGAAGGAAATTGTGGTGTAGCCATTGCGGCTGCCAGTCCACTGTGCCGAACAGAGCCGCAGCAAGTGGTAGCCACCCGAATTGTGCCAACTCTGCAAGCCGCGATGGCAAACGTTGTTTGGCACTCGTTCCAAAACCATGAAGAATAGCCGGCCTCATAAAGCCTTGTTCAATTTCCATGGCCTGGTAAGTTTTGTCTCCTGGTAACACCTTGATAGTGACCTCTCCTGGAAGGAGGCTTAGCGTTGGCAGGGCCCCTTGCTCATATGCAGGACGGGCCCACTTATGAAAGTTGGGTTGTCTGCCTTGGAACCCATCAAGGATGCCTCGCAAGTGACCATGCCGAGGCCACACACCCGTCGCAGGGACCGGAAAGGTGACCCACCCAGACCATTGCCCCAGCAAGCTCCAAGCATGACACCAGTCAGCTGCAACTCTGGTGGTGGTGCCTAGTAGTGGTGATCCAAGCAAACCACTAGAAACGGCTGTCTCAGTGTCACAAGGTGGCTGGGTGGTGGAGAGATACCCTTCAACATGGTCAAGGTAGGCTTGGGTGGCAAGGGTAGCGAGCTCATCTGGGTCCCGCTCAGGATCAGCAAGTTCAGTTTCCAGGAGTGGGCTCAGGTGGCCAGACGCTAACACAATGACTAATCCAGCATTGATCTCCGTGAAGGCTTCGCTGACTAAGATGACCCCCTTACTAGCCAAAGGTTGCTGTGCCCTCGAGGTCACCCTCTTGTCTGCTGAACCAGATAGTGAGTGGGCAGTGGGAGAGGAATGGCCGCTTTTCACTTCTTCTCGCTCAGTTGGGTGGGGACTCGGCGGTTCTGACCCACCAAAGTCAACCTCATCCTCAAAGTTGCACGTAGCACTTGGGGACGCTGCCCGCATGTCGGTGGCTGCAAGATTCTCTACGCTTCGCGATTTTGACAGCTTGAAAGGAAGGCCAGGTTGTTGTTGCGTGGCTTTCCCTGTATCAACTGATCGTGCCCTCTTATGCGCGGGCACAATTGGACTGCTCGGCATCGGCTCAGGTTGTTGGCACAATTCAGCAGGGTGATCATGCCCTGTGCACGATAGCCACAGCTCCTGAACTTCAAAGAGCGTCACAGGCACACAATCGCTGTCGATAAGGGCAAAGTTGATGGCCGGGAAGAGAAAGACGCATGCATCAAGTATGTAGGTGCCAGTCCATGTAGGGTGCACCTTGTCCAGTCCCGTGTCCGTAGATATGGGCACGAAAACTACAGTGGTGTGCTCACCATAGGGGCCCACATATGGGATTCTCTCTTTCCACCACGCAGCAACCATGGGCCAATGGCCTAACCCTGGAGTGCTTGCGACCTCGTCCGCGAGCAGGTCTCGATTGTCAGTGATGAGGTAGACAGTCTGGAAAGCTAGGAACTCAGCGGCTTGGCTCACGACCCAGCGATATAGGCTGTGCCAATGGGGTCCCGGTGCAACCTCAATGCCATTCACTACCTTGATCTCATAATCGTGCCGATCAGGTTCGCCAGATTTCTTGTGGGGATCTCCAAAACGCCATTGGTGATGGACAGTCTGATTCAAGCCGTACTCAGTTGAAATATCTTTATATAGGCCCAGTGCCTCCAATAGGTCCTCGAACTGTGCATTGGGGTCAGGCTCAAACCACGTCTGCTCAGCTTGTTGTCTAGTGAGGAGTTCCATGAATTTGTGTTGAGAAGCAACAGCCCCTGGACCAGTCTGCGGCCAGAGACAGTGCAAGGTTAGAGAGGGAGAGGTAAGAATGAAAGACCAGCAAAGTGATATCCCTGACCAGTCTGCGGCCAGAGGTACCACACTGGAACAACGGTTAAAGTAAGTAATCAAAACAGGGAAGGGAAAGAGCAGGAGGAAGAAAGGGGGAGGTAAGGGTGGCGCTGGAAATCCGGACCAATCTGCGGCCAGAAAGACCAGGCACAACACCCGAAGGGGAAGCAAACAAAGAGAGCGCAGAGAGAGAAGGAGAGAGAGAGAGAGAGAACCCAGAAGAACACGGACAAGACAAGGAGAGAAAAGAGCGAACCCAAGAAAAGAGAGAGACAGAAGCACCACCAATACAAGAGAGAGACCCGAAGAGTCGAAGCACACCAGCTCCCAGGGAAGAGAGGAGAGGAGTGAGAAGGAGAGGGTGGAGCCAAAATAGTCACACCTTCCGTACAATACGTGGATGGTCTGGGGAGTTGGGTTAAGTCCACAGGACCAGAGGGCAGCAACGAAACAATTGGAGCAAAGAGGCACTGACAGTCCGGACCAGTCTGCGGCCAGAAAAGCCAGGTACCAAGGAATGGAAAACAAGCAAGGGAACAATAGCACAGGAAGAAAAAGGAGGCAGGGGGATGTTAAGCCAATGAACCGACAATGAAAGAGCAGTGAGGCAGCAGAGAAAGGCAACCAGTAAGGGATTAAGAAACAAACAAAAACCTATCAGTCAATGAGGTACCAGCTCAAGCTCTAAACTAAGGGCTGAAGATCGGCACTAGTCGATGGTTTGAGCCGCAGTGGGCACCGCAAAGCGTAACATCAAGTGAAACAATCATGTATAGGTTGCTAAATACTTCCTCTGGCAGCACTTACTTGCCCTAGGGTAAATACATCCTTCGGGGACATGCTCTTCTCAAGAGCCTGAAGTTTAAGCCTGATTAATGCATCCATGTCATACTAGCAACGTATGAACGACGTCACACAGACGACATGACTGGAGGATGGCATCATATTTGGCAACATGCATCTGGTATTTTGCTTCCTGTGCCGCCACTTGCTGCAAAATCCTAGTTTGGATGGTCATTAGTCTACCTGATCCAACCAAGTTTCCGCACGGTTCAGACCAGCCGGTTGCTGAAGTTCCCTCCTAATTCGCACCGGCAGATATAGGCCGGCCAATATTCGTCGCCATCGGTGCGAAGCATAGCCACCTCGCATATGATGTGGCCCTGTACTGCGCTGGTACTTCTGGATTATACTGTCCAAGAGGAGGGTAGCATGTTCTGTCATGGCAGTAAGGTCGGGCTGTGAGTGCAAGGACCATTCTACTTTCTGATGATCCATAGTATCTCTGCTTTGGGTGAGTAAGTCAGCCACCGTGTCCACTGGGCCCTGTGCAACGGATACTTGCACAACATTGACAGATTCACGTCGTGACAGGAAGCCAAACCAATACCACGGGTGGTCACAAAGAGAAACTATAGGGACAGCTTGCCATGGGTCTGCTCGGGCATTTAACAGCAATTGCACATTTCCTCGATGCCGATGCAGGACCGCAATCATTAAAGGCGGCACAAAACTAACTTCCGGGGTAACAGTTGCTCTTGCATCAAGGAGCAACTGAACCAGATCCGAGCTTCCCAGCTCTACTGCCAGTTCCAGCATAGTTGTCGGCTGCTGCTTTGGTGGGAGGATGTTGGGGTCAGCTAGAGCTTGTAAAAGTAAATGCGTCAAACTGACACCAGGCTGAGGGAATCGCAGGTCCTTGGACGCCTGGTACGCATATGCGTCGGTGTCGTTATCTCGAAATATTGCAAGTGCAAGCAAAGTGCTGGTATGCCCCCCATCAGGAGTTAACCACGTGAGATCGAGTCCTTGGCCTAATAGATGACACAATTCGACAACATCCTTTTCATATAGTGCTGTCACTAAAGATTGATAGTGTTCGGCTGTTGGGACCTGTAGGGTTTGTACAAGATAGCAAATTTCAACGTCTGTCGATGTCATGTGAGGACTGATGGCCCGCAATGGGGGCAGGATCGCAGCCGTACTGTTTAAATAGAGGACAACTTGAAATGGTGACTCCAAATCCAGCTTACAGGCTAGCTGCTTCATAATATCCCATCCAGCAGGAACGCGATCCGCCACCTGAATGGCCAGCTCTTCTTTCCCATTGAGGCCATGGCGCACACAGAGACGCATTCAAATCTACCAAATAAGACTAACAGGAGACCAGCTAGGCGGCAGAAAGCAGGGGTGATCCGAACCAGTCTGCGGCCAGAAAAACCCCACGCTCACTAATGGTTACTCTAGACAATTCTAGAAAATTCAGACAAGGGGCTTGTGATGTACAACGGAAATGTCAGCCTCGGGTGATGGGGAATTCATAGGGGTGAAAGATGGAGGGCCCCGCACCACAATTGTCTTTATAGGAGGTAGGTTAGAGGACAACAAAAAAACGAGAGCAACTCAGAAACCAGTGCAACATGGACATGAGACAAAACAGCGACAACAAAAGAGCGCTGGTATTAAATCCCTTGCAAGCACACTTTTTATATCCACAGCCGCAGAGTTGCATGACCACAGTCTTCGCTATGGACACGAGCCTTGGCCGTGCTGTGCGTGCTCACTGATGGGCGTCCTGTTGCTTGCCTGTCTCGGCATCTTGATCTTTGTCCTGTGTTTGCTCTTTGGCATGGGCCATAGGTAGATCCGCACTACTCGCAGCTCCTTGCTCCGCCTGGATCTGTTCAAGGTTCTCTACCACTACTGCCAATTGATTCACTGCTTCTTTAAACACAGTCAGTAGTGTTCGCGCATAGGCTAACTGAGGGTCCTTTCTATCCTCTCCTTCCGCTAATGGCTTAAGCGGCGGCACCTGTCCACATGTCCATTGCGTGGCCGCTATCTCTCCCTTTGCTCGCTCAGGCGTTAGAAAGGCTGTTATAGCTGGGTTGGCAAAGGTTTCAGTTAATGCCTGCATATCACGGGCACTATAAGTTCCTGTGACATCAAATGGCTTCACACTGACTTGCCCTGCAGGGTCTGAGTACTTGCGTTTGCCATGAGGCATCTCTTCCTTGCGTCCGATTTGCCTCATACCATACTTGCCCTCAAAGCCGGTGGTGAAAGTCTCATGAGAGGCCCAACAGATCCGAGTGTCGTCATTAAGTGCAATAATACAGTCCTTCTTTTTGCCTGCATCCGTTTCAACAACATAAACGGACCAGCATATCGATCTGTTGGCTAGGATGTGGTGTTCGTGCATTTTGTTCGAATAGAAGTGGTTCAGCTTCTCATTGTGCGGATGGTTTGAGATGATAGCATCTTCTCGGGCTAACCCAAATCCATAGGTCTTCCTGGAAAGACTCCGTTGTGTAAAAGGGCCAGATTGTATGACCCCCCATTTCTACAAAACTGTAGTTGGTATATACATCATCACTGTTGTCAGAATCGACATGACAAAAGTCATGCGTCAACTTGACCGAGCTGGAGCCTGGAAAGTTGCTCGGAACCTCCTTCATGTTCTCATCGATAATGATATTCCAACATTCCGAGTTGATGACCATGCGATATTCATAGAAAGCCCAAGAGTAAATTTGCGGGCCGAGATGCTGATATCTGCCTTGGTGATGATACACCTTAACTCCATCATATTCTTGTACAAAGGACTCTTTATATCCTTGACGTCGGAGCTCCGGGTCAACCTCTGCAGTTGAGCCGTCCGACATCTTATTGTTGGATGCGGGATCAGGTTGAGGGCCCGCCTTCAGTCTCCAAGTGTCTCCAACCCATTGCGCCATGGCGACTCTGCTTATGGCCCACTCACCACTACCGCTCAGGTTGCTTGGAGGCGGGTCCAGGGAGCACCGAGTAAGGGCAGCAGGCACTACAGGCGGAGGAATCTATCAGGGAGGGGATACCAGGAGCACAAGCAGCAGGTGGAGCAGAAGCTGAGGAGATGCGGGGAATAGCCAGGAGACAATGGGACAGAAAAAGGCGCAATGAAAGGGAGAGAAGCAAGAGAGGGGAGAAAGTGAGCAAAGGAGGGAGGGGTGGGAAGGAGAGGGTACACCCCTGGACCAGTCTGCGGCCAGAGGTGTGAGAGCCCTCACCGTTCCCAAGGGCGGCGGGGGTAGGGGGCAGCTTGAGCCACAGTGTAGCAGGATACAGTCCTTGCATGAGATGCTATTTCGTGTCAACTTTACATTCATGCCTGATCAGAGCATGTTCAACTTGATATACTAGTGTTCACATGGAGTGTGCATTCCATGTGTATGATGGCATGAATGCAGCACATAGCCTGTTTCTCAACCCTACATCTCACAAGTTCGTACCTTTGTCCACGGCGTCCGAAGGCTGTTGATAATGTATTGCTTAAAAGAAGGAACGAAAACAGGCGAGCTCTGTATAGCTTTGCTGGACATGAACTGTCGCAACCCGGATGGTGGAGGCATCAGTGAACCGGATACCCTCCGCACCCAATTGAGCAATCATCGGATCATCAATGTAACTGATGACCTCTTCAGTGAGGGTGCATTCACACGGTGTGCGCTGTATCAGGCCATTGGAAAGCAAAATATACTCTTGAAATTGAGTACTTTCAAGCCCAGCAGCTGCAGGTGTTGCAGTGCATGCCGTCCAAACTTCCGCGTCTGGTGATCTCAGCTTAAGTATGACGAGGTCGAGATTTTGTCCAATGGTGCCTGGAACGGCCCGTTCTTCCACTGGAACTGCTGCGAGCTCTCCATCTACAACATCCAAGTGTTTCATAACCAATTCCATAGTATGAACTCTTATATAATATAGCTGGAGTCGCTACAATATAGACCATTCTCATACAGTCAATCACCTACGGTACAGAACCGCATCAGGTGATTCCCACTATTTGGTGAGAACACGTTTAGTACCGCTTAGCAGGTGGTTCTGGAGGATTGAATACATATTTCCACTTGAATAGCCACATGAACAGGGTTAGCAGAGATTGTGTATGTGACGTATGTGGCATATATATGTGTTGCGCGAAGTGGGTACTTGAGCATTAAATCTGCTGATCAAGGTGGATCACAGTTCCAGAACAGGTGCATATTGTGAGGTGGGGCATCCTGTTGCATAATGTAACTTCTCAGCTTGAAACTCCACGTCTTCACGATGTCAGTAAGTCTAGCAAAAAGCATAGGCTATCTTACAGCAACACTAGGCTAGGGGATAGCAACTCACTGGTGGAGTCACTCACCGCTGCATTGGGTGGGTCCTGTATCAGAATCTGAATGCGTACGAATGGCTGAAGCGCTCTGACCACCTCTCTGAGCAGAGTGTCTTGGGAGACCGGTCGCACAATAGTATCAATTCCATCAGCAGCTTCAGTCCAGATTCTTATGTCAGATGGTCGATTCACTCTTAGGAGCACAAATATTATATCTACAATCTACAAGAGCTGAAAGAGAGACTGCTAATGCCATTGCATCGATGAAACCACCCAGGCTGGCCGCAATCTGTACTGTCCGCACCACGACTCGAAACAGGTGAGCATCAAGTGGGACCGGGTACCTTCCTGATCCGTCAGTCAAGGAGCCTAGACCTGTGGGGACCAAATACAGTCGGGTGATCCAGACCCCTCTAGAAGCTGGGCTGCTAAATGCAGCCAGTTGTACTATATCCTCAGGTGTCTCTGCCAGCGCGGTCAGGAGTTGTAGGGTGATACACTGACATGAACGCTCTACCTGCATTAAGTCTCTGTCAAGCGTGCTGTACAACAGCTGTAAACCTGACACTTCTTCCGGAAAGAGAGTGACAAGACCACTTTGCATTAGCCTGACCGTTCGTCGAAGGTCTCGTAGGGTGGTTGTCAGATCTTGAGCTGCTTCCAGGCCATAGAGGATTATTCTGCCCGATGGCGGTGCCTGGTAGCCACGTTGTCTGAATCGCGCAAAAGCCATGGGTCGCATTTGACATGAAAAATCACATGCGGTTTCTACAGTGTGTGTTATGCTCTTGAAGGAAATTTGTTGGAGAAGGTAAGCCTGCCGGATCAGTCTGCAACCAGACAGGCAAACCTCTAGAACACAAGAACAAGCACGTAGGTTGGCTGATGGTATTCCCTGTAAGTAAGGAACCTTTAAGTGAGAGGTGGGTGGCAGTCAGTCCAAGCAATTCGTCAAACCGATACCATAATAGGGTCAAGTTACGCAGGGGGGAGATAATATCTGCTTTTATGAGCCAACGCTGCAGAGCAAGTGTCAGAATCATCATATATACTAGTCAGATTCTAGTAAGCACCATAACCAATGCGGCTATCACTTGTTCGAACTTGTTAACACTTTTCGACTCGCCTCTCCCTTTCGAGCATTGTTCTGGTGCACAAAAGCTAGGTCCACAGGGACAGCACCACTCTGTGAAACAGTAGATTAGCCACTAACAAGAGCCGCATAGGCTTCACTGAGCATGTGCCAACTTTGCTGCACACGGTAGATAGCCTGGTTTGCTTCATGTACTAAATCATTGTGTTGCTTCTGCAGAAGGTGTATACCTTCACTTAAGTGGAAAATTCTGTCAGCTTCACTAGAGTTATTGGGGAACCTCCCAGCGATTGCATCACGGCAGACTTGAGATGCACGAAAGTCAAAACAGGACCGATCATCTTCATGCATTGCACTATTGATCCTGGCATGGTCCGTGAGGGCAATTCCTTCTGCCTGAGGGGCCTGAGGGGCATAAACTTCTATGCGGTTCCCCAGCAAGTTGTAGGCGTGCATAACTTCTACTATAATGGCACATTGTTGGGCACTACGTGCCACAATAGCGAAACGGCGTGAGTTTGCCCAACATGCGTAGCCGTAGTGGCGACTTTCCGCTGCAAAGGGGTAAAAGCCCCGTCCTGCTACTTCTACCCAGACCTGCAGGTAGTCCTCGTCTGTTTCATTAATAAGAACTTTGTGGAAACCATGAGGTAAGCGGTCTCGTGTTTGGACATTCACGTCCTGTGGGAGCCACGTGTCATCGTCAGCCCATAATATATTCCACTTTTCCATGTGGACCCAGACCCAGACCCATGCTTCCAGGAGATTGAAGGGCACACACCCGATCTCCGTATTCTTGCAGTAGCGGTGCATGGGGAAGTTTCCACGATGCAGACACATCATGGTATTAAAATTGTTGGCTACGGTGTCAACCGTATAGCCCTTCCAGTGATAGTTCTCAAGGTAGGTCACGAAAGGCGATGCCATGGCTGGCTAGAGTCCTATGTCTAAAAATGGCGTACACCCCCAATTTTTAATCCAAAAGACCCAATACAGGAGACCCTTGATCTTGGAAAGAGAAGATTGACTTTGTTAGGAGTTTGCGGGGGCCCAATGTTTAGGAAAACCACCGTGGCCTGACAGGTGCAATCCCGACACGTCTGCGGCCGGAAAGGCACCTGTGCAGGGCAGTCTGTTGGTATGTTGACTCAGTTAATGCCGCAGACTGCTGACAGTAACCAACACAGACATAGAGGGAGCGAGTGAAAATATAGAAAGTTCACTGAAAGCAGTTACATTTCCAGCGAATAAGTCGGAGGGGATTTCTCTCTGTAATACAGTAATAGCCTGCCGTCTCGCTAGTGTTTGAGCCAAAAAGGGATAGTGTCAGTGAACATCCTACACAGACAAACCAAAGTTTCAACACATGAAACTCTTCAGCAATTACAGGCTGCAATGATGCTACAGTAGCGCAACAAGTACGATGCACCAATCTTGAATACAGTCCTGTTAGTTGTAAGGGCCGACTGAGTTGTATGTTCATCGTTTTTTTCCGTGCAACGCCTTCATGGCTTCCGCCAGGTCGTTACACACGTTCGATCAAAGCAAACGATGAATTGAGATTCACGTGCAAGGCTGTCAAATGTCGATAGCCACAAAAGTACTTTTTTTCCGTCCAACGCCTTCATGGCTTCCGCCAGGTCGTTCAACATGTTTCAAAGCATGTTGCATTAGAGATTAATTTATTAATTAAGTCACGCAAAGGCCGATGCTGTAGAGGCCGCAAAAGTAAGCTGGTGGAGAACCGATACATAGTCCTATATACTGTCACGTTCATCAGAAAACAAACAAAAAGGCACAGAAAAACAACACAACAAAACACCAAAACAAAAAACCAACACACACAAAAACAAACACCAACACAAAACACCAAGCAGTGACGTGACAGTTACCAGCTATGGGTGAAAAAGATCAATTGAGGCAAGAGGTGATAGCTTAGTATCATCTCGGCGCATGCAAATGACAACTTGTGTGCCATATTGACGCAGGC
>Ga0126342_10021992_pt1 | contig 10581 bp, 1 predicted proteins | sample Cyp1metagenome_FD_92528 | JGI IMG/M metagenome (GOLD analysis project Ga0126342, IMG submission 92528) | Coral microbial communities from Lord Howe Island, Old Settlement Bay, Australia - Cyphastrea 1 metagenome | ecosystem: Host-associated > Invertebrates > Cnidaria > Coral ...
GACGACACTACCATGGTGGGGGACACCACTGCTGGCATGCAATGGCTATCAGATGCCTGGCAAGTATGCACCCGCCTTAGATCTGCCGGCATCCAAATAGATGAACACCACTGCTGGCAAGCCAGTGGTATCAATATGCACGCAGCTAGCTCTGGCCAGATTGACCAATACCCTCCCTTGCAATGGACACAAAGATTACAAGGTCATGCTACACTGCGGCAAGCCCTGGTTCACAGAGCTGGTTACAGCACTACCACTATTGTGTGCCGAGCCAATCTCTTTGTGTGCCTTACCCCAGCAGAGGTAGATATCGTGTTGGCAGGAGGACATGTTGCCATAATTGACCCCCTGTTCCTTGTACAGTGCAGTTGTTCCAACAAATGCAGCGTACTGGTCAATCACCCAGCTTCCCAGAGTACCCTGAATGCGCTAGAATGCTCCAACTGGGGAACCCACCTCATTGAAGAGAAAGCTACTGCGCTAGGCTTATTATTATATGGTAAATTCTCCCGGAGCCATCAAGGCTGGGCCCCAGTGGAAGAGCTTACAAGTACGCAAGCCATTAATCCCAAAGCCATGTCCAAAGCTAACCATCGGCTAGCTCTTTTCGCCACGCCTGCCCACTCAGTAGTGCAGAGAAGCCTTGCCAATAACTGCTTTATTTTGTCCCTTAATATTTATCAAAGCACATACTTTGGCTTTAATCCGGACGACATCAATTTATACCAACAACGCTCTGCGAAACTGATCCTAGGCAGACCATGGCTGGCCGCACGGTATCTCCCACACATTTTTAGGTGGCTAGGTATTGCCCCTGCACTTGACCCAGCAGTCACACTGACTGCAGCGTGTTTAGGTTACTGGCTTAGACAAAATGGCTCTACCACCTTTCTCTCACCGGGGTACCCGGATGTAGAGACAAGGCAAGGAGCAGTTGTCCAATGCATTTTCCGAACATGGATCCCCCTGCTCGGACTAGACAAAGTTGGAGACCTATTGCGCATAATTGCAGGACAAAATACCAGAAGACAGCACCTCCAATTCCTCCGTCAGCTCAAACTAAGTCTTTATCAAGCCATACAAGTACACGCGTTACAGTATCTCCAATCTCGAGTGAGCGTACAACTCCTGCCTGGTGGAGTATCATGGGCATGGTTAACCAGTCTAGCTACAGTACCTAAACTCGCCGTTAATGGGGTTGCGCGTTTTGCTGTATTACGTTGGGCAGTGAACGAGGATGATGATGAATGCCTTCGGCTTCGAATTGCAGGCTCTCTTCAGGCCGAACAGCCATGCCAGCTCTGTGGAGTTCACACCCGCCTGTATCCACTCGGACTTAACTTTGCTCCAGCCTGTGAAAGATGCTGTCATGATCACAATATCAATGCAACCACCCTGTACAGTAGTGAGAGATGGGGAATACCGGCCACATCCCACTGGCACGCCATCGCGGACTCCACCCGGGGATATTTTCCTGTTCCTGCCTCATGGCTTGATCGCGGTCGAAATCTCTCCCCCTGCGTAGCGTGCGGGCATGGAGATAACTCCTCCCAACACTGGGCTCGCTTTTGCATCGTACCTGTCCTAGTTGCCAATATCCTGTCACCCTCCACCAACCCAGTTAAATCATTGGACCAGCTTGCTCGAGTCAACACAGCCGGATGCGTGATCGCGAGCCACGTCCTGCATCAGTTCCGCCGACTTTTGCTTGAGCATGGAGGCATGCAACATGCGACATCCTCAGTTCCCCTCAGTGTCCCTGAATGGTTAACCCGTCTGCATGACAACGCTCTGCAGGCTATCCCAACTCGCTTCCTCCCGGAAGTCCTGTCGCCTGTACGACCCCAACACGCTGTCACAGGTAATCAGAACCATCCATGCCACATGCAGACCACTGCCAACGAGGCAGTTACTGTCCACTCTGCAGCACTCCCTGATCTGGTTTGCACAGCTACCACAACGATTGCCCCCAATCAACCCATTGCAGTTCTTCCACTCGGACACCCATGGCTGAGCCTCATCGCCCCAGCCAGAGCCCGGGTTGCAGGTTTTCACCCCAATGCCAAGATTGTACCAGCCTGCCCCAACTCGCCTGATTCTTTATGTACAGTCACAGCACTTCAATCCGTCAGTCCGGATGAGTTGATTTTGGCGATCCCTCCTGATGATACACAACTCGAACCCTCCATACAGATCGTAGGGCAATTCGATGGTAGTTGTATGCGCGAAGAAATGTTAGGAAGTGCAGGGTATGTCATATATGCAATAGAAGGTGGTCGGTCTCGTGTTATTGCATGTCGATCAGTCGCTCTTCCGCAATGTTCAGACAATATAGAAGCAGAAATCATGGCCTGCTTGTACCTGGTTGAAGAAGTCTCGGTTGTCGTTAAACAACTCCTCTCCAGCCGTGGCCTCACTCCTAAGGTAGTCATCCAAGGTGATATTCTCCCTGTCATCAAGTACTTCCAATTTGCAGGCCGCCTCCGTAGGCTTGACATGCACCAACCACTGGAGTGCATTCGCACGACTGTCAGCTTACACCTTCCCCATGCCCTTTTCTTATACCTGCCTAGAGTTGCAAACGGCATTGCGGACGACTTGGCTGGGCAAGCCTCCCAGTTTCTATTGGCCAGATATAGGAGTGACCCCGCTACCTTCAACCGGGACTCTGGGCCGGTGTCCATCAAACCATCGTTTCCAACAGCCCTTTTCCAAGTAGGAGGTTTCCACATTCAATGTTTTGAGCAACCCTGGAGTCAACCAACACTTACCCTAGTGGAGAGACCTAGTATTGACCACGGTCTCCTTCGCAGACACATGACCCTCCACCCCCACCACCGCCAGCTGATTGAATCGTATCTGTCCCCCTGTTTACCGCAAAATAGCAGTATTGAAATTGGTTATTCCCCCAGAGCTGCCGACAACCAAGGACGTAAGTATTGCTGCACCATAGGAGGCCAGAGAATACCGAGGACAGCAAGGCTCCTACTGTTCGGACGCAATCATTGCGAAATTGACCTTAAAGGGTCTTTTTATGAACTTGTCCGACGCTTAGGATTACTTTTTACGCCTGACCTAGTACCCCTCCCAACCATCGATGAACTTCGTGCGCAACTTCACCGCGATCCCTATATCCAAGAGGTGGAAGCAATTTGTCCCCACACTATCAAGCAACTCCCATTGAGGATTATCAACAGCTCTCTCGATGCTACATACCGATATCTACGATCCTTTGTTGATGGTTCCCCCGGTGCTAGTCTGAGCGCAACCCTTCACCAACTCTGGTCCCTAAGTACTGCCCTGACTACCCAGTTGTTAACTCGATTCCGACCAGCGTTCAGTGTTAACCATAATGACAGTGCTTTTCGATTGTTAGAATACTTCGAAGCACTAATTGTTGAAGACACCATCCACGCACTAATCGCCCGGCACCCTACGCAATCCTTGGTGTGGCTCCATGATGGCTTTTTAGTTGCTCCTCCGCCTCCTGAGCACATGGTAATGCAAATTGAAAAAGAAGTTCTGTCCAAACATCAGCTCTTTTTCGATCAACCATGGTTCAAAGTCACTCCCCTCGCGGCTTTATGCAATGAATACGTCGAGACCCTCAAGCATACCGCCAGCTGCCGGGCCCTTGCCCTTACCCGCCGCACGTCTCAACAACGCACCCGTAAGCAGCATACTGCTAAGGGATCCGCGCACATTTACACCACCCCGTTGGAAGCTCTCGCCAAGCTGCGCGCTCGACGTGAACGACCGGCGTGACCGTGTGGCATTCCTGAACAGTTCACAACTACCTGTATGCTGTCCCCCGCCAAAGCCATTATTGTGCGGGACGGAAATTGCTCCCAGGGGTACTCTGGGTAGCCGCTTCTGCCCGCATAAAATAGGTGAAGGCATTGTTTAAGTTGCAGTGAGTTAGTTGAAGCATTAGCTGCTGTCCTTGTTGCTGTCTCAGTGGCCAATGGGCAGTCGTCCGTCCGTCGCTCACCTGTCCTGTGCTAATTCCAACCCACGGAATGGGCCTTCATGATGAACCCGACAGCCGCCGCCCATTGAGCATGAGTTAACCCTGCCTGGCAACATATAGTCGCTAAGATCTGTTGTAGTAGAGCTCTTGACCGATAGTGTTGGGTCTAAGCCACAGCCAGTTGACAATAGAGTATTATGCCGCTGGGAACATCTCCACGCGAAGTGCATTTCTCTAGGCTTATGCTTTCAAGCTATGGTCACGCTCGTGGTTAGCAGGTCAGACGCACCTACAGTTCATAAGCCACTCTGCCCGACAATTCATCCATAAAACTGACCACTCACTATGTTGAAGTGTCATTGCAGGGGGTAACCAGTTGACAAGAACGGACGGCCTTTCACTGTTTAAATATGTTACTAGCCACTGCCGGGTAGTTATTGCTGATATTTAGACCTCTCACGTGAATGTGTATTTCTTCCGTAATTGAACTCTGATCTTGCTCATCAGCTCACTACCTCATTTTTACTCACCTCCCGCCAAATTAGTTCTCATGCCTTATGAGATTTGTCAGGTCAATATGGGTGGCTCCCAGGGGTACCCTAGGTAGCACTCCCCTATTGAACAAGTCCCGTGAAGGCATTTTAACACTGAACTGCCCGCGATGAATAGGGGAAGGCCTATTCCATGTGGTAGTAAACTAGTAGAAGCATCAGTTGCTGACTAGCGGCTGTCTCAGTGACCCGGAGGCTGTCGACCTGTTGTCGCCCATCAGCCACTATGTCACTCCCAGCCCATGAAATAGGTCCCCCATGATGAACCCAATATCAGCCGCCCATTGAGCATAAGATAACCTTGCCGAGGAATATACAGATGCTAAGATGGTGCCGGGTTATAGCGGTTGTCAGATAGTGCTATGTCCAGACCACAGTTAGACCACTAGTTTATTATACCGCTTAGCTCCGCATCTATCCACAGCTCGTCCCTGCCTTGCTTACGAGTTTACAGAAGGAATCAATTTTCCACTCAGGGGAAAGGGTGGAGGGAAAAAAAAAAGAATGACGGAATGGATCTCCTTCTTATACTCGAACCCATCATCAAGCGCAGACACATCTCGAAGCTGAGTGCATATCCCTAGGCTTATGCTTTCGGGCGGTGGTCACAAAGATGCTTGAGCAGGTCAAACGCACCTCTTGTTCAGTACGAGCCGCCCTGCCCAATGAATCTCCCATAGAACTGACCACTCATTACTTAGTAGTGACACCATGATGGGTATTCATTATCAACCAAGACAGACGGCCCCTTACTATTAATAACATGTTATACTAGCAACTGCCTGTAGTTATTGCTGATTGGGATCTCTCAGGAGAATGTGTATCTGTTCCATAGAAGGACTCTAATCTTGTCCATCAGCTCACTACCTCATCTATGCTTACTGCCCACCGAATTAGGGCGCATCCCCGCCAATAGCTCTCCTTCTTCCATCGGGTTAAAATTGTTGCCACGAGATGGCAGTACCAGTTGGAGGAAACCATTGATGACCTCAATGATATCGAATTGGCAGGACAAGTGCTAAGTGGCATTTACGCACTGCTCACCTGGAATTGTACAGCTACATCACTCGATGTGACCAAGTGATGCTGACGATGGAAAAATGCAGCTGGCCAAATGCAACGCCGGAGCACCCGATCGTACTGTACAGATAGGGTGGAGTGACCTCTATGCGCAGGAGCGCCAACTTAGCTCTAGGGACCCGGCACTGCATTCTACATGCCCCAGCAGCCAATAGACGACCATGCACGGCCAGCACGATAAAGAGGGGACTAATCGGGACAGGGAGATTCACAATTTACTGAGCCTAGCTACATAACTGGTAACCGGCAGTAGCTGTACACTGGACCCCCAGTGCACCCCATAAGTCCACTGCAGAATTTAATGACTAACGTGTGCGGCGTGCCCACCACACGTAGACCCTAAGTCAGCTTAGTATGATTAATAGATCCTACCCAACGATTTCTCCCTCCTGCAGTCGCCAAACATTTGCACTACCGTCAGCAAGTAGCCAGTGCCCTCGCCGCCCAATGCGCCTAATAATCCTTGTTTAAGGGAAACTGTGAAGTCCACTGTTGTAGGACGTCCACCGTTCCCAAGGGTACCTTGGGTAATGGTGAGGGTTCCAGCTGTTTTTCATGTTGAGCTGAGCGACACCCCGAACCTGCGAAGCTTTCACAATCGAAGCAGGCCACAAAGGTCATTATAGCAGAGCAGCACTCACTCCATAAGCTTCCACAATCAGTGAATGGTAGCTGGCAAGGTCCTGGTAAACAAGGTAGTCCTGGACCCATTTCTCCGCTCTTAGGTGTTTATTTGACTAGGTTGAAGAAGGAGCCAATTTTCCACTCAGGGGAGAGGGTGGAGGGAAAAAGAAAAAAAAAACTACGGAACGGATCTCCTTCGTATACTCGGACCCATCATTTAATATAGAAACACCACCTAGCGGGGCGTCTCTTCCGAGTGTATGCCTTCGTAAATAGATACACTCAAGCTGTAGGGGTCCAGATGCATGCCCATGCTGCTGGTGTGTAACTATTGGATCGAGGCAGTCACCAGCTGCGAACTGTGCCGTGGACAATGTGCTCAACCTACCATAGCACCTGGGCATAACGTCGGCGTCACTCCACTTGGTTTTGTCGTGCAGTTGACCTGTCGCATGATAGCAATTACCCCCTGCCTAAATATATCCAACCTGATCAGTAGATGTAGCTGACTAGGACCGCTTACCATGCTTAGCATCATCTCCGTAATTGGAGTGTAAGCATAATCCAGCAGCGAACTACCTCATCACTACTTGCTTGAGTCCTTCGCCAATGTATTGTCCAACACGCCTTGTCCTCCCCATGGAAAGCGTCTTGTTGATGGCAGGTGCTCCCAGAGGTACCCTGGGTAGTAACCTCAACTCATGTGAGTCCTACAAGGAGGTATGACACTGAACATCACCACAGTGCAATCACAGCTTCATGATTTGCCTGCTGCCGCCGCAGCCCATTAATTTCCCCCACCATGCAGAAAGTGAGGAACAGGTGTGCAGCCGCTGAGGCCCATAAAACGGTCGCTGCATTCTGAGTGCTGTCGCAGAAAAGAGACGGCAATGCACAGCTAACACAATAAGAGTGGAATTCATAGAAACGGGGCGCTGCATTTTCCCCGAGCCTCGTCCCTTAGCCAGTTATCGGCAACAGTAGTCATAATTGAGATTTCCTAGGGGGCTTGCAAGTAAAAGGCGACTGCATATGGAATGGTTAACCTATAGGCGGTTTGCCTATCTTATACAGAGCCGGGGGTAAGTTTAGCACGATCACTTGGCCCTCCCAAACCTTCCCTCCCAGTGCAGTTCACCGAACATAGACCTATCGTTCTCAGAGAGTATCCCTTGCCCTCACCGCCCACTGCGCCCCAAACATCATGATTTAGTAGGAACTCTGCCTCTGTGGTTATATGCTTCCTACTGTTCCCAAGGGTACCTTGGGTAATGGTGAGGGTTTCAACTTTTATTTACAAGTGATTCAATCAACTGGTTCACAATCTTGAGAACGCAGCCCCGGTTCAAGTATCTAGTAGGTCATATCAACCAAATGCTGCTAAATCTCTACTGACAACAATCCTCAGCGTCCCTTATTGTTAGCATTACCTGAGCCCGATGAGCACATGCCCACCCGTCCCCAACCCCAGTCATAGGTGTCCTACTGTGCACACACCTGCATGCCCCACGCAGATAATCGGAGACACACATCTCAACCTGGACACCGGCATTGACGAGGACCCCGCCCCGCTAGATTCCTATCGACTGCTTTGCTGTCCTAGCCACTTGCCGCCCTGTCCTATCACCCCCGCTCCCTGCTCCCTTGCCACCTCCCCCTCCCTTGCACATGCCTCCACAACAGTTTAACAACATACGTTCAATACAACCCATCAACTGATAACACTTTGCTGCACAAATTTCAAATTAAGATCCTGATCGTCCTTCTGGTTTAGTTGCCTGATCCAAGCATAAATATCGTACTTTGTCAGCAGCCTTTGGCTCGAACTGTGGTGGAGGATACCAGCACCTGCAAAGCCAGAGTTGCATAGGGTCCGCCCCCTCCATTTTGTTTAATTTTGCCTGACCGCTTTTGCGTTAGTGCCGACGCGGGGTTCCCGTCGTTTGGCTACTACACCTCAACAACGCGGGGTTCCCGTCGTTTGGCCTTTCCCGCGCACTGCGCAAGTATCTCCATTACCAGAGTTAGTGCAACCACTGCAGGGTACCTGTTGCTGGTATGCCGAGGCAGACACACTTTCCATCTGGCCCAATCGTAGTCGAAGATGCACACCTAACAGACATATCGGCTGGGATGAACTGGGACATGCGAGATGCCAGTGACGTCCGCTTCCTTGCAGTTAGTGGCACGATCTGGGTAGGAGATTGCCGAACAACGTATGAATTTACGCTGGTAGAATACCGCTTGCATATTGATGAGGTACCATGGCTTATTTTCTCTACCCTCAATAATGCCCTTGAGAAAGAATTTGTACCCGAATTTTGGGAGGTTGTCAACCATAACCGAAAAGAGCGGTGGGATTTCCTTGAACTACCCTGGGATGGAAGAGCCTACGGTGTTGCTCCACCGTATACACTAATCCGTCTGTCCATTTTCAATGAAATCGCCCACGCCATGCGTGTTGTGAAACCTTTCGTGTGGAAGGAAACCTACCTTAAGGTTCATCCGAACGGGGCAGCGATTTTCCATGAGCAGAAGAAATTGGCTTTCCTTTTGCCTTTGATTGTGGAGGCCCATGCATTGTTACCGCCTACGCCACTGTTTTGGGTAAATGATGACCGAACCATTCCATTGTGGAGGACAACCTTGTGGCTGCACGAGCACACCATACAGTGGCTATCTGAGACAGGAAAGTCGTACCCACCTGAATTGAGGGATGAAATTCAGCCGCGCCTCGACCAGCTCAAACCTTCCCAGCCTGCTAAGCGCTCACAGCCTCCGACTCCACCTAAACCAAATAGGTGGACGGAACGAACCGAAGAGAAACAGTCCGTGCAAGCACCGCAAGAAGCTGCTCGACAGGACCCGAAGGGAACTCAGAACACACCGCAGCAAGTCGCTGATCGAGAAAGGCAATATATGGAACTGCAATATATTTTTGCCCAAGCAAGCCAACGAACGCTCGCAGAAAGCCGACCAGCGCATCCCACACAGACCCAAGCACCAGCTAACTTGCCGGCCGCAAGCCCGCAAAGTACAGAAGAAGCTGACACCACCGTGCCATCCAAATCCAGTACAGATGCGGCGGCAGAGGCTCCAGCTCACCAAGAGAGCCATCGGCCCCCTAAGGTCAGTGCACAATCATTATTCAGCCAGAGGCCGGGTCCACCACCACCGCCAGCCACACGTAAATCAGAGACGGATACCCCGGGTACCGGTGCGTTATCCTCACACTCTCACTCCGCAGCACACAACAGAGCTGAACAGCAGCAGCCGCCCGACAAGGAGCAACCCAGTGTTGACAAGGAGACACCGACAGAGGAATCTACGCCTGTTGACACACCAAATGAATCGCCAGACACGCAAGCCACTGACACTGTTGTTGCTAGTAGCCCTGAGCCTGCCTGCGAAGCCGGCCAGGAAGTTGACCTTGTTGCGGTGGACATCCCGACATTGCAGAACCTGCAGAGGGCAGCCAGTGAAAAAGTAGCTTATCACGAAACGCGGCTAGCCAGTGCTCGTCAGAACCTGTCGCGTATCACGAAACGCCTCAAGACAATACAAGATGGCCAGGAACCAGATACTCCGCAGGCTTCGCCGGTCGTAGACATAGAAATGGAAATCATTGATTGAGTGAACTTGCAGCCAGCTAGCACGGAGTGCATATGACTGCCTTGAAATCACCTGATCAGTGCCGTCTCCGTTGCCGCCATACCCCACAGATGCGCCAAGAGAAAAGCAGTTGCGTGCCAGGGTGTTGCCCCCCAAACTTGTAGGCCTTTTGGGAGCGTACCAACTTAAAATTGACCCCCACAAGCCAGAGTAAGGGGATTTGTACTTGGGTACTCAGTTGGTTGGTTTGGTCAGGCTTGTGTCCCATGTCCCTTCGTCTCCGGTCATTTAAATCCTACTCCCATTGGTACTGACCCCCTTTTTTGTTTGTTTTGTGAAGAATGCTTCTGACACCTGTACTGGGATAATGTGTCTTCACTGCAGCTTTTGCGGCTCTACTAGTTTCTACAGCTAGGTCAGCCATAAGCCACTCAATTCGCATCTCAAGGTGATAGATAAGCTTCAATCTATTTGTTTTGTTTAAACTCCACTTGAATTGGCCCTGCAACGAGGAACCCCGACCCCGGGTACCGGGTGTTCGGGGTCTCCCTAGCTCTGCTAATTCATTGGAAACATTTTGAACCCTACCGCCTTGACAGGATTCGCTAGTCCTAGTTGTTTACTGGGAACCTGACACCGGGTACCGGTTGTTCAGGGTTACGCCCACGCCAGCATGCTACAACAGCTCATGACACCAAATAGGTTCATTTCATTGGCGTCGGATGACCCTGACGACTCAGATAC
>Ga0126342_10021993_pt1 | contig 10581 bp, 6 predicted proteins | sample Cyp1metagenome_FD_92528 | JGI IMG/M metagenome (GOLD analysis project Ga0126342, IMG submission 92528) | Coral microbial communities from Lord Howe Island, Old Settlement Bay, Australia - Cyphastrea 1 metagenome | ecosystem: Host-associated > Invertebrates > Cnidaria > Coral ...
ATGTTGGCAGCTTTCAGCATCATCCAGTATATATGACTTCCCCAGGAGTCTTCGATGAACGGGGGCTATGTTAATATCTTGGTTTTTTGTCCTCCGGTGCTACGTTAAGCCTGCCCGGCGTATCTACAGTACACGATTAATTGCATTTCTATAAGGTGTCTATATAGACTCATCAAATGGTGGGCATAGCATATCCACAAATCTCCCCAGCAAATGTTCTTTTGTTCATAGTCTGGAGCTTCTTGGGTTCAGATTTCGCTTTGGTTAAGCCCCCATTTTATACCACTGGAAGACAGCCCACAAGAGTTGAATGTCACCATAAAAGATGGGGCGGTTTCCCAGCGGTTTCTGGTGTTGCTTGGAGAAGATTCAGGAGCGACGTGCCCTGCAATTTAATCGGTTTCATGGTTCATGGGTCGCGGCCCGATCCATGTTTGGTGAGTTTTCATGCGATGGATTTGCTCAACATGGGTCTGGGTCCAAGTCACACCCTGCTTAAGCTCCAAATGGGTAGTGCGTAAATGGATGACCATCCTCCAAATTATGGTATGAGATTATCATGTATCATGTCCAATTTGTTCTGCCCAATCCCCAATAGATCTCATCCCCGGATGATGAAAATGTCAGCGCTACTTGGACGACGTAAAGACATCGCGCAGACGTGATTGGCTCGGAGATATCTTCCACGGCCATGGCGCCCATTGATGTGGCCCCGAGGTGGATGATGGCTGACCATTCTGACCTCCAAAAAATAGCCTCTGGTAAACGTTTACATAGCGAACTGGACAATCACCATGTCTAATAGGTAAATCAACGAACTAAATGGGCATATGGGCCATGTTCATCCTTGTTCAATAGTTATGTTCGTCATTACCAGAGGGTATCAAATAGCCAGGTCACTGGCGCCAGTGCCATCATCGCGAGTAGCCCGTTGCTGAGTTGCTGAGTTCGCTGATGATCCAGACAGGGGGGAAATGAGATGTCCCATTCGTAGTATGTTCAACTGATATCAACTGATCAACCACAAAAAAAAACATGATATTATATGATAATTACTGATAATTGTTCATGTTGAATGTAGTGTAGGGAACCTGGCATATGAATGCATATGATGTTCTGCCTCCATTGGTACCCATGTTCGACCCATAAGAAGCTTTTGAAGCATCCTGAATCGTGAGGTCCACGACTCTCTAGGACTGTATCATACTGTATCCGAAGATGCACGCTGTTCATGTTGTGGAGGTTTTTCAACATTCAATCATGGCGAGCCATGGTGGTGTTTTTGTCCACCAGCGATGAGTCGATGAGTTGCTTCCGAGGTATGTAGGCCAAGAACCACAGGGCCGTTTCAACGATTCCAAACAGGCAGATGGGTTCCTGTGCGCCAGGTGTTCTTGAGGAACACATCTGCCGGGTTTTCCCAAGCAAAACTGATGAGTTCATTGGAAATTGATGGAAATTGCATCCAACAGAGGAGTGGATCTATCCATGACAGTTTCATGCCTGGCTCGGTTTTTAATTCATCAGCGACCATCGGTTGCCTCATCCTGTAAGTTCACGGAGTATTTGAAATTGATTGCGCAAACATGCCAAACTCGTTTCTTGTTGTTTCTGGGATACATATGGCAGTGTGTCAAAACCTTGTACCCCTGTAGTTCACATCAAAATAGCTGGGATTTATGGATGTTCATCCCCCTAAAAATTGTATTAATAGGTATTGATCCATAGCCATATCATTATTTGAATTTTGAGGCCGCAAAAACTCACGAAACTTCGTCGTCACCGGGAATCGATCTGCAGGCAGACCGCTTTCCAGACGAGTAGAAGCTACTGTGGTCCGGAGACTTGGTCGGGGGTAGATGACCCCTTTACCCTCTGGTAATTTAACATAGCCGTGGAAAATGGCCCATTTATAGATGGTTTACCTATTAAAAATGGGTTGATTTTCCATGGCTATGTTAAATAATTAACCAGAGGGTATAAATTTATAACATGAAGCATCATAGAAGAGCCCAAAAAAGGAATTGGATGGAATTGGCAGGTGATTGTTCCTATTGAATTTGGATGAATTTGGCCATAGCTTCGTCCTGATAGCTACGTACGATTTCTCGAACTCTCGGTAGTGGTTTCCCGCAGGATCCCTCGGGGTAATTTCAAGCCCAAATCTCGAAGCTGCCTCAGACCACCGCCTGGGGTATCTCCATACTTCGTTATGGTAGAGGTGTGGAGAACGGGCGGGACACAAACGTCCGCAAGCAACCCGGGAAGACATCAAAGGAGATACACAGTGCAAAAAATCGTGTGCATTTGATTTCTTGTGAAAAAAACATGTAAGAAAGGATAAAATATTTATGAGATCATAATTATTGATAACAATTGTTCTACATGACATGCACATGGAAACGGACAACTATAATAATCTATAATATATAATGTCAACACCGGATTAATACCCCCCCAAGAGGTCAGATGGACCTTGTAAGGTCTTTCCTCGTTTCCCCCCTTAATAAACGCCTTCTGAACCATAAAATTTTGGATCTGGCTTGGATCAAATTTTGGATCTGGCTTGGAATCTATAGAAGTCAATTAGATTTTCATAGAATTCTATTGGATTTGATGAGATTTGATTGCTAAACCCTCATGGATCCCATAAGATTTCATTGGATTTGATAAGAATTGGACATCAAAAAAAATGGGATTTCAGCACTGGATGTTGATTAATTATGTCCAGGCCAAAGAGTTTATTAATCCTGGGGGACCACCTGTTTTTAAATTACTTTTTTTTGGGGGGCAGTGGAGGTTGATTGGTTGATTAATCGCAGGGGTTTGATTCATCCTGACTTGACATGAAATATATTAGATAATAGATAATAATATGTGATTGATTTTGTGACTAATCACTGATCATATCCCATAGGATCCATGTATGCTATATATATGGTAACATTTACCATCAATATACCCCCTTTATGTTAGTATATATACCAGCACCATGGATCCTATGGGTATCTGATGGAGATATTTTTTTTGACTCAAACAGCTGGAGAATCCACGCAGGTCGTCGTCATCGCCATCCCCATGCTTCTGCAGATGGGAAAGCTAGCGAACCATCTGCATCGGTTGGGTTCCTCAGTGAGTTCGGATCTTGAAGATTTTATGGTGGGGTTTCATGAGATCTCATAGTGATTTCATATAGTGATTTAATGAAGATTAGATTTCATGGTGATTCAATGCTGATTTAGTGAAAGTTTAATGGTGATTTAATGAAGATCCAATGGAATTATATGGGATTTAGTGGTTATTTTATTGGAATTATTGGTGATTCAATGGGATTTGGGACTTACATAGCAAACACTAGTAGCAATAAAAACGTTATAGTGAAATATAACAATAAGACAATGATTACGAGGGTTGATATGTAACACACAAAATAACCTAAATAGTTACATAATAAATAATGGCATAACCATAATATATAATGTAATCTTTATCTTTGGGGTGTTTAACCGCGAAAAGTCGAGGGGTGGACTGGGAGTTCACCAAGAGAAATCGTAGGTCGAATGTTTAGGCCCTGGAAACATCTACTTTTGGGGGAATCCACCTTTGCTCCATGTCCCAATCCCGGTGATATAAATAGAAATGTGACCTGTGTGGAAGTACAATGTGATCGTGCAAAGGATGAGGTTCGCATATATTCTACAGGGGGCTGCACGTAGTTATCATATTTTATCATTGTTCGATGACACGGAAACTGGTGGGATGTGTTGCTCTTATCTACCTTTGATGTAACACAGGTTGTTCTTTGTTTGAAACCACCAACCATTGGGTATTATTATCCCATGTTATCCCAAATCCTGTCTATAAATCACGCTCCTGGATCACTCTTATGGATATGTTTGAATAAGGAACACGAATTAATCCACTGGCTATCATGATTATCCCTGATGAAATTGCCACGGTATACACCATTTTCAGACAGACCCATGTCAGTTTTTTCTATGATTATTATGACTAATGAAAGGGTTAATTTGTTCCAGCAAAAATAGGTCTACCTACACAGACTACAATACCCCATATAGGACAGCACAATGACATGCTATAACAATACATAGATATTGTCCTATGAGTATCCCCCAGGATATTCATATGCCCATCATGTATTATGATATCATTAGTATGTCATAATTATTCCATTAGTGGATTCTAAAGCGCTACTAATAATGGGATACTAATGGATACTAATGGATACTAGTTATACATTATATTGATCTATATCACTATTATCTCATTATTATATCACTATTATTATAACACTACTACTACTATATCATGATAGATATTCCATATCATTCCAGGACTTGTCCTTTTTACATGACCATAGCATGCCATGATTAGCCCAGTATGATCAGGGAGATTCCATCCATTTTCCACGGCTTCATCCGCCGCCCCTTTATCGGTTGTGCCAGGAGGAAGGTAGCGCTTCCCAGGCGCCCAACGACAGGCGGCGAGCTCGAGAAGATTTTAATGGTGATTTCAGGCTGATTGTACGATGATTTATTGGTGACTGGCTTCATGGTGATTTTTCATGGGATTCTAATGGAATTTCATAGTTAACACATGCCCGACATGGTAATTTGTTCCAGTTTGCGACGGAACATCACCACTTTTACTAGATAAATCATTGAACTTAAATAGGCAATGGCTTCCATGGCTATGTTGAATTTCCCGAGGTGATTTCTAATTGTTCTAATTGCTAAGACATGTTGGCCAGACAAATATGATAACGTAGCTACAGTCCATTTTGCGCGAAAGCACAGCATATTTTTGGGAATGATAAAATGTTGCCCAGAAGTAAACAGACATATATATGTATATAGATACACTATTTGCTTCTTGGAAACTTCTAAGCATGACATTTTCTTTCTACTGCATGGTTGGTGGATTCCTAATGAGGTATCCTATGGGTATCGCATAGAGTCCGCGATTGTTTACTCGTTAGATGGAACTTGTACACCAAACCGGCCACGGCCATGTGCATTCCATATCTGGGGCACTTGTTTTTGAGTCCTGCAAAGTTGTGCAGCGGATGATTCTGTCGAGCTGCTGATGAATTTTTCGGGAAACTAAATGTTGTCTTCAGAATCTGAAAGAGAAACATGACAGCAGTTTATCAGTAGTTACAGGAGTCCCCTTCCGGCAACGACCCAAGAGTTGTAACTTGAGATCCAGAGCTTGTCTTCAATAAGGGCTGGCAGCCGAATCATCTCTGAGAACAACCCCTCCGCAATCAGATGTCCTTCAAGACAATAGGTGGGTATGAAAGTATATGGGCTAGGTTTTTGATATCCCAGGAACCACAACCTCTTTTTGTTTTTTTTTTTGCGTTTGACTAATCATTCTAATCACATCGGCCAGGGATGTAGACCGCAAGTTCACTGCACAGCACGGCTCTCAGATTCTTCTGTTCGAGAGCAAATGATAAGCTGACTGACTTGGGCCGGTGCTGGGTTTTACTGATGCCGTGTTTGAAATTCTGAGTGCTGACAATCTACACTTTTTTGTTGATGTCCTCTTGAGTTTGGTCAATGCGATCTTGCTCTTGTGATTAGCTGTTCTACGTTTTTTTTTCGAAAAAAAAGTTGCGGCTATACCTATATAGGCCCTATATGGCCCTATATAGTATGCTGCTCTTTGAATGCTTCCGGATGCATCTTGGACTACCATGGTACTGTGGATGGTTGCGAAATCCTGCACCACCAAACGGATGGTTTTTCAACTGGTGCAGGATTTCTCTACCATCCACATTGTGATTATCCCATTGTTTCTCATCAATCATGATAATATCATGATAAGTTGTATAGTGGGATAATCAATCATGATGGTATTGATCAACCATCATGATGGGCATGTTTGATTCTCCCATGGTTTCTCGAATCTTGGCCCTTCCTTGGCGCGCACAGTAAGGTTCAACGCGTATACAGCGGCATACTTCTCCCCCCACCGGAGGCGTCGTTTCAATAACGACCAGATTCATGGATATCATGGGGATTTTGTCGCAGGTGGATGAGATATACTGCAAGTTGTTTAACTCATCAACCATATGGCATTTTAACGGGAATAGTAGTGGAATATTGTCATGGAATTTGGGATGTCTCAATTTTTACCACCTTTAGGGCCTTTTAAATATGGAAAATGATGATAAACCAGAGGAATTTGGGGGGATCCTATGAAGATAAGGAATCCCATTCATGATAGTGGGATGACCATACCCCATGTACATCCATATACTTATCATCTTTTGGTGGGACAGATAAGGTACGGTATTTCAGCATGTGTTTTGTTTTGGTAGTGGATTCAGTGTGCTGGGTTTGGGGACTGCATATTCAGTGGCCGTAGGCATTCCCGTCCTGTGGGTTGTTTCTGCAGTCTTTTTGGTGGAATGAACCACGCGGCCTTCTGCCAAAACCGACGAAACAACGCAGCATCAGTAATAGTTTGTGTGGTGCAACCAGTGTTTGATTGACCTCATGCTGGCGTTTCCTCCAAAAGTGAAATTCTGCAAGCAAAACTGTGTCATTCTTTAGTACTCCGCAAAGTTATTAGCAACCATACTGACCATATTAGATTACTGATATTTACTGATTGTATAATTCGCGATGGCTTCTCAAATCAGTCAAAAGGTTGCCACAGTTCATGGTGTTTGGATGGTCTTTGAGTCAAGCTGTGATATCAACTGATGTCCAAGTGAGTTTCATTTGGCCCATCAAGAACCCATCTGCAATTACCCTGGCTTGCCCGGGCGAGAGGATCAATGCATATTATACACATTATGAATATAATATACAGTATACATATATTATATAATATCATTTACAGTATACATATATTATATAATATTATATACAGCACGGTATATTAATGTATATTATATATATATATACAAACAAACATGACCCATCATGACCCGCATTTTAGATGATCTTGGGATAAAAGAAGCTCACATTAAAGGGACCTCACCAGAATGGTGATCCAATTGGACACAGGTTGTGGCGCTGGGCCCGCTGGCGCCTGAAAGGACTCTGGCCACAAAAGTCCAAAGTCCAAGCTAGGCCGGGGACCGGAAAGGACGTCGCAGGATGCCGCAGGATGCCATTGTGTCGGGTCAAAATCCGGTGGCAATCCATGGGACACATATGGGAACCTTGGGCTCTGAGACACTGAGATTCGGATGATCCTAGGAATGGAGAGTCACTTCACTGGTGGAGAAACTCATGATTCTAAGCGGTGGACCTTGCGAAGAATGGACCAGTGTTGAAATTAGTGGCAACCTATGGTTGATGTTGATAGCGCGACACCCAAAAGTTAATACATGATTCCCCGTTCAACTGTTAAATCAGGTCTTTCGCAGCCCCAAGCCCATCCAAAAAAGGAGTGGTGTTCCCTGACCGCAGGCCCAGTGGACTGCAACGGACCATTGCGGTGGTGGGATATTTGTTGCCTTTAGGAGGTTGGAAGCTGTTTAGCTGCCTGTGGCATGTGAGCTGCATGTGGAAGGTTCATCATGAGATTGATATAGACATATATAGACTCATGCTATTAAACTATATTTAAATATAATAAGAAAAGGACATCGTCATCCCCCTTGAAAAAAATAGGCGCAATAGTTGATTGGGAAGCCCCTTCATGGTGGGATGACCATACCAACTAGCGATTGTTGAGCCACTAGTAGACTAGCAGTGGTGCTTTTTACATCTTTTTACTGAGCCGGCATGCAGATGGGCTTCAATGGCTTGGCAATTTTCAATCGGCGATAAGGCTTCCCCCTGTGTTTTGAAGGACCGAATCAATATATAAGTAGTTGAGGGCTATTCTACTGCTTCACACTTCTTGGTTATTCTTTCTTCAGGGACTTCACACTGGAGCTTCAGGGTGGAATATCCTTTCAGCCAGAGATCTATTGGTGGCTGTAAATATATTGATGTTGCAGGGTTCCATTCCTAGCTGTGAATGTGATCCTCAGTACTGTTGCAACATCTACCAACTGGCCATGGTTTATGCGGAATCACTGCCAGTTACGCTGCGCTTGCTTGTACCTCCCACTTTGGCGGGACAGAGCAGTCAGATGCTGAGCAGCAACCCAGGGAGACTACTCCGGACGAGCGCAACAACCATGGGAGTCTGCTTCCAAACACAATAGGAATTGAAAAAACACCTAGTGGGTATGGGTCAAACCGTTGGACCCAGGACTCAAATATGTTGTCCTTCGTATTGAAATGTTATTTTTTGTATACCTGTTTGACCCTCAGGTAGGATATGAGAGCCTTGAGTGCAATGCTGTCATGTCAATTTACATCTTATCAGAAAGCTCTGTGAAACTGTTTATTTATGGGGGGGTACTGTACCCGTAATTATTGGCCATGTTATTCCCTGGTAATCAAACAATGGCCAAGCGTGAATTCCGATTTTAGAAGACGCGCGTAAACCATCTCCAAATCAAGTTGCCAAGTTGGGGCATTCTTCATTTTCAGGTTGCACAGAGACAGACCCAACTATCATATCAAGTTGGTTATAGGATGTTATAGGCCATTAATTTAATATCATTTTCAATATTACCCAATTAAATCATATTGTATACAATAAATACTAGCATAAATAGGATATCCTCCCAGCTACTGAACCCCCTTGAGGCCTTGCAAGCTTGTGTTGGGCTCAGCTATCGGTGGACTACCAGTTTGCATCCTGGGTTGGAACAGGCCGGCCATGACAGCTATGATCCTAGATGGATGTTTCAGAAAAAAAAACATGCTGGTGTTTCGATTCCAACTTGGCTGTTGACTGTGATTTGTGGGTAGTTCTTGTCCCTGATCAGAAAGATAAATTCAGATTTTAAAAAACGCGTACACTGGCAGTGAAACCTCTCACCTGTGCCTTAGGTGATGTTGAGGATTATCAGTGCAATCAGTATCATCACCATTAATCATAATTGTCTAATTGTCATCACATCATAAACTTTAGCAAACATGATGATTATCATGATCATGACAATCATTCACCTTACTCATGCTTGTATAATCATGAGAAAATCCTGTTATCATTGTTATCAACCACCATGTTTGATGGTGGTTCACCATGTTCAAACACCATTCTTCACCAGGTCTGATGCCTGAAAAAACATCCAAAATACACAGCGCTGAGATGGCTATGTCTCCTGACCATCACTTCGCCCATCTCCACACCCTTGGGAGCCCTTACTGCGGCTAGTTGGTGCCTGGGATCTAAAACTATCTCAGGTGGCGCAAACTATGGGATTTCATGGTGATTTCATGGGGATTTCATTGGGATCTCATGTGGCTTCATAGGAATTTCATGGGAATCTAATGATGGTTTAATGGGGAAGTGGGTGCAATGGGGATATGGAGGTGTATTTCAGGAATATCAGGGGATCTATGGGGATCTATACTCGACTAGGATATGGATGATGAAGTGGCTGGGGATTTCAAAAATTGTTCAAAGAATCGGGGGACTTCAGCAGCGCTTAAACGGCCTAATTGAGGACTTCATCATATATAGGGATAAAATACGTCGAATACAATAAGAGGATTTGGTTGCAACGAGCATTTGTCGGTTTCCAGAAACAGGAGACCCGAAATCATCAAAGCATTGATCCAACTTATTGAAGGTTATTCCCTAAGGAAAACCAATGGTTTTGGGACAGCCCAATTTTGAGGAGCACACGAAACTAGGGGTACATCACTTCCTGACACTGGTATTGACCTGCGATCTGGGTATGGATGGGTGATAATCCCAATTACCTGTTGTTGTTAGGGGTTTGAAAGCACCAGAAGATGTTGCCCTTTGCCAAATGAGAATGGCTTTCGCTCACATCCGGCTGTCGCTCACATCTCCAAAATAAGGAGACTGGGACATGCATGTTTTCGTGTTCTCCCATACTCGTAGTATGGAAATGGACACACTAGCCATTGAGTTTGGGTATAAGAATCATGGTATATCATGGTAATATTGCCAGTTGTTTCTTTTGGGGGGACATGAATACAGAAGGCCCATGTGAAGAAACAGTTGTATGTTACATATCAATACATATCATATAATATAGTATATCATATGAATTGATATATCATGTTTGATATACGATATATTATATACGATATAGGATATATTATATATGATATATGATATATGTATATATATACGTATATATATATATATATATGCATATATATATATATCTTATCATTTCATATACCTGATATCTCATATGTTTCTTTCACCATCCATCATCAAACTCTCATCCCCAGTGGCAGCTGACAGCGCCAGGCTTGTTTGCAGCCTCACAGATCAGGAGCCCTGTGACTTCATCCGATGTCACTTCCGCCAGGCGCTGCTTTCATACCAGATTGGAAATTCCACATGTATTGGGGCTATAATTAATCAATGGCTATTTCAGGAACCTAAATTGGAGGTACCTACCATATATAAGGCCTATATAAGGCCTATGTAAGGGAATATCCCCACAAAATATGGCCTTATATGGTACAGTACCTCCATTTTAGGATCCTGGAA
>Ga0126342_10021994_pt1 | contig 10581 bp, 15 predicted proteins | sample Cyp1metagenome_FD_92528 | JGI IMG/M metagenome (GOLD analysis project Ga0126342, IMG submission 92528) | Coral microbial communities from Lord Howe Island, Old Settlement Bay, Australia - Cyphastrea 1 metagenome | ecosystem: Host-associated > Invertebrates > Cnidaria > Coral ...
GCTAACATGGCACTGCCCACATCCTACTTCAAGTAGCAAATTTCTATGTAAGTTATCCGTTCCAATCGTTGGTTGTTAAAAAATGGAGGCATTCCCAGCTTTATCTTGAAAAAAACAAAATTTATCAAAATTTCTACGTTGATCAACAAATGCCCAGGATTCCCGGGGAACTCGTGGCAAAAAGAACTAGCCCCCCCAAAAAAAAGGGCTCAGATCCAAAGAACACAAATTTGCAGTTTGCCCCTCCCATTGCAACTAACATGGAAGTAAACCTCCGAATTGTCACTTTAGTTGACGTGGAATAAAGATATTATTTTTTTTGCGCTACGGTAAAAGGAGGGGGAGTAACTGTTTTTCAACCACAGGTTTTCCCAATGTTCAGTTTACATTGGTCCAATTGTCCAACTGTCCAACCCCTGAGTTTGGGGCTCGCCAGCCATCATCTCCGACAAGGAGTCGTCCCGGTGCATGGCGGCGAAGCTGCGAAGCTGCGAAGCCGAAGCCAAAGAGATTTCCAGAGGACCGTAAAACCCCCGCTAGCAGCATGACTTTAGACCACTTTCCACTAGAAATCGTAAAGGGACATCTTTAAAAAACACTGGCTGAGAAACTGGCAGTTTCATCTTCATGGGTGGTTTTTGGAAATTGTTGATGTGCTGACTGAGTAAGCGTATTGTCAGATCTGTGGACTGTGTGCTGTGAGATGTCTACTGGTCTGCAGTCATGGTGGTGTTACTTGACGTCTTGTGCTCATCTTCATGACTTTGTGCAAAACGCAGCTGGCAACAAGCAAGCGCCATTCGCAGTTCAGGAATGCAGCTTGTAATTCTGCCATCACAAATAGAAGATTTTTCACAACAGTCGTGGTGTTCTGGCTGCAACTGCGCACTATTTCATCCTGGATTCTTCCAGGGAATCTCTTGCTGTTTTGGCGGACACCCCCACGCCCAGCCGGGAAAGACACATCCTTCTGGTGAAAGCGGAGCTGAGTTCAGGCGGCATGTCCATTTTTCAGACTGCTGTGTTTCTAGGTCACCCATAAACTGTCCACTTACATCATCTTACATCCACTTCCCCCATCTTTCTGTCATACCTACGGTATTACTATGCGCCCTGTGCTCTGATGCTATCTGATGCCATCTGATGCTTTCATGCCCACTCTCAGCTCATCCCTGGATTGTACATAAACTTGCCAGCCCCCGCAAGTGTAAGAGTCCCCGGCTCATTCAAGAGCTTCATGGCCTGCAATACCAGCAGCTTGTCATCAAGAAACATCCTTTCAACACAAATGCCACATATAGCCAGGGCGTCATAAATAAACATAGAGCAATGGTAATAGTATATTATAAGTTGTTATCATGATGTTATCTCGCATCGCAGTACTTCCTCGATATACTCATCGCAATGTGTTGCGGCGTGAAGCAGCGTGAAGTCCACCTTGTCCCAATCCTTGGTCTCGACGTTTCCAGCCATGGCTTTCAGATCTTGTTCTCGGAATTCCCGGCTCCCGGTGGCACGCATGCGTCGATCCATAAACTGCGTCAAGCGGTCGACCAGGGTGTTCGACTTTGATTTGCCCTTCCTCACAGGGACTTGCAGGAATTCCTCCTGGCCGTGCTTCAGCTGAGTGATGTTGATGTTGCAACGCACATCATTGTCATTAACCATCCCCATAAGCTACAGTGGGTTGCAAAAATCATTCCCAAATAGCCAAATAGTAGGTTTATTCTTGGGTTTACCGCATGAATCCAAGTTCCCAATAGCTCCGCCATCTCAGTTCCCATCCCATTCTCATTCCCATAACTATATATCGTTCCATATCCATATTATTCCATATTATTCCACATCACATTCCATAATGCGCCATATCCATCCATATCCTTCCATCTGTTTCCACCCATATCACCTTCCATATTCTTCAACATAATAATAGTCAATAGTCCATATCAATAGTCAAATAGTCATAAATAGTCATAAATAGTCCATATCCATATCATGCTCCATATCCATATCATCATATATCATCCATATCCCATTCCTGAAAATTCAGGCCATTCTTGATGAGTTCCAAGACGTCTTCCACATCCGCCTTGGTCACCATCCGTCGCAGCTCCGCGCGCGCCCGGGCCTCGCTGAGGCGGATCAGGGCCTCCAACTGCCGGGGGGTCACCAGCACGGCGCCTTGCGCGCCGCGGCGCTCCAGGTAGTACTCCTCAGGAGGGAAAGATACCCTCTGGTAAACTAATATAACTATGGAAAATCACCATTTTTAATGGGAAAATCCACTATCATTGACCATTTTCAATAGCTATGTTAGTTTACCAGAGGGTAGGGAAAGTGAACCCACTGAAGCCAGTCTGAAGCCTAAATTCGGAAAGTGGTGAGAAAACACGCTGGGCCAATCATGGTAAAGACATGTGAGCTGTAAGACTAAAGACCATCCCCCCTAACTGAGGGGTTTTATGATGGTTTCACATCTCATGTCATGAATGAGGGTTCCTTATAGCCATAGAGATGATTGGAAGCGGCAGCTATCAAGCAGACTTTTCGTTTTTTTGACCTAATCTAGATGCATCCAGTTGCTTTTGCAAGTGGCGCTGAAGTGGTGAGACACATTATCTACTAATTAATTGGGTATGGGTCAAAACCTACTAATCATGTGGTATAAGGGATGACCATCAACCTTGAGGTTCACTGGGGGTACAGGGTTTTGACCCACATCCAATTGAAGAATATTGAAGACATGCAAACTTGGAAGAACTGCAAAATAAAGATCTACAGTAGTGCACCAGCATGCAGCTTGCATGCTGCTGGGCACCCTCTGAGGGGCCATTCGCCCTTTGAACAGGCTTGGGGTTGATCATGGCTATCTATATCTACAATAGTTAAGTTATGTCTGTATCTATCTAGATGTGTAAAGAAAATGAATGAGGCAGCGAAGATAACAAAAACATCAGAATCAAATAAAAATTGAAATTGTAGAGTTTCAGGTTTTTTGTTCAGAACCCGGAGGATCATGGAATCGCCTTTCCTGGCGGATGGGGTCAAACTTCCTCCTCTGAATTCACATCAGACTCGACGTCCAAAGGCATGACATCGGCTGCCGAAGATTCCTGACCTTGCAATTTCTGCTGGATGCGCTGGGTCTTCGCGTATGCTTCCTGGGCCAACCCCAACGACAACGAACTTTTCTCTGGAAATTCTGGATCATCCCTCAAACTCATCCCCAAACAAACTGTGACAAAGAGAAAAATATGTAACCGTCATCAATCATCATCCTGATGCTTTATTGATGCATAAAAGTCAAACTAACTCTTGAAAACTGCCATCCAGCTGCTCTCTGGTAGTCTGGTACCACCTTTGCATTGGGCTGCACTTCCGACTTCTTCGCACTTGCTGCAACATCTGCAGCGGCTGCCTGATGTTCCTGACCGTCTCCGTCTGCTTTAAGATCTTTAAGCTCGCCAGTCTGCTCTGACACAGCCTCAGGATGGATCTTTTCGGCTTGTTCTTCTGGATGCAAGCTCCAGTCACCCAGCAAAGCCCAAAGAGAGCCACATGCCAAGCCCAGGAAACTCAGCTGAAATGCCTGTTTGGCTGCACTTCCTACATCCAGTTGGGGCTCCAAAACCACCCTACCCAAGCACAGCTGAAGGCAAACCAGACCCATGACTTTGGGCCACCTCTGATGTACCAGCTGTCCAATGCCCATCTGCATGACAGCAGCAACGCCGAAGATGACCCACCTCCAGGCAGTTGGACTGTCAGGAACGTCCAAACGCAATTGCAGGGCTGCTGAAAAGGATAGAGCGGTGACTGCAAAATACCAATCCTTCAACTGCATCAGCTTGCCACTTAGAGATGGTCTCAACAAGTGCCAGCAGATCCCAGCCAGATATGCCAACGAGCTGTAGACAGTCAAAGAGGTGCAAATGAGGTCATGAACATCCACCAGATCAGAATTTACCAAGAGTCGAATGACCACAACCATGCTGTAGAGCCCCACAAACAGCGATGCAAAGAGCGCCGGTTTCCGAATGCACCAGCAAGACAGCAATGTTGTGGGCAAGGCTGCCAGGAAGAGTTCCCCAAACAAAGCATCTTGGCTGGGCTGGGGTGTACATGAACTCTCCTCCCAGGTATTGACCCAGTCACTGGCAAATAAAGCCTGCCGTCCCGAGCTACAGCTGTTGGAAACTGCTCGGATTAACAGCGTGGAGTTTTGTACTACGATGGTCTCCACTTCCATGTTGGACCCAAAGTCATGCAGCATCACAGCTTCAGATGTGCAACATTCGGTGCTGTCCACGTACCAAAGTTGTTGCTTCTGGCCTTGCCTCGCTGCAAAGACAATTCTGCCCTCAAACTCTCCGAAGGAATGTGCGGACATGAGGCCCGGAGAAACCTTCAGTGGGGCTTCTAAGCTGCTCAAATTAGCAATCATTAGCTCCTCATTGGAGCTGAAAAGGAGCAGGCCAGCACTGACATGTTGCATTACATGCTGAGTTGTTGCAGCAGCTTGAAGAAGCTGGAGCTCTGGTGATAGAGTGACTTCAGTCCTCCAGGCATTGACAGTGATAAGGCTCCCTAAGGCGAAAACCTGCGACGCCACCAGCAACCAATGCGCGTTGCACAGCTTGGTCATGTCTGTTTGGCCCAGGTTGGCGGCCACCCCAAGGGTCACCACACACCAGGCTAAAAGCAGCATCAAACACAGATGCCATGAATATGCCAAGGTCAACAAAACCAGCGCCACCGCCACCCCATGGCCAAACACACTGGTGCCCACGGGCACGGACCCCTTCATGGCCCAACCGCAACAGCCATGAGCTCACTTGAGAAAGACTTAGCGGAAAGTGGCATAAAAACTTCAAGAAATCACCAGCAAGGGCTTCGCTCCCTCTCTTCTAGCAATCTGCCTTAGAATGACTTACTTTTTTTGGCTGTGGGGACACTTCGACTTGTCGTCATGCAAATTCAGCATGTTGGCCATTGTTAGCCATTCTGGAATGTAAAAAAAACACGGGATCGGTTCGCAGCAGGTGACCTGGCTACACCCACAACACAAGCTCTGTTAGTTTCATCACATGTTGGGTGCTTCCATAGTACTCGCACTACATAATATGTCATAATCATAATATATGTTGAATAGTAGTTTGACCATGTTTGACATTTATTCTGTCCTTTTTGGCTGTTTCAAAACTTGTAACTTTCACAGATTCTCCCAGCGGTGAGCACTCCTTGATCCTCTGCTTGGCATCTGCGCTGAGGCTGGGCTGTGCATAGCGCTTGGCGTAGCGCAGATAGGTCTGGAGGAGCTCTGCAGGTAGGCCTTGATCACCGGTTACCTGGTGCTTCTTCAACCGTTTGAAGCCGGAAGTGAGGAGCGGGTGTGGTACACTGTTGTATCAAAATAAAAGCGCAAGAAAAGTGGAGAACACTTCAGAATGTCTTTTCGAGGAAAAAAACATTGAATATCATCATATACCCTCTGGTAATTTAACGTAGCTATTGAAAATGACCATTTATAGTGGATTTTCCCATTAAAAATGGTGATTTTCAATAGTTATGTTAAATTACCAGAGGGTATCATCACCAGGAGTTTGTTTTACGAAAATCAATCAGCTCCATCAGCTCCGGAGCCCTGGAGGCCTGTGTCAATCGACTCCTCAAGGTCTCTCTGCAAGATTCAGCATCCACACTGTTGGACCAATCTTCGGGCGGTGGTGCTTCAGCCCCGCGCGCGTTGTGCATGCGTTGGTTGATGATGTGCCGAGACACCGCAGAGTCCTTCACAACGACCCCCCTTGGTAATCCAACATGGCAATGTTAAAATCCCCAATTTTTCGTGTGTAAATCGCGGCGAATGATCTACAAATCATACAGGAAATTAGACAAAATTACGGAATTTCTGCTGTTCCATAGCATACACAGCGAGATTCCTCAAGCAATTTCTGCGCGAGAAAACGTGGATATGTGTCCTGATTTGGATCATCTTCCGTGCGCATGAGGAAAATGATGTCGAAGCGACTCAAGAGCGCTTCAGACATGACTCCCTTCAAATTCTGCGCCAATGTCAAGCTCCTTGGATTCCAAATGAACAAATTACATCCAGGTGGTCCTGTAACCTTGTTACATCATGTTACATCACCCAATAGGGAGGCCCATCTACTGTACTGTCATGGTCATCTACTTGCTTGAAATGAGGTGAACTAACTCCCTAACTAGCGCGGTCTACAAGTTTCAATCGGATTCCAAACCCTATATATACAATCTATGTGCATTACATATTTATAACCATGTACTATAATATGAGATGGATAGGATAGGATTAGATTAGATTAGATTAGATAGATATACACTTATATCTGTGTGTGTGTACAAATCTACTTAATAAGCACTGCTACACCCCTTGCACCATCACCAAGGTCAAGGTGCATATCCCACGAGCCCTTGCTGGGATTGGCTGCCGTGACCACCGTGGTGCGTGCCGGGAGCGTGCAGACGATCCCGGCCTTGGCGATGGACACGGTCTGCTGCTCCATGGCCTCCAGCAGGGCCTGTTGATCTGAGCCCATCTTGTCGAACCTCGAAAGGCCAGAGATGATGATATAAATGGGATTAATATAAATGTTATAAGCCATTTATATCAATATAAATGGGATTAATCATCTCCCATATGTCATTTATATCATAGGCCATTTGAATGTTATGGGAGATGATATAAATGATGCCTAGCAAGATGGGATTAATGATTGGATGTAAACGGAATATCAGTGGAATACAATGGAATGGAATATTTGTGGAATAACAGGATGTTTGGAGATGTTTGGAGAAAAGACTGAGGTAGCGGTGGAATATACATGAATCTCCCCAACAAAATCGAGATGATAATGGGATAGTCATCGGAAAACAATTGCTCAACATGGATCAAGCCACCAATTTGTGACCACAATGGGTTGGTGTTGGCAAAATGTGGTGAATGAAATTTCTTGAGATTTTCATGAAATTTTCATGAAATGATACTCATCCCATAGAAGTGCTACATTTTCTTAGTCCAATGGCCCCAAAATCCTCAGCCCAGCCCCAGGTCCCAGCGGCTCGTCGATGCAACAGAGGCCGTTGTCCGCCAGGATCAAGGCGCCCGCCTCCAGGGCGAACTCCCCAGAGGGGTCCCGCACCACCGAGGCGGTGAGGCCGGCGGTGGAGGAGCTGTTGCCCGAGACATAGACACCTGGCGAATCGGCGAAGGCCCTGATTGGATTTTAAGGGGTTGGGATATGTTAGGATGATTTTAGATGATTTTAGATGATTTTAGATGATTTTAGATGATTTTAGATGATTTTTTGGGAAGATTGATCTGATCCAAGTGAGTCCAAATGTTTGGTGGGTTTTAGAAGGTACGAGTACAAGGTTTGCGGAAATGTGCCAAACTGCGCAATCGTCCAAGCCCCCCATCTCCCATCTTCTTAGCGTCAACCCTGGTTACTAAGTTCTGTTGGTTAGATCCCCCGATACCTAGAATTAAATAGAGAGATTACCCCCAAAATAGCGACAAATATGATCAAATCTTGATAAATTACTTCTTTTTTTAAAATGATGCCCCCCATATTAGTACACTGGGGGGGTATTGTTAATCCTGTTAACATCAAGTAGAACTGGTCCCTCCCAGCCTCGATGGCTGAGTCTGGCTAAGGCCCTCAGCAATTCGCTCTTTCCCAGGCCTGGATCCCCGAGCAGCAGCACGTGCACGTCGCCGCGCCGTCGCAGGCGCTGCTCGGGACCCTCAGAACGGATGGGAAGTCCTGCCATGGCGTGGGGGGTGATGGCTTAATCAGGTCCCAGCATGAATACCCTCTGGTCATTTAACATAGCTATTGAAAATGGCCATTTATAGTGGATTTTCCCATTAAACATGGTGATTTTCCATAGTTATGTTAGTTTACCAGAGGGTAGGTTGAAGTTGAAGAATGGCTCCAACATGCTCCAACAATATCTTTGAACAGCGCACCATCACAATTTTGGCCTTTGCGCAAGATCATGTTACATTGTCTCTCATCATCTTGCTATCTGAAGCTGAGTGATTCTAGCCCCGCGCACTGCACGATTCAATGCCAATGGCAAAGTTTCCTCCAAGCACAGCGAGAAGGAGAGCAGCTTTCACCAAATGCTGCCCATAGATATGCTGACAAAAGGATGCCACGAGCACTGGCAATTTTTCCTTGCTCGCTTCGTACATGGGCTGGGGCGCTGTGCCATGCCAATTGAGTCGGTCTGTGAATGAGATAAATCGATTGAAAGATCCCAAAGGCCTAAAAGGGAACATCAGGAGGCGATACACGTTTCCTGTTCATACCACACCGTGGTCATGGCCACCAAACATACCACAAATGTCATGGGTGACAAAAATGCTCCCCTCAAGGATCGATGGATCAAGAAATCACAAGCAGGCGAGGTTCCTTTTCTTTGTAAATCTCCCGGATGAACGACAACTGCAGAGGCGAAAACTCATCCTCACCCTGCGCTGCCACGCCGGATTGAAACAGCGAATCAAGCTTTCCTTGGATTTGCTGAAACGGGGGCCAGACCCAGTCGATCTTTCCCAGTCAGAGTGGCTTCACCTGGGGGAAAATGAAAAATCATCAGCAGATTTTGGATGAAAATTGATCTTCATCCCCATATCAAATTCATGGTGAATTCATCCCAGTGTCGGTTGTTCACCACAGCCTTCACCTCCAGGTACAAAATATATAGCGACTTGCTGGGCGCTTGTCGGTCGCCACTCGCTGACATACCACCAGAGGTGGGCATGCAGCGAATGATGCCGTAGACCGTCACCTGGGGGCAGCGGTTCCAATTATGTCATGGGTCATGGGTCACCCTGCACCTGTGAGGTGTTGCGGTATACCACCCATAAGTTGGGATAAAACCCCGATTATGGCTATAGGATTATGGCTATATACCCTCCTATGCCCTCTTATCAAGTGCACTCCCAAGTACCGGTAAGGATTGATGGCGAATTAGTGCCAAAAAGGTGTAGTCATAATAACATGCAATAACCCAAATCTGCTGGTTGGGTCGCTACGAAACATCATGAATCATAAATCATAAGCACACAAGTTCATGTATGCATCATTAGCCATGAAGCTTTATTGAAGTCCTGATGCCCATCTCAACCAAATACCGAAACACCATGAAATACCCTTCCGAAGCATCCCAAAACAATTTTCATGAACCGTTCATTTCCCCTCTGGGTCTCAAAAATACCCTACCCAGTTACCGAATGTTACCGACTATCACTTCCAAGTCACCACATCTCCAGGTACGCAAGAACCAACCAACGAGCGCTTCAAATCGCAGTCCACCGTTCGAGGCATGCGGCGCTGCGCTGCGCCTCCGCTGTTTCCAGCCGCCAGCTCTGCGAAGTCCTCCTGCAGCCGGATGCGCTGCCAGTCGATGGCGCGGCACTTGTCGCGGTTCACCGTGAAGCGAGCGAAACGACCTGGTGATGGAAGGGATGGTGCTTTTGAATAGAGAGAGAGAGAGAGAGATATATATATATATATAGATATATATATATATATATAGATATATATATATATATAGATATATATATATATAGGTATAGATATAGATATAGAGAGAGAGACCATATATTGGATTAATTATAGGGATTTAGGGATATAGGGATTAGATATAGAGATAGAGATGTAGCCTGATATAGATATAGATACAGAATGATACAGATACAGATAGGCCGAATCTTTTGGGGCTGTGTATATCTAACCACCCAGTCCCAGTAACATGCAAACAATAGCAAGATCAAAACTCAGATAAGACTCAGCATGTTTGGAAGAACTGCAACTGCAGAAGGTTCCCCCGAAATCATACGATCACAGATATTTCCTTTTCAAAAGCTGGTCAAGGGTAAAGGTCTTTAAAATTTTCTGATTCCAACATCAAGCTGCACTTTTTGGGACAACTGGCAGGATATTCGAAGCGTCCCTCCACGGTGGTCACAGCCACTTCGGATGAGCACCGCGAACAGGTGAAGTTGAGCTCAGTGATCAGCGGCGCGATGTTGGCGGCGCGCACCACGCTTCCTCTTAGCCCCACCTGGGTGTCCCAGCACACAACGATAATGACAACGACCAAGAGATGCATGTGGGTTGCATATGGGTCATATATGGGTCATATTACGGTCATATGGGCTTTGGTCGTCTTTGATCTAAACTCATCTAAATTCTTTCCTGTGGTTGAAAGGCGTTGGTCAAGCTTTTGCGAACTCCATGTCCCACTGGCAAAGGTACGTTTTTTAACCACTGGGAAGCGTGCCATCCCCACAAGACCCTATAAGACCCTGGAAAACTCCCCTGTGGCTTATTTTCAATTTTACCGGGATCATGGGCCCATGCTCAATCTACGTGCCAGATACTGGGACATACATACATACATACATACATACATTACATACATTACATACATGACATACATGACATACATGACATACATGACATACATGACATACATGACATACATGACATACATGACATACATGACATACATGACATACATGACATA
>Ga0126342_10021995_pt1 | contig 10581 bp, 2 predicted proteins | sample Cyp1metagenome_FD_92528 | JGI IMG/M metagenome (GOLD analysis project Ga0126342, IMG submission 92528) | Coral microbial communities from Lord Howe Island, Old Settlement Bay, Australia - Cyphastrea 1 metagenome | ecosystem: Host-associated > Invertebrates > Cnidaria > Coral ...
GGCGTACATCCGACCCCTTGGCAGTGCACATCGTCCCACGCCTGCCACGCAAAAGCGGCGGAGCCCCAAGGGACGCCAGGGCGTACATCCGACCCAGGGCGTACATCCGACCCCTTGGCAGTGCACATTGTCCCACGCCTGCCACGCAAAAGAGGCGGAGCCGCAAGGGACGCCAGGGCGTACATCCAACCCCTTGGCAGCACACATTGTCCCACGCCTGCCACGCAAAAGCGGCGGTGAGTGAGTGAGTGAGTGAGTGAGTGAGTGAGTGAGTGTGTGTGTGTGTGAGTGAGGAGGAGGATGGGCGAGGAGGAGGAGGAGGCGGATACAGAACTAAAAACAAAAACCCCACACGTCAATGTGGGGAACTATTGCAACTACTACAGCTACTACAACTACAACTACTACAACTACAGCAGCAACAACTACTACTACAGACTACAACTACTACTGACTACAACTACTACATCTACTACAACAACTACAACTATTACAGCTACAACTGCGACTACAACTACTACAACTACAGCAACAACAACTACAACTACAAATGCGCCCAGAATTTTCTGTTCCAAGTTGAAGCTGCAATGTGTTTTTCTCTCATGCACATACAGATGTAGATGTTGTAGGTCGGGTCCAATGTCTGAAGCCCTGGCCTAACGAAACAAATTGTTTTAGGCCATTGTCAGCGGCCTGTAAGCAAAGGGATATTGGAACCGCTTGACCGTCTGGAATTTATTTTAGCTTGATGGCTGCAAAACTCTTGGCGAAATAAGCGAAACCAACGCCCTTTACCAATGATCTCTGAATCATCCAGAGTCTCGGGCTGTTCCAAAATCCATAAACTTCTAGAGCCGCAATCCAGCTGGACACGCACACCAAGATAAGATAACAACGGAAAAGTAATCAGGGATATAACCAAAGTGCGAACGATCCTTCACAACTATTGCTAGTCAGAGCTCACAGGCTCACACTTCTGAATTGCAGCGGAGACCGGTGTATTTTGTGCAGACCGATGTATTTCGCGCGCCTTTTTCACAAGCGAAAGAGCAGGTTTGCAGGCATTTGTATTGAACCATCATAGGCTGAATCTTCAACAAGAAGCTGCTGTAATACCTCTTGTGTCTTCCTCAGTGGCCAGTCACGAGGTGGTGACCCATGTGGGGAGGTCTCACGTGCGACCTGAGAACTGGATAACTTGTAACTTGTAACTCAGTAAAGCTTCAAGCCGGGCTGAGTTGGAACAAGGCGTGGGTTGGCTGGTAAGGAAACAGAGGGGGCAGCACTGGGTGGGCTGGTCCTGTCGACTTGTAGAATCAATTCCCCTGGTAGAAGGACCAGAATCCAAGACGGTACAAACGAACCCGGGCCCAACCCATGCCCGTGTCTCAACCTCTTCGACTTGAAACGCCTATTCGGGAGACGGATGGTGATGAATGGTGATGAATGGTGATGAACGGTGGTGAATGGTGGTGAATGGTGATGGACGGTGATGGATGGTGATGGACGGTGTTCCAATTTACCGAACTTGGCATTGGAAATTGTAGAGCTTCGCGCTTCATACCGCAGCTTGTAACATCTTTTTGTCGCATTTGTGTGCTTCTTCTTGTTGTTGTTGCTGCTGTTGATGCTGTTGTTGTTGCTGCTGCTGGTGTTGTCGTTGCTGTTGTTGTCGCTGTTGTTGCTGTTGTTGTCTGTTGCTGTTCTTGCGACACATCTTACTTTCGCATTTTTGTGGGCCCATAAAACTCGTCACAGGGTTGGTGTTTTCGCAATTTGTTTGGACACTCTCGGACCAAAAGCACCGTAAATACCGATGTTTTCTGCGCCTCGGAAGCCTAAAGCCACGGTAATTATGATTTTTTTTTTGCCTGCGGCAGCAAAAAACATAGTATTTACACTGTTGTTTGGCCCGCGCCTAGCAAAAACACTGGCATACTCAGTTTTCAGCATGTTGCAAGAAAAACTTTTTCCATACCAAAGGCGCAAAAACGGTGTAAATTACAGTGTGTTGGCTCTTGACAAGCGCCAAAACATTAACAAAAATCCGCCAAACAGTGCCCAAAATGGACATCCAAAAAACGTCTTGTAATTTTATCATATTTTTCCCCAGATCGGATCCCGAAAAACGTGAAAACATCACCAGAGTGAAACATTTGTCGGCGGCAGGGGCGCGCCCCTGGCAACCAGGTACCCACACACACACACACACTGGACCGGTTTTAAGACTTGGAGCTGGTTCCAAATTGGCTGCACCGAATCGTGCGTAGTTCGTTCTGCAGGGGGTCTAAACTTACAAGATTTGGCAAATCCTACCTGATAGAGGATACGCGGCAGTTCCTCGAAGACCGGGTCGAGGTTGCATCAGTAACAAACGCAGTCGAAGCATGATGACTGTCTGTGCATATGTGAATGATCTATATGTATGGGTTTGTGACCACCAGCTGCGACCACAGCGCCTAGGTGCATCACTGGCAGGTACGTTTGCACGACAAACTGGAAGGGTCTTCGTTGGCCCAAGCCTTCCAGAATGTCCTTGGGCCCCCTGCATATTTTTGCATGAACATGTGCAGTCAACCATGCCCTGTGCTAGAAGGGTGCACGCACACACGCCCCACTAAGGGGCTAAGCTTGTTATGACAATGATGAGCGCATGTTCTTTGTAGAATGGCGCCAGCTACGATCTTACGAAAACTGCTCAGAAACCTCCCGGTAAACATGCAAGCGCCAGAGTTGCGGCTTTTCTAGTCACTAGTCGTTGTTAGCAAAATCACGCAAGCGCTTGCTTCCGGTCTACCCAAGCTAAGATATGCAATATAGTCCTGAACCCTTTGCCTCAGCCATGGTTTAGTGTGGTTCAGTGGGTCCACGCGCCAGCGCCACCAGAAGCGTATTTTGGGGTACTTTGTGGCGCGCGCCGGCGTGGACCCAAGGACAAAAATGACAGTAAAGTTTATCTGTTGACTGAGGACACTTAGATAGTCATATATTCATATATATATATATATTAATATGAAAATTTGTGAATGTTTATGTTGATATTGTTTTGTTTTCAACTTGTTATATTTAAATCATTGAATTTGAAAATTTATATAATCTTAAATCTAAATTTTAATATGTATATATATATATACATATGTAAAATTAGATAACTAAATATATAAATTCATTTTTTAGATATGCATTTATTGCCTATGTATGTATGTGTATGTTAAGCTAACTTTTGCGTTTTCAAAATAGATTAGGTTAGGTTAGATTAGATAAGATAGATAGATAGGTAGACAGATAGATAGATAGATAGGTAGATAGATAGATAGATAGAGAGATAGAGAGATAGAGAGATAGAGAGATAGAGAGATAGATAGATTAGATTAGATTAGATTAAACTAGATTAGATTAGATTAGCTTAGATTAGGTTAGATTAGGTTAGGTTAGATTAGATTAGGTTAGGTTAGATTAGATAGATAGATAGGTAGATAGATAGATAGAGAGATTGAGAGATAGAGTGATAGAGAAATAGACAGATGGATGGATAGATAAATAGAGAGAGAGATAGAGAGATAGAGAGATAGAGAGATAGAGAGATAGAGAGATAGATAGATAGATAGATAGATAGATAGATTAGATAGATTAGATAGATTAGATAGATTAGATAGATTAGATAGATTAGTAAAGATTAGATAGATTAGTATAGATTGGTTAGTTAGTTAGTTAGTTAGTTAGCTAGTTAGTTAGTTAGTTAGACTGATAGTTAGATACATAGATAGATAGATAGATAGATAGGTAGATAGATAGATAGATAGACAGATTGATAGACAGACAGATAGATAGATAGATAGATAGGTAGATATAGATAGACAGATAGATAGACAGACAGACAGGTAGATAGATAGAGAGATAGATAGACAGAGATAGATAGATAGATAGATAGATAGACAGACATATAAAAAGTTAGGTAGGTAGGTAGGCAGGCAGGCAGGCAGGGAGGGAGGTATGTAGGTAGGTAGGGTTGTAGGTGTTGTAGGTGTTGTAGGTGTTGTAGGTGCTGTAGGTGCTGTAGGTGTTGTAGGTGTTGTAGGTGCTGTAGGTGCTGTAGGTGTTGTAGGTGTTGTATGTGTTGTAGGTGTAGTAGATGTCGTTGTCGTTGTCGTTGTTCTTGTTGTTGTTGTTGTTGTTGTTGCTGTTCTTCTTGTTGTTGTTGTTGGTTGTTGGTTGTTGGTTGTTGGTTGTTTGTTGTTGGTTGTTGGTCGTTGGTGGTGTTGTTGTTGTTGTTGTTGCTGCTGCTGCTGTTGTTGTTGTGGCTCTTGTGGCTCTTGTGGCTCTTGTGGCTCTTGTGGTTCTTGTCGTTCTTGTGGTTCTTGTGGTTCTTATGGTTCTTGTGGTTCTTGTGGTTCTTGTGGTTGTTGAGGCCCGTAGTAGGCGCATCTTGGGGCGAGGTTGGCCCAGCTCGCGGCTATGTTGGCCCTTCTTGATCCACAAGATCGAAAAAATGGGAAAGCCACAAAACACCGTAAATTGCGGGGTGTTTGTCCCGACGGGGGAGGGTCGGCGGGAGGGAGGGCAGCCCGAGAGGAGAGAAGGCCTACGGCAGTGCCACGGCCACGAAGATAATCAAGACCTGGCAGGGCCAGACTTGGCATTAAAAAAGCACTCGCCGACATGGCGGCGACTGTGCTTCCAATGAGCCGGTCATCCTCTGTGCAGGCATGCAACAACAGAACACTGAAATAAGGGGCGGATCTCGGACACAAAACAAAAAAAGATTTGGCGGGGCCCAAAGATTAAATATTTCCCCGATAACCAAGACTCAGTAATTTAGCTTCATGCTGGTGGTGAAAACAGGAAAGACATATCCCGGAGATAATGTTCGTTCCACTAACCTGGAAAATATGCATCCTGACAGATAATTTCTAAGTTAATAATGCTGAGTGAAAATAAATAGATAGGTAGTCACTGAGTGAGTCAGTGAGTTTGTGAGCTAGTAAGTAAGGAAGTAAGTGTGTAGCCACACTACATGCGTATGTATGCGTATGCGTATGTGTATGTGTCTATATGTATGTTTTTAAACTAATTCTGTTTATAGTGAAATGATGCAACCCTTTCACCTCAGCCAAGTAAAGGGAAAGGGAGCAGAAGAGTCTCTTTGGAGAAACACAGCCCTACCACCTTGATCCCACAAGGAAAGTTAATCGCGTTATATAAAGAAATCTAATTGATTTTGAGATCGGAAAAAATAGTTTTTATTATTAAGGGTTTTAATTTAATATTAGGGGGAAGCTTCGAAATCCAATTTTTGGCAATATTTTAATCGCGTTATTATTATTTAAAAAAAATCATTGATTTTGAGATCGGAAGAAATAGTTTTTATTATTAAGGGTTTCAATTTAATATTAGGGGGAAGCTTCGAAATCCAATTTTTGGCAATATATTAATTGCGTTTTATAAAGAAATTAATTGATTTTGAGATCGGAGCAAATAGTTTTTATTATTAAGGGTTTAATTTTATCAATAGGATTCTCTAATAATAAATACCCCCCTAATACTAAAAACTACCTGCCGTGTTTAGTAATAGCGGGGGGGGGCGTTCAGTATTAGGAGGAAGGGATTACATCTAAGCATAGGAAGGAGAGCTTCATGTCTAGCTTCATAACTTGAGGAAAATGAGAAAAAGGATATGCAAACTGCATTACAAGGCCTCCTCTAAAGACGTACTTTGGAACAACGAATGGAGCCTAGGCACAAACGTTACGAAGAGACAGTTGGTGTTTGTGCTTATTGTACCGGTACTGCATATGTGTAAAGAAAAGTGACTACACTAGGTGAACGGATTAAGGCACCCCAAAGACGTAATATGAACTTGCCAACCTTGCTCTGGCAACCAGATACTAGCGTGGTCATCTGCATGCCCTGAGAGAAATGCGAAGGAAAGGACTGAAGTGGAGGGTTATTGGACCTGAGGTGGCCTCACATCACTTCAGCCTACAACCCTTGCAGCAACAAATTGATACTAGAGTGGCCATAGATAGATCGATAGATAGATAACTAGATAGATAAATAGATAGATAGGTAGGTAGATAGGTAGATAGACATATAGATAGATAGACAAACAGATTGGAAGGTGATGGAGAGAATCCTTGAGCCCAAACCATCCTGGGACAGGCAATCCGTGCTCTTGGGCAACTAGCGTAGACAATGACAGGGATACTGTAAACAAAATGATACATTTTTGCATAGCTAAGGTGACAGGATTGGTTCAGTGAATATGTTTGGGCCAAAACAAGTTTAGAAAGTGAAGCAAGGAGCTAAGGAGCAAAAAAAACAACAAAAAGTCCGGTTTTCATTCTACGCGCATGCGCGGGTCACAGAGGCCACAATCTACCCTGCCACGGGCAGCCCCTCTCCCCTATGGACAGCAGAGAAGGCCAACGGCAGTGCCACTGCCACAGGGGTTTGGGGTCCGGCCGGACTTTACCTAGCCAGGGGCGCACCCCTGCCGCCGACCTTTCTCGAAATCTTTCAGTTGGGTGGGGGCTTAAGATTTGGGAGCCTTTGGGGTGGGAAAAAACATTGAAACTGCTTCCGGAGGTCGATTTTGGAACGCTTCTGGATCATTTTTGGCAAATTTTGGCTGCGCTCGGGAAACAAACACCTTGTAAATCCCAGTAGTACTGCGCAAGGCGGTGGCATAAGTTTCAAAGATAGGAAAACTATAGGAGAGTTTGGTTGTTGTGACTCATAAATGGGACTGATGGATCGAAAGGTGGTTGGAGTCTCGGACATATCTATCCTGTCTGTCTGTCTCTCTACCTATCTATCTCTCCCTCTCTCTCTATCTAGCTCTCTAGCTAGCTAGCTATCCATCAATCCATCGATCTATCTATCTATCGATTGATCTATCTATCGATCGATCGATCTATGTACTTATTTATTTATCTATCTTCCCGCCACAGCGGCTTGCACTTTTTCGACATCTCGACTTCCAAAAGTGGTCCAAGACAGTTTGCTTTTAACACTTTCACTTGGAAATGTGCTTCACGCCACAGCGGCGTGCACTTTTTTCGACATCTCAACTTCCAAAAGTGGTCCGAAACCGTCAGTTTTTAACACTTTTCACGTGGTCCGAGACCGGCAGCTTTGCACATTTTGACTTGGAAATGTGCTTCGCGCCACAAAGCCATGCACTTCCTAAACCTCTCCACTTCCAAAAATGATCCGGCCATGGTGCGTTTTGTACGTTTTGACTTCGAAATGTGCTTCGCGCCACAACGCCATGCACTTTTTCAACATCTCAACGTCCCGAAGTGCTCCGAGCATGAAGTGCTTTTGAGATTTTGACTGCGAAATCTGCTTCGCACGATCTCTCATCTGCCCAGATGGCTCCGCACCCGCCGCTTTAGCGAGCCTACTTTTCGACCTTCGGGAGCCACAAAACATTCGGAAAACAGGGTGCTTCGCGGCTTTTCAACCTTTTCGCACACCTTGATCTTCTTTCTTCTGCCTTTCTCTTCTCTGATCTTCTTTCTTCTTCCCTTCTCTTCTCTGACTCTTCCCACCTCTGCTTTTCCATCTGTCCATATTGTCGGAAGTTTGACTTCTAAACTTCCTTGGAATTGTGTTTCTGTAACTTTTGCATGAACGCTCAAAACTGCGTAAATACCAGTGTTTTCGGATGTTGGTGTGCCAACAACGCTGTAAATATACCGTTGTTTTTTGATGCCAAGTGCACAAAACAACGTAAATACCATGCTTTTGGCCTTCCAAGTCTGCCAGAACATCGGTATTTACACGTTTTGTTTATCCGAACGTAGTAAAATTCACAAAAACCTATTTGACGATTTTCAGACACTCAAAAATTGAGGAAAAAAGATATGTGGTAAGATGGTTACAAGCTGCGCGATGGTGGATACTACAGTGTGAGTTGCGTCAAAAACTATCTCCGCAGAGCACACCATCGGATCATGATCTACAAAACGCGCACTCACTGCACATGTGTTGTGCGCTCTCTCGCCTCACGGCCAGGAACGACAACAAGCCGAAGGGCATCGCCGGTGTGCGAAGCTCTAGAATTGTGTATAAGTAAGCACATGGAACACGCAGTCTTTCTTTTCCATGTCTTTGCTTTCATGTCCGCCCTGAGATTTTCTCCTCATGCGGACTTTTTGCTCCGTCCCATTCCCCCCATTCCCCATCATCCCCAGTCCCCTTCTATTACTTTGTTCTTCCTCTTTTCCAAAGTGTCCTCTCTCTTCTTCTCTGCTCTTCTCTTCTCATCTTCTTTGCCTCTTCTCTCTTGAATCGAACCAGCACCTTGCACTGAGTCTTCCATGCTCTAAGCAGTTTCTGAATTGTTTCTACACTAAATGCTTGCTACATGAAGCCGCCAACAATCTTTCAACACAAAGCAGCTTCCAAATGTACCAAGCAACTTTTATCACCATCAATTGCTTTCCATGTCGCCCAAAAACGACGCCAACAGCCTTTTACAACCAGCGTCGTTTCCACAAACAGCCTTTCAATTCTATGCAGTTTCTCTACTGGAAGTCTCATATATACCCAAGGGAGGTTGCGCACCAAGAGCCTTTTTCCAACAAGCCGGGGTTGTGCGAAAAGCCATCCACACCAAGCAGCGTTTGTACGAAGCCACTTTTACATGACTTTTACACCACTTTCCAAAGGCATGCAAATTCCTGGTGGCATGTGTGAAATGTAAATGTCAAATCTAAAATGGTTTGAGAATGGGGTCGCAATGAATCGCTGCTTTGCATTGCCTGAAACCAAGTCCACCGTCAGTCATTCGTCAGCTAGTGCAGCACAATGTGTGTGTGTTAATTAATACCCTGTGCAAGAGCTCCGGTGAGGATGGGATATGATATGAATATATATATATATATGAATGATAGGATGGTATTTTACTGCTTGTGAATTAGTGAGAGAAGTCTTGATGCCATAGACTTGAGTTACCACATGTCATCAACGTAAACGGCTTCATCCTATCATCCCGTCCAATAGGTGCTAGTTGAGGAGATGTCCCAAGCGCTGCAGTGTTCCGCAACTTGTCAAATCTTAAAAAATCATCAGCCTGATACCTGAAGACCACGTTGAAGGGGCAGTTGCGAACTCATATGCGTTACTCTGGATACAACTTCATGATTTACAGGCTAAAATTGGGCTACTAGGTCAACATCAAACAATGTTTCAATGCACATCGCCACATCGTTGCACGCCCAGTAGCTTTGGCTCCACGACATAGACGTCACTGTGACCTATGATGAACTCACTCACCGACTCCTGAGTATGGGATACTGGTGACAGATGGCTGATCCGTCCAAAAAAGCATCCCCTGTTTAAATCCTGACCAACAAAACGCCAATCAAAGAACGTTAGATCATCAATCATCCTAAAAAAGGAACGCAACCACTCGCGAACATCATGAAACCAGCAAGCGGATAGATACGAATGCAGTAAGTTGTCTAAGTATGTATGCTGTAATTTCTTTCCGAAACTCCTTCTTGCATACGACTGGCCTACCTCAAAACTCCGGCTTCCTAGCGAATGCAAGGCATTACTTACAGCTACAGTTTTGGCGACCTTCTTGCAACCCGTTTTTTGTTGAGTCGAGGCCAAAACCTGTTGAATCGTTGCATTGAGGAGATTCTAACCTGCTACACGTATGCAAGACATTTGAGCAATCCCTCCATTTAAGAACATTATTGCATAATATTGCAGCATTGCATATTCTTTGAATATTTGCGACATATTGCCAGGATTACGGGTAACCTGGCCACTGCTCAAACCTGATCGTGACTATCATGACTCATTGCTGAGTTTGGCGCAGCAGAAGCAGATTCGCCAGGCGGAGGTGCATCATGGTTGTCTCTGTCTTCAGAAACATCTTTGCTGGCCTGCCAAAGCCATGCAACAGAACAGAACTAAGGTATATCAAGATGATCTAAGATGAAATCCGCCGGCCTACCGGCACGTCTGATTGGAAGGTGTTGTTCTTGTTTCTGTTCTTGGCTTGTGCTTGTTCCTTTGTTCTCTTTCTGCGCTGCTACTGCTACTGCTACTGCTACTGCTACTGCTACCGCTACCGCTACCGCTACCGCTACCGCTACCGCTACTACTGCTACCGCTACTACTGCTACCGCTACTACTGCTACCGCTACTACTGCTACTACTACTACTACTACTACTACTACCGCTACCGCTACCGCTACTACTACTACTACTACTACTACTACTACTCCTACTGCTACTGCTACCGCTACCGCTACCGCTACCGCTACCGCTACCGCTACCGCTACTGCTACTGCTACTGCTACTACTACTACTACTCCTCCTGCTACTCCTACTACTACTACTACTACTCCTACTACTCCTACTACTCCTGCTACTCCTACTACTCCTACTACTACTACTACTACTACTACTACTACTACTACTACACTACTACTACACTACTGCTACTACTACTACTACTACCACCTACCACCTACCACCTACCACCTACCACCTACCACCTACCACCTACCACCTACCACCTACCACCTACCACCTACCACCTACCACCTCCCACCTACC
>Ga0126342_10021996_pt1 | contig 10580 bp, 12 predicted proteins | sample Cyp1metagenome_FD_92528 | JGI IMG/M metagenome (GOLD analysis project Ga0126342, IMG submission 92528) | Coral microbial communities from Lord Howe Island, Old Settlement Bay, Australia - Cyphastrea 1 metagenome | ecosystem: Host-associated > Invertebrates > Cnidaria > Coral ...
AAAAAAAGGAATAGAAGCAAAGAAGCAGAGAAGCACTGCAGGAGGCAATAGAGTAAGCAGGAAGAAATCCAAAAAAAAATCCCTAAACTAAAAAAAAAAAATCCCTAAATAAATGGCCCTCCGTATTATATGTGCATGTGTTTTTGTAGACTTGTAGACTTGGAATGACTGGGCCATGTTGGACCTGCAAAGGTTCCGTGTGAAACCCAGCCCAGTTTCTGGGGGTCGAGCCACAACCTTCCTATGTGCATCCCAGCTAGTAGATGGTTTATAACATTTTACAAGAAGCCATAAATAAACCTTAATAAACCCATATAATTTATATATAAGCCATTCCACGGGTGATTTTTCCTTGTATGACTGGGTATACTTGCTTAACATTTATTAACCACTTCCTAATGAGTGGGATGCACCCCCAAAGTGTGGCTACCCACCAGCAACGACCCGTGAACTTTGCTACGAGGGTCACTCTCGCCATGTGCAAATTTGCAATCAGTATCGTTGCACTCCCCTCGTGCAAATGCCCGACACATAGCCTTGCCAGCTGTCTGCATTCTCAAGCTTCTTGGTTTTCGTGTACGTTTAATTTGTTTTGGTAGTTGGTTGTAAACAAGTTGTGGGGATATTTCTACTGACTCGTCCGTCAACCACATTGTATACAAGTGATGTTTCCACTGACTCATCTGTCAACCATAAATGACGATATAAATATTCGACCTTTTTCCACAACATTTTAAATCCTGTTACCGTTGGTTTCCGTGCACACCGACAAGTCTTACAGTGAGCGGGAGTTAGTCCTGAGTGTTGAGAGTTTCTTTATACAGTCAACACCCGCTGGGCCCATTTTAGAATAGCTAATGGTCCTTAAAATAATGTAAATATCCCTATGCGCAGAGTTCAAAGATTGAAGACCCACGATTCCCATCATTTTCCCATCATGTTCCCATCATTTTCCCATTGCTTATTTTGCCCTCAAATTTCCAGCACGGGGGGGGCCAGCTTATCAATCCATGGCCCAAAAACCGTCTTCGTCAAGTCAGGTGGAGCGCGCAATTCCTTCAAGGAATGAGAAAAGCGACAGGCTGCGTCGTGACACGAACCTCAGCACCACACTGTTGGAGAAATGGGATATCATGTGAAAACATGGGAACATTAAGCAAGAACAATTGTGAGTAAATGTGTGTTTCACAAAAATGAAGTAAATCAGAAGAATTATATATACATATATATATAGTGTCATATTTCCAACGGGATATGGACATCTACACATTGTACCAGTAGGAGATTCCAACCTTTCCAGCTAGTGATCACTGAGGTCCTAGCCACGGGCAAACCTGCAGCCGCTTGCCGTGGTGTTGGGGGACGGTGATGTTTAGTATACCATCTGGTTATGAGTAACATAGCCATGGAAAATCACCATTTTTAATAGGTAAACCATCTATTTCTATGGGCCAAAGCACCATGTTCATAATTTTCACATACTTTATTCATGAACCAGTATGGTTTCAAGTAATCGTCCAAACACCTATAAATATATATTATAAGTTTAATGGAAATCACATAATCACATTCAAAGACTCACATACACTCAAAGGATACCAAATGATAAAAAAGGATATTTATATATTCACATATACATACGTACATATATATATATATAATTATATATACGTATAAATATAATGATATGTAAAAGGTACAAACTCGGTTGCCGTTGCATCTGGGCAATCCATACTCCACTTCCCATCCGGGTTGCCCTGCATGGCACACATCTTCGTCTTGCTCAGTTGTGCCACCACCAAGTGGTTCAGCCCGGCATCATCTCCAGACTTGGACCTTGGACCATGGGACCCTGGGTCCCAAGCCATGGGGACCCCGGGACCCGGGGGGAGGGGCCCCGTTTCCATACCGTTTCCAGCCAGCCGAGTCGCATGGTCAAAAAAAAGGCGCGCAAAAACTGTTCTAGCGCTTGGGCCAGAAAAATAGCTGAGGAAACATGCAGTTGGGTTTTTTTTGGAGGGCATGACTTCAGGATGGCAATGCAGCAGCCAAACTGGTGGAATCCCCAAAAATATCTGGTTCAAGACAGTTCAGTGCAAAGTTGCTGCAGACTAGTCGCTACCAATAAGGACAATGCCGGATGCAACGTTGTCTGGGTTGACGGCCGGAATCCACTTGGAGAGCATAGAACCAGCCGTTGGAAATGATGGGCCCTACAGGTCAAGGTGAAACCCAAAAAAGATCAAAAGGATGAATTCAAGCAGCACAAACAGCAAATGTTTAAGAATCATAAATCATAAATCATAAGACCTAAAACATCCTAAGACCTACCCAACAGAAACGTCTAGGAGTGTCATGTTTCGCCTCAAAGATGCCCATGAAGAAATATGTACAATAAGCTGGCCAAAGGCCCTGCTGCAGTGCCACGGGGGCTACCAGGGAGCCCAGACCTCAACGCTGGTGATCATTGGCGCAAGGGATCAGTTGTGTTTCATGGGGTGAATTCACCTACCACAGCCAAGGCCATGGCTCACAGCAGTGATTGCAAGCCTCAGACTCGTTTTCATCAGTACCACTGTCCACAGCAGCAACAACAACAACAACAACAACAACAACAACATTGTTCAGTTGCCAGTTCGGCCACTACAGTCTCCAGATTGTGTCACATTCATTTCACATTTTCGTGCCAAATACGATACATGCAGAAACCTCCAAAATTAGTGGTGTGTTATTGCGTTTCTCACACAGTTGTTTTCCATATATAATTCTAAATCCTGAGGCCGCCACTGTAAGATCCATTTTCCTCCAAGCAAATCTGCCAAGGCACCGCCCAAGATCTGCGTGAACATATAGCCTCAAACCCAGGTGGATGACTTTCCACGGTCAGAGCAAACCATGAACACTATTCATTTTTGACCTCAACACAATCCTGAATCGACCGGCCTGATGCAAAGGCCGACAGCAAAGATCCAGCCTCCGCATCGCTGAGCGTCAGTTCCTGCAACACCATGCGTAATTTTTTGCCATAGGATCAGAGAAACGTTGGATCATCATGCTGTTCCCGTCCTGATTTGTTGTTCCGCCCTGCCCCCCCTCCCGCACATTTTGTTGAGAACAAACCTTGTCTTGAAGGCTGATTTCATCCAATTTCTACTCGTTTAAAGTTCTGTCTCTTTCTGGCTAGCTGGCTAGCTACAAATGTTAATTGTTACGAATGGGGTCTAGCATAGTCTGCAAGAGGTCCACCCTCATCGCGCCTCCAAATGGAAATATTGGTCACCGGGCTAAATCACTCACAAACAAATCCAAGATAATCCAAGTAGGAAAATTCAAATGGAGATGAACCTTCAGCCCCTCTGTCCAGTCACTCTAAACAGCGCCTGGCGAATCGCTGGGAGCAGGGCACCCAGCAAAATTCGATTTGCTTGGCACACCAGTCGGCACCCGAACCTCGGTGATGGAGCTGCTGAAGTCACTGCATGATCTGGATGTAAAGTGATGTAAAGTGCGGCCAGGGCGCAACAACCAGCAAATCATCATTCTGGCTGGAAATTTCTTTGGAGCCTGGGTCAACAAAGGTGGAGTGCAACAATTCACTGAGCTAGTGAGGAGTCAGGAGCCCAATTTCAGTTGCAATGAAGAAAAACTCAGGTCGTCTCAAGGTCAGAGTTCCGTCCCAATCTTTGAAACTTGATGAAACTTGAACTCCGTGATATTTCATGATTTTATATGATTTTGTATTTACCTCAGTTCCCTCAACAACCCTCTTGGATCAAACAACTGCCACCAACTGGGCCCCAACAGATGGCGGGCTCGCAGCTCCGGTGGGCGATGCTGCAGAGCTCGAGCTCGAGGTCTCTTTGGTCCCCTCCTGCGCCAGCAACATGCTGGCCGACCATACAAAACATCAAATAAATTAAAACAATAGAAAGGCTAAGGCCCCCTTAAAAAAAAAAAAAAACTCCACAAACGATGCCTGAAGTGTGCCATAATGTTTCCCCAGGCTGCAGAATGTTGCAGAATGGTCCGTCCAGCGCTCCTTGCGCTTTGCAGGCGATTGCACTCGAGCCCGCTTCTGCGGCCCCTTTTGTGCTGGTGCCGGAGCGTCTGCCCTCAGAAGCCATGTCTGCCATGGATGGACGGAAACCAGTTGGACAGCATTGGACAGCCAACCTGCCATGTCTGGACTCAGAACCCTGTCTGTCCTTTTCAGAAGCTGAGCACAACGGGCATAACATCTCAGTGCGGCACATTGGTTTTCAGTTCACTGGCGGTGCATCCGGCGATAACTCTTGCCAACGTATGCTAAGACCACTCGTGCAGTGTTCAGCCCAACTCATGCCCAAGGGCTCATTTGATCCCACATGGATTTCTTCCATTTTGGTCTCATCGCCAATGTGCTGATGCTCTGCGCTAGGTCCCTAGCATATCACTGAGTGGATCTGAGTGCCCTACAACTAATGAACTAGGTAAGGTCGTAAGAACGTGACCATGTGTGAAGCCAACTCCCCTGAAACAGCTGCTCTCACCATCACGGTGCCAAAAAGGGCAGGTCTCTGACATGCCATGATAGTGTCAAATGATCAAATACATTCAAATACATCACTCTTAGGCCATTCTTCAGAAGTGCCGCGCATATCCCCACCATTCTCTGCCTTTTCTCTTCGCCCTCGAGTGGATCCAAACACTTCCCAGCATCCCTGCATGTCAGGGCGCAACCCCGGACGGGTCTCCAGCAGTTCCCGGTACACGCCCAAGGGGCGACCACAACCTCAGGTTCTTGGAAGTTTCAAGGCTACCTGGCAAGTCATAAAATGTTAGGAACCCCATGGAAAATCAGCTAAAAACGATGGAAGAGAGTGAAAATATGCCTGTTAAACCCTGTTACTATCTGTTCCTTTAGGGTTGGTCAATCAGCTGGAAATTCCACTGTAATCCTTGATCATTGGATCAGGACAGCCCAAGCCACTCGTCTCGACGAACTCTGCCACTTTTCCCAGGGACCACACATCTGCCTGGAGATCACAGCAGGATGAAGAAGCTTCAGACACTGGCCTTTTCGTGTGTGTATATGTATATGTGGATAGATATACATACCCGACAATAAATATATTATATTATATATATATGTTATATATATATATAATATATATATAATATTGTAATTATATATATATATATAAACGCACACCTTTCCCAATGATCATCCCCGCGATGCTCTGCATTGGAGTCTGACGGGAGCAGAACTGGAATCAGACATGTATTTGAGCATTGGCCTGTGCGCAAGGACTGTCAAAGCTGAAGGTACAGCTGCTATCAGCTATTCACATTTGAGAAAATGACAAGTCGCAATAGTTTGCACTCCGCAACAGAACAGCAAAACGAAAATGGTTTTCGATGGTATACGGCTGCTTCCTTGTAGGCATTGAACTCACCGCGTTCTTCAATCTCAGGGGCCTGAGCTATCTGACCAATGGAATACAAGTGGAATCAAAGTGGAATGCATGAAACTCACATAGCAGGAGTGGAATGCAAGTGGATCTAACAGCATGCAAAGATATGCAAAGGTCACATTTTCCCCACATGTTTCCCAGTTAAAGTCTTAACTTTGCCCAATGGCCCAGGGGATGGCTGATGCCAGGACACCCGGTAGCCGGGAGTCCCCATGAGGCCACAGAGGCAGCCGGAGGCTCCGATGCGGGTGGCCGTGCCGAAATCACACAGCTTGGCGCGGGGAACCTCCCGAGGTGAGGGCTGTGGTCATGTCACATCAAGCCATCTCGAAGCAAACGAAACAGTTGAAAAACATGGTGGAAAAACATGCAAAACTAAAACTCAAACTTCCAGTTGGTACTTCTCATGTTGTTCATGGTGTTTTTTCATGTTTCTTCTGCTTGTTGAAGGATTGGTCATTGGAAACCCACCAAGAACACTGAAACAAAAGGGTGGATCGGGCTCGCCTCGCCCTCCTGCACCAAGATGTTGTGGGGCTTCACATCCAAATGCGCAAACCACTGGCCATGCATAAAGGCCAAAGCTTCTGCCGTGTCGCACAGCAGTTGGAGCAAACGTTTAGGCCTGCGAAATCACTGCAGTTCTGTGGGTTCACCCAATCCAAAAGTAACCTGAACCATAGATGAACGGCTTGTAAACCCAAATCAAACCATGCATGACATATGTTTACATACACATGTGCGTCTGTCCCTGACAGGATTTATCAATTGTGTGCCTGTCAAACCCCCATTGCAGGCCTGACTTCGAGAAGAATAGAAAGATTTTAACAATCTACTTTGCTGCCCGGCGACTCTTCATTTTCCTTCACGTAGTTCCGCAAAGCTCCCATGGGGCAGTACTCCAGGATAATGTCCAGGAAATGATCGGGTGACAGCGAAACTCCCAACAATTTCACAATACGATCATGTTGCAATCTCAAGAGGCAGCGCACCTCATTCACATGAGTCTGAAAGGGTTGAGCTGATCCCTCCCTGGAGACTCTCTTCACAATGACCTTAGTTTTGCTGCTGTAGCTTGCGCCCAAGTGGATCTGGCAGTTATCCGTTTTGGCAAGGACACCTCCAACATAGTAGGAATTCGGCTGCACGGGCAGCTGTTGAATCTGGATCAGATCAGCAGGTTGCAGTTCCTCGGGCCCAAAACTGGGTCCATAGCTCAGGTCGTCCTTATCCCAGGGCCCTTCTGAGTCACTTGAGGCCACTGAGACCCGGTGCCGTGGATGCCGTGGCGCTGCACTCTGTCGCAAGCCCGGAGCGTGGTGCGCCGTGGCCGTGGCCATCCGCGGGACGGAAGCGTCCGGGCGCAGGTCTGCGGCCAGGACCTGCAGGGCTCGCGCTGAGACCTGGGTGGCGATGACTGGCACCTCGCCAGGTTCTTGCCTCGGCCGAGACTCTGACACACCTGAAAGAAAGATAAAGAAAGTGGATAAAGATGGATAGAGTACTGGTATAATTCATGATATGACAGATATGAGTATATTATATTTAGATATATTCAGTCTTATTTTGGTAAATATCATCCCAAAAGTGGACAGAATGTTCACCTTCCATGTTCGGGCGGATAGTGGAAAACTATGCCAGAATGTGCCAAACCAAGCTGCCCATTCCTGAAGTGGCTAGGCCCTTGCCCCTGAACCTGGCCGCCCTGGCCCTCCAAAGTCTTGACCCCAGGGTGACTTTGATAGGGAGCTGAAGCGGAACTGCCGCAACCCATAGCAGGACAAGTCAGAAGATGGCATCATGGCAAGGAAAACTGCTGAAGCTGCAATTATCTGTTGTATAGAATCTATACATGTGGCGGACGTGTGTGCAACACAAAATATAGAGCCGTAAAATCTGCAAAATGCACTAAAATGCCATAAGCAACTCAAATGCCACCATAGACCGGTACAGGCTGCTGCTGGGTGGGCCTAGAAGCTGGGGGCATTATCAAGCTTGCAAATACCAGGCGCCGTCCTATCTGCAGGCTGACTTCAAGCTCAAACGCTGCATTGCGCGCATTTCGTGCATGCCAATTCGGTGGAGCTTTTGCGGGACGTGCAAGCCGTGCAAGACAGGATGCCGGCCTTTTTCTACGCCATTGAGTTCTTTGAGTTAGTTATTGGTTTTCAACATTTTTCAACTGTCTGCGGACTCAGCTTGTTCAGCTCTGACCTTTAGGCATCACAGCACAGCTTCTCGAAGGTCTCCGTGGTCCACCATGGTCCACCACAGCCATGCCTTTCATCGTCTGTCGCAGCTCGGACTTTGGAATCGATAGCACGGGATCATACGGGATCGCCATGCTGACACTTTTACCCAGCCAAAGTTAACGAAGTCAACTGTCCTATACTGTCCTCAAAGGCGCAATGTTCCAAATTCTGAATAAATGACTGGCCCTGCATGATCTTCAAAGGTGTCCAAACATTCACCAGACTCAGCAGACCATAGCTTGACGGTTCCATCCCAAGAAGCTGTGACCAAAGTTCCATCATCTGCAGGATTCCAGGAGATCCATGTCACAGCATCTGTGTGCTCCGCCAAGGTCCACAACTTTCGTCCAGACGTCAAGTCCCAGACCGTTGCACGTGCATCTTCGCTGCCCAAAGCTACCAGTCGACCTGTGGGGCATGAGGCCGCCAAGTACACGGGCTCAACATGATCACTCAACAACCACTGACACGACCCTGTTTGGGCACAAAAAACTTCAACCACTCCAGTGGCGTGAGTCAAAAATACCTGGCGGCTGTCAGCTGAAAAACTCGCATGTTTCACGTCGGACGGACAACCTTGCAGTACATGTGTACGTGCGCCACTGTGCCTCTCCCAGATGCAGCCTTTTGCATCCGTAGAAGCAGTCACAATGAGCTTCCCGTCAGGAGAAAATTCAGCTCGGTTCACAGCACGACCGGAATGCCCATCCAATGTGTGGCAGTTGATGCCATCGTCACTGGAAATCAATCGTGCAGTGCCGTCCTCTGAGGCTGTGAGCACTAGCTGATCATCACAAGAAAAGGTGGCCAGGTAGACCTCCCCGCGATGGACAAATTCCCAAAGTCGTTCTCCAGTGTCCACTTGCCAAATGGCAGCACTATGGTCTTGAGAAGCTGTGACCACGAAGTTGCCACTATGCGAGAACACTGCTGAGTAGACCTCGCTGCCATGGTTCAAAAGGTGTTTTTCAACAACGGAGCCTTGAAGAAATTCCCATATTCGGGCAGATCCATCTTCTGAAGCAGTGACGACATGGCGCTGGTCTGGCGACAGAATACACGTGTAGACCTGTGCAAAGTGACCCTGAAGTTCAATGCATTGGCCTGTTTCAAGTGAAAAAATCCGAGCAACACAATCATTGGATGCAGTAAGTATTGACTCCATGCCAGCAGTTTGCAGCAATTCCACATTACAACCATCACTCAGACCAGCAGCTTTCAGGGACAGTGCATCAGCCAAAAGCTGCCCGTCTTTCATCAAACACAGGGTTGTCATTCGTCGTTTCTCTGATTGCAAAGCCTCCGCAAATTTCAGCCGAAGCGATCTGATGGTCAATCCTTCTTCAACCGTCAGTGATAGTGCATCAGAACCACTGATAGCCATCCTGCCAGAAATCTTCATCATTTCAGTATTTCAGTGACCACTTGCAGTATCTCACCGGAAATGCTCTGCACATGGTATGGCACGTTGGAGGTTCAAGTTCACAAGGGAAATGGCATTGACCATCCTTGACCTGTGCTCACCTTTGAACCCAACAGCTGAAATTGGGGCCAAGTTGATGGTTTTCTGCAACCATATTAGTCGATCTGCCCACTTAAGGCGGCCGAGAGAACGACACAAAAGATCACAGCAAACATGAGATGAAAACGGTTTTTTCCGACTTGAAATTTGGTTGGCTATGCTGTCACTAAAGCTGCGATCCAAGATCCTCTTCAACTGCGCAGTGCTGAGCATGCATTCTTTCAAGGCTCTCTGATTGTTAGAATGTTCTGTCAGTTGACATGCAGCCATGGAGCAAACAATATGAAGAGACAACATCAAACAACAATGTTAAAATCAACTGATCAAGCCCCATCGCAATAAACTATGATGACTTTTGATGTTGGGGGGGAAACCCTCTATAAAATGATAAACAATGGAGCTCCGGAGGGCATTTTACAGAGGGCCAAAGGGCATTTTATAGCCGTAAAGCATATGCATCTTACAGAGGAACAACCAACGGGTATATGGAATGTATGTTACTCATCTCATGTGTATATCTATACAGTGTATGTAATGCATGTGTGTATGTCTCTCTAGTACGAATGCATGCATGCATGCACGTATGTGTGTTTATGTTGTCTGGTGTGCTAGGCACAAAATAATTATGTACTCTAAACTTGATGCGCTCTCGCTCGCTCTCTCTCTCTCTCTCTATGCTAGATATGCATGCTATCTACCAGTATGTATCACCAAAACATTCTGCATGCTGTTGATATGCCGCACACATACTGCTCACGCGCTCATGTTACTGCTAAACTACCCGCCGCTCCTCCTCACTGCGGCCACAACCAGGTACTGAGGGGGACCATTACCCCAAGCTGGTCACCGGACCATCGAATATGTTTTACGTAAATGCCTTTACATCTGCATACACATGCGGATGTCATAGCTTTAGGTCCGGAGACGATGTACTTTTTATATACACACACACGTGCATATGTAAATGTACAGTAAAAATTAAATTAAAAGCAAGAAACGTGTATGTATATATATATATACATGCGTGTGTGTGTGTGTATACTGTTATAACAAACAGGCAGTAACAGGTCAACTGTTAATTCGTGAAATGGAGGGGGACGGAGCTCTCTGATGCTACTCTGTCCAACGAAGCTACGCATCAGAGAGGGAAGCATCCACTGGCCATGGATGTGTACCCGCAAACATGTTCTGACAAGGTTTTTCTGTGTCAATGAATCCTGTGATCCTTCTTTCACATTGCTGTTGGTTTCGATTATACGTTACGAAATTTTCTCATTTATGGCAAATGGGCTAAGCCACAAACCCAGCGTGCGGAATCATGCGCATTAAGGACGCAATAACTCAGGAATCCTC
>Ga0126342_10021997_pt1 | contig 10580 bp, 8 predicted proteins | sample Cyp1metagenome_FD_92528 | JGI IMG/M metagenome (GOLD analysis project Ga0126342, IMG submission 92528) | Coral microbial communities from Lord Howe Island, Old Settlement Bay, Australia - Cyphastrea 1 metagenome | ecosystem: Host-associated > Invertebrates > Cnidaria > Coral ...
CCCCACAAGGTGGTGCCCCACAAGGTGGTGCCCCACAAGGTGGTGCCCCACAAGGTGGTGCCCCACAAGGTGGTGCCCCACAAGGTGGTGCCTCAGTTCATTAGCCAAGTTGACTTATAACTTGGTTAACTATGGTTTATATAACTATAGTTAATTGGGTTTATAAACCAACTTATAAGTGGGGGGCACCATCCTGCAAGGAATCCCATTAAATCACCATTACATCACCATTCGCAACAAGCTCAGCCCCGTGAAACCCAGCCTTTGATCCCCAAAAACCGCCCAGGACACCTCCCAGCACTTCTCACCTCCCACCCCCTGAAGGGCCCGAAGGGCCCGAAGCGTTCGAAGGGTTCGAAGGGTTCGAAGGGTTCGAAGGGTTCGAAGGCAGTCCGAGCCTGGAGACGCTGGAGGTCAGCAAACTTTGCCGCGGTTTTCGGTCGGATTTCGGTTGGTTCTTGGTGACGGTTGGTGGTGGTGATTTTGAATGGGACTTTGGATGGGAATTGAATGGGATAGGACCTATCATAGGTCATATTCCCTGACCAGTTGAAGCAACCGATCACATAATTCCTCCACATTCCGGTGATACAAAATGTGAGCGGCTTGGTGTAGAAACATGCAAGAATACCATAGACGATGACCAGTCAGCCCACTGTGGCAGAAGGCTTGGGGAAATCATCTCGCTCATGGCTTATTTTGGGCGTTTGACTTGTAAAGTTGTCACATCATGAAGGCTTCTATGACATTGAAACAATAGCATGTTTTACACGCTGTAGATCTAATCTGGAACCCACCAAGGCTATATCCAATAGTAAAAACCATCAAAATGGGAGCCTATTTTTGAGGCTCTAGGCTAAATTTGCCCTCAGCTAATTTCACAGTTTTGCTACCTTAGTTCGAAGACAAAACCCGGGGGCTTTGAGACATTTTCTCCAACAAAGGGAGGGCTCGCAGTCGCACTTGCAGGGTACCAACATCTTTGTGCACCGCAGTGACCGTGGGAGTTGGGCAACGCGGCAGCAAATCCGTTCTGAGACCTCTCTCAGATTTTTTAGATTTGCTTACATAGTATTTGATTGTTGGTTTCCAACTGATTGCTTGAGACTTTCCTGAAATCATCAACAGCAAATGGCGAGAATGTTTTTCAGTTGCCTTGAAAGAATCCAGCATCGCTCGGGGATGGGTCAGCGAAAAAAATGTGGCGCAGAGCACGAGGTCATAACGCCCCTTGGTGCCTCAAACATTGAATTGAGGCTGGCGTTGTACTAACCGGCACGAGTAGTTCAAGTGGTATCAAGTGGTTATTCGTTGTCTCAAGCACTCAATGTCGGTCAATCAAGCAGACAATTTTATCCACGGCTTGCTTTTTGGACATTGACCTACCCAGTGGTGAATGTCTTTCCCCAATGTTTTGATCACCATCCCTGTCACAGTACTGATATTTCTTTGATCAAAAAAACTCGATGTGCTTGATGATTAAGATAGGGCATACTAGTTGGACTTTTTCTTTTTTAATGGGACCCATAGACTGCTAAATATGGGTCTGTCTGAAAATTTTAGGGAAGACAACTAAATGTGATCGTGTATCATTCTTTTCCCGACGAAATTGCCATAAATTGTGTGTAGCTTTAAGACAAGCCACAAATTCAACGAATATATTAACATAGATACTTGGTGGCTCATCGCAGTCAGTAAGTAGATTATGACCCTAGTTGAGTAGGCTAAGTAGGGGCAATGTCCACTGAAATAATTTCCGATTCCTGGGCAGTTCGGCACCAAGTAACTATCACTCAATTCCATCATCTCAAGTTGCTTACATTATATCCTCTCAAATCCCTATATAGTTGGTAATATTTGATATATGATATATTCCATTAATATTCCATGTTTATATATACCATTACATAATTATTGGTTTATGTCTATCCAATTTATGTTTGTTAAATTGATCCATGCACTATGCAAACAAACCTAGATGGCATTTATGCAATTGTTGGTGCCTCTACTTCCTAATGATCCCAGTAACTATCGCAATGTCTTGAATTAAACCAGAATAGTAGATCAGATAAATTATATCATATTATGTACATATATATATACGTATATCTATATATACACATATATATATAGATACATATATATATACATATTATATCCCCGTTACATTCCCAATTATATCTTTAGTTATCACATTATATCCTATACACTTTACAAATTACATCAAATTATATGGTCGATATTTCCGTCCATTCTATATCCCATACCCATACAACTTATTTTTTGTTTTCTACCAGAACTATCTTCCTATTGTATCAGATATATATAATATATATATATATATCCATTAAACCCATGATGTTCCCCATTAGATTCCCATTCTCATTGCGACGAATCGAACACATCCCAGCGGATCAACCCACAGTATTTCTTCATGTTACCCTCCGGTAATTTCTTACTTCCCATTCTCAATGGTTAATGATTCACGCTTCATATCCCATGAAAATCCCATGACATATGCCATAACTGTACTATATCAGACTATATCCCTATTCTATCCCCATTTTTCATGGTGAATCCAAATCAGAACTTCCTCGGCCAGGCCTAGGAGTGATGGCCTGCCGCCTCCAGGCCGATCTGCAACGATCCGCAACGCTTTGGGCTGGGCACTCGAGAATGCTTGGGGAGACCTCAGCAATGGTTTATGGTAGATTTTTTTAAAATATTTGGTATAAACCATCGTGTTGAACTATAGTTCTATAGTTAAGTTATTATGGTTATAAATTGTCATAAACCATAGTTATTAACAGTAGTTATAAACCATAGTAATTATATGGAGGTTTGCTAAGTCATAGGGGTACCCCTAGTTATCATTCATTTTTGTTTGGGATTGTCCATTATAAACCATCCAGCTATTGGGTGCCTCACCTTGTATTGTTGGGTATCTGATTTATCGCCCCGGCATATACCCACTTTTGTTCATCATGATATATATACATATACACATATTTATATATTCATGCCCTGTTTTTTTTCGTCATATCTCTCATCATATGCCCCCTTATATCCGAAAAAGTATGGTCGGAACTATATCTCATGATGGCATATCCTATTCTCTTGATTGAATTCAAAATTATATTCCATGAAATGATTGATTCCCTATTCTATAAACATGCCCTCATTATGGTTGGATCATACTGGGTCCCCGCTGGTATCCTCATTCCCATTGATATCCCATCAATCCATCAAATCAGATTATTGGGTTTATGTCCCCGTTGTACCTATCTATATTCCATCTATAATATCCCCATTATGGTTAGTTAGATGCTCTTACAGTAGCTCCTGCGTATGATATGTATCATTATCATATATCATCATCATCATAACTATGCTTGGATTATATGTCCGTTATAAGTTGCTTTATTAACCACCATCAACTAGGTCCGATATGGTTCGATATATGTACCATAAACCCAACTTATCGGAGTTGCACATCAACTTAGCTAACCATTTTGGGGCACCCCCCTAACTAATAGTAGATATTATCCCATCAGGATCATATATATACATACACACCAATTATGGTTGGTATATTCCTATTTCATCCCATAACATTGCACATTTTCAATAGAATTGTTGGTTATAGATCGCATATTATATCCCATATTGTTGGTGACATACGTATCAGGATATCCAGGTTATATCCAATTAAAAAATACCACCATCCCATCTCATTATTCTAGTTGATAGGTTTCCCTATGGGTGATTATGATCCCCCAGAAATCATGATATTCCCTTGAAATCCACCATCTTGCTTAAATCCTATGGTGAAATCCTACTAATCCCATGAAATCCATATTATCTCCCCAGCTTTCTTGGTTAAATCCCATAAAACTACCATGGAAAATCCACCATTTTTCCTGTGTCAGGCTGCCAGGGAGTCATCTGGCGTTTGGACGAGAGCGTGCTGTCGGAGTTCCAGGAGGAGCGGTGGTTCCACTGCTTGCAGATTATATGTGTCTATTTATGTATACATAGTATATATGTATATGTATGCATATATGTATTATATATAATATATGGGTACATGTGTATGTGTATATATATATACATATTTAAATGTATGTCAATGTATATTTGTCGATGTAGCCCATCTATCTATACCTGGATCTTCAAACGGGCTGCAATTTCTGCCTTTTCAAACTAATCTGCCTGGAGGGGGTGTCGGGCAGAAAATCTGCCTGCGGGCGGAATTCAGTTTCAACAATCGGAAACATTGCAATGCTGTATTTTTGGGGAAAATGAATTCGGGCGGAATTGCACGTGATTCGGGCGGAAACACACGTGATTCAGGCGTAAATGGCCGTAACGAATTTTTTGAGAACACAAAGATAATTTTTTGGCTAAAGTGGGTTCGGGCGGAATTTGGGGCCTTAGGCGGAATCCTCAGATTCAGGCAGATTTCCTGCCTGAATGCATTCAGACTGAAATTACTGCCTGCACGAAGATCTAGGTATCTATTGATCCGTCCATCTATCGATCTCTTGATTTGTCCATCGATCTATATAGATAGGGTCATTGGCAACCCCAAATAGAAGCAAACAGAATTGAAAGGACAATTCAGTAACCCCCCTCAGGAATCGTTGGGAAACAGACAAACCCAATGAAAGGCCTGGAAACAGTTTCGAAGCATGACATTCATAGCATAGAACATGCACCTAATTGTTTGGGCAACCCCACTTGGGAGAGTTGAAACCTGAAACCGGGAGAGTCTCTACAGTCCTGGGATGTCCCGGGGTAATTTGACATATGGAAACCATGGCCCATTGATAGAAGAACTACCTATCAAACATGGTGATTTTCCAGAATTACCTTTTCAACAATGATGATTTTCGGTAGCTATGTCAAATTGCCAGAGGGTATCAGATTGACAGGGAAAATCTCAACCAGAAAGCATGATTGCTTCCATCCAATATAGATGTTTCCTGTAACATTCCTCTTAACCAATCCAATGACAGTGTAAGGTGTGATGTGTCTTGCAACCTTTGGAATGGGCTAAAGTTGGAATGGCGGTCGAAACTAGATGACCTGGAATTTCCTGGATTTTTTTGAGGTGATTTGTGATTTTCCCGATGGAAAATCCGTCATTGTGGAATCTATAAGCAAAATGAGAGCTAAATTCGACAGCGAAACTCTGAGCAGTACTCGTACCTGCTTATGAACCAGTTCACTCCTGTGCCATTTTCCCACTTTGTGGATTGTCACTCAAAAACTTTCACAGGGATATACCCTTAGATGTTTGGATTCCCCATTTTGAGTTACCACAAAAATGAGCCTGCCTTGAAGGTAAACATAACACTAGATTCCCAGGTGCGCTAATTGAATTCCTATGTCTGTTGATGAAAACCAATTTTATGTTGTACAAGCTAGGTGAGGCCCCCCAATTGTAAGTTGGTTTACAGACCTTTACTAGTTCGCTATATTCTTCTCATCAACCCATTCGTCAACCAAGGCAAATGTGCGTCAACTTAGCCATTTCGTCATCAGAGCCGCTTTTTTGTTCACCTGCGCCCGCTCAATGGGATTCTTAATTGGAACCATGCTCCGCGTAGCCTACCTCTGCAGTCTGCGTAGGCTTGCGTTAGCCTCTCCGCGAAGTTCTGTTTTGCACACATCCAAAAAAAGCACGGCTCTCACAGTGTATCTGTTGGGTGCTCCGCATAAAGCGGCTTTTTTGGGCTATCCCAATAGCCCTGAAGCACCAAGGTTTACATATTATTTCCATCCTCGCCTAAGCAATCCTCTATACATCATTTTTTCTGATTAATGCTCAGACAATCAGCATGTTTGTTGCATGTTTGCCTCTGAATTCCTACTATTTGGGTGTTTAAATCCGCAATTTTATTGCTTCGGCTTCACCGGCTTTGGTTGACGCGTTCACCATGGAGCCGGTGAATATCCAGGAGCCGGATGAGGTGCCACTGGGGGGGAGCTACTTTTTCAGAGCATCTCGGTGACCAATAATGAATGTATTATGGAAGAATGATGAACAATGGCTATATTATTGATAATTAGTGGGTATATTATAAACTCCAGGTAAATTATAAAGACCTCACTGTTCTCCCTCACTGGAATCATGGTTAGTAAGGGGAATTATCCCATATTATCCCCAAAGAGCCTTATTTCAGGTTATAGTGGATTATTATAATTTACCCAGATAATTATATATTATGGGGATATAATTCATAGGGATATAGTGGGGATATAAACTGAACTTTGCAAGGTGTTGAAGCTATAGTGACTGTAATCACGGGGATATCTAGAGGTTTCATCCTAAAATGGGGATAACCCCAAATCAGTCGACATTAGAACATTTTAGTGTATTGAAACGCATTTTTTTTGGGATCTCTCATTTTAAGAACCCCCCTAAATGGTTTATTATAGTATGGATATTCCATTTAATAGATTAATAGGAAATAAATTATAGTATTCATGGATATAGTATGGATATTCTATTATTTTTAATAGGTAATTTAATATGTACTGTCCCATGAATGGAATATTCTTGATGGCATATCAATGCGGACATTAAACCAATAAGAATCCCTGTGGTTGGTCTAAAAATATCTGGGTAAATTTTCATCACGGCCTCACGTCGCGACTGAACCCTGGAATCCATGGGTTTATTTGAGGAAAATCATCCCCAAAGGGCCTTAAGATTCAGGTTAGTGAATTATTATGATTTACCCAGTAATATGTGCCATAGTCAAAGTTGGACTAGATACCCAGATTAGAAGATGGAAGTTCCCCTTTACCTCATACCAATGCAGCGGGTCGGTCGGTTGCATGGCAAGCTATGCTTGCACAAGTATTGTGACGCAAAGATCGCCAGCAAAAACATCCCATATTTTCACCCTGACATGCCTCTGTGCAAAGAAAACTTAAACCTGCCGAACTTGGCCGATTGAAAATATGGAGCCTGCGGCGGCTTGCGCAACCAGCAAAAGAGATATCTAGTGTTTAAGTCGGGTTCTTAAAGAGATCCATCCAGTACAGTTTGCTCAGTTCCACGTCATGTCATTCTTGTATATCTTATTATATCGTTATTCTATGTTATTCTTGTATATTCTTGTTATGTTGTATGTCTTAAAATGTATCATCCAGTTCCAGCCATGTTTTGTTATATCCACAAACGGTAGTTCGTACCCGCAGTTCAATGCTTGCCTCAAAAAAACCTTACAGAGGGCACTGCATGCCGAGACCTGAAGAGCGATTTTGATAGGATGTGTCGAAATGTGGGCAGTGGGCTGGAAATAAACATAGAAAGAATCCATTTCTCTTCCTCATCCATTATACTACATGTTTGCACTTCTTACTTCTCTTTCTTGTTCTCTTCCTTTTGCATGTTTTGTCATTTCACGTCTCCCCTTATCTAGGTGTCGTTTTGGCAGGCACAAAATAAACCGAATTCTAAACCATCTCTACTAGAAATTTAGAAACCATTCCCAAATGGTAGGTTTGATATGGTTTAATTATTGGCTTTACCTCATTAACAAATCCAACCGCAGCCCTGAGTACTTCGCACCAGATCTGCCAGGACTTTCTGGTGTCACAAAAGTCCTCCGCGCGACATGTGGCTAGGAGGTGGAGTTGACATGTTGACCATGGGGGATGTATATATAAGCTTGAACAAATGTGGCATTTCACATGATTTCTTGCAAACAATGATAAAACAACATGTGGATTTAATGATTTAACATGATTTGACATGGTCTAAAACATGTTTCGCATGGAGATTTAATAATCGTCTCACATCCAAATTTGAAAAACCATCAGACATTGGGAGTGAATCGGGATTTGATCAGCCCAAATGGGGAGATCAGCAAAAAACTGGAGATACAACTGTAGTGTGACCATCAAGAATGGTGACTTGTCCTCTGGTAATCTGATGAATTCCCCTTGAAATCAGAAACTTCTCATGAAAATCTCCTCAACATTAACGTGGACATTTAAAGGATTCGTCATGGCCAAATTTAAGAGTAACACAGGGTAGTGTTTGTTGGTGTGTTTTTACCCAGCAACATGTGGGAATTCAAACAAAACATGTCTGGTTGGTGGTTTGGAACATGGCTGGATTATGACTTTCCATATATTGGGAATGTCATCATCCCAATCTGACTTTCATATGTTTCGGGGTTGAAACCACCAACCAGAAACATGTGATATTACCAACAATATGCAGCAGGCCAAAAAAAAATCTTGAAGTCCCTGGATGGATGTAGTGCCCCTATTGGGAATGATCATGCGTAGTCCCCAGTTTTGGGGACCCCATAGTTAAGTTGGGTTTATAACTACAATGTGAGGCCCCCCAGTTATAAGTTGGTTTATAAGCCCCAGTAACTATATAAGTACCATAAACCATACGTAGTTAATTATTGGAGTTATAAACCAACTTAGCTATCTTGGGGGCCTCACATTGTAGGCTAACGAGGGTTTAGGTAAACATCTACAATTAGTTGTCTGGGGTCTACCTTTCATCTGACATTTCTGAAAGTCTGAAACTGGGATATACCTCAAATTTCTGGTCAATTTTGTTAGGGAAACTGAACACTGATCGTTGTGGCCCATGGCAATGGGGTCCTATTTCCAGAGAAACTCCTATTTTTGAACATGGATCTCCATCCCCAGTTCGAATCCCAGCCTCGGGATTCGATTTTGAACATCACCGGAATCCATCTTGATTTATCACTAGAACTATCCATAACTATCCCATCTATTCCTATGATCTTCCCATGTTTGACACTTAGATCCCCCATTGGGTTTCTGGGTACACCGATGTTTGGGGTCAGATTGGAGAAAGTGAGCACCGGCATGCGACGGCTGCGAGCGGTGACGGAGAAGTTGGAGGCAAGGCATGGCGAGCTGGAGGATTTCCCCAACGAACCATGGAGCAATGGGAAAATCAGGGAAAATCCTCAAACTGAAGGATTTGTTCATGATTTTGAATGGGAAAGTCATCTGTATATTGAAGCTTTCAATGTGAAAACGTCTCGATTTCATTGATGGACGATGGAGGATTTTCGCCATGTGTATTTTCGGTGCAGAGTCGGTACAGTTTCATCAGCACCCGGCGCCTTGGAAGTATGGCAAGCTTCCATTTGGGGATGAGATTGGCTTTGGAATGGTTTTTCGATGGGTTCACCAACTGGCTGGGTACTGAAAAATCCTTTATAGATTTTATAGTCTTTTGGTATCGATGGGATTATCTACGTTCACCAACTAAGATTATTTTTTTTTGCAGGGCATCTGGCTGATTGGCCATGTTTAGATGGGTTTAGCTTAGCTACTCGGTGGCGAAGCTCGGCATCTCCAAGCGATTTAAGCTGCTGATTGTCGCCGCCTGCATCACTGATCTCGGTGATAAATAAAAATTGCCACATTTCTTTAGATTCAGATTTGGAATTCTGATTTCTATGCAACTTTGTGAAACTGAAATTCCATGGCCACCATGGGTATTACGAAGTTTGCAGGCAGTCATGTGGGTTTGTCGGGAAAACATTCACGTCTATCCATTTTCAGACACAGCCATGTTAGTTGAAGGCTAATCCAATTCCCTTACACAGGGTCGACAGCTGGTGGAAACAGGGAACCCTGTGAGCTTTAAGTTCTTTCCAACTGATACCTAGCTTCGCCTAACTCTTCGTCTTTGGATGTGGACCCTTAAACGGTGACTTTGCAGTGTCTATTTTTTCTACCTGGAAAAAAATGAAAGATATTGCTCTCCTGTGCAAAGTTTGAGCTCAAGATGATCCCTTTCTTCGACACCTGGTACTGTAATTGCTAGAATCTTGGATGCATTGCAGGATTTCTTGGGAGATCGGGCGAGAAACAAGGAGCGAATAATGTTGAAAGTTGCGACAAAAACATATCCGACAAAGTGGCATTCCAGGCACTTGTTGCAGTGTCGCTTTCATGGATTTTCGATAGGGACCACGGCTCTCCTTGCGATGTTGAGAAGCTGTCTTCTTGGAACGGTGGACTCCCATGTTTATTTGTTGCCTTTCTGATGAAATTATCATCACTTTCTTAAATGTTCTATGGTCCAGGACAATAGGCAACTCGAATCGGAACCATGAGCCATATATGGGTTAACCTCCATAATTATTTTGGATCAAAATGGGGAATTATGGAGGTTAACTTAATAGGAGGTCGTCCCAATATTTTGAATATTTTTGAAACATATTTTTGAATCATATTTTTGGATCATAACCCATGACGGATCCATATGTATGCCATATATGGTAACATGACTGGGGTATATTGATGGGATCCATGGCACACCATCTATGGCAGCACCAAGGTGGCCAAGGTGGCCCTTGCCTTTTTTTGTAGACTGGCTAAACGGTAAACACCATCATCTATTTACCATTTGCTTATCATCTATTAATCCATATATATTCCCGAATGCGTAGCAAGGGTTCCCGTTTCACTCTGGGGGTCTGGGGGTTGAGGGTGTGTTCGCTCGACGTTGCCGAACCGTCCGCAACCGTTCGCAACCGTTCGCAACCGTCCGCAGTAGG
>Ga0126342_10021998_pt1 | contig 10580 bp, 9 predicted proteins | sample Cyp1metagenome_FD_92528 | JGI IMG/M metagenome (GOLD analysis project Ga0126342, IMG submission 92528) | Coral microbial communities from Lord Howe Island, Old Settlement Bay, Australia - Cyphastrea 1 metagenome | ecosystem: Host-associated > Invertebrates > Cnidaria > Coral ...
TAGATAGGTAGATAGGTAGATAGGTAGATAGGTAGATAGGTAGATAGGTAGATAGGTAGATAGGTAGATAGGTAGATAGGTAGATAGGTAGATAGGTAGATAGATGGATAGCCCCCAAAGCAGCCAAAAGCTTTCCAGCAGCAGGAGCCTGCAAGGTGTGTGCAGCTCCATACGTAGATACCGTGCTATAGATAGATAGAATAGATAGATAGATAGATAGATAGATAGATAGATAGATAGATAGAATAGATAGATTAGATAGATAGATAGATTAATAGATTAGATAGATAGATAGATAGATAGATAGATAGATAGATAGGTAGTTTACTTGGGGGATGCATGAAGAGACCGAGAGATTGCCGAATATGGCCAGAAGCACTTCATGATAGCATGAATTGTTGGCAGCGAGCTTGGAATAGCTACGTAGATGCAAAGATGGGGTCATGGGCGCGAGAGAGAGAGAGAGAGACAGATGGCTTGATGGAAGGCTGGACAGATAGGTTGCTAGATAGATAGCTAAATGGCTACAGGTCATGGTTGCTTTGTCGGCAGCAGGCTGCAATGACAACCGGACATACAGCTATGCCTGGCTATGCCTGTGCTGAAAGTAGATCGTCATGTCATCTCTCTTTGTCTACAAGCGGATGACAGCTAGCGCGCTTGATGTGAGATGGAGACATGGACCAGTGGATAGAGTGAGAGATGGATTGATAGGATGGTAGACAGAAGGATTGCTATAGAGTGAGAAGTTCTTCTGACATACAGTATTTTCTGACTTTCTGGTTGCACGCATAGTGACAGTAGTCAGCAGCGCTATAGCACACTTTGTTGCGTTGTGACTACCCCCGTTGCCATGCTGCACGTGGCTGTGCCACCTGAGAGGCTCGGTGCCACCTCCGTATATGGAGCCTATGTTCGGCCTATGTTGATCCATGTTAGGCTCTTGGAGGCTGTTGAGCTTATGTTGAGCCAAGAACGGCGTGTTCCTTTTTAATCCTTTACCCGGCCCAAAAGGAACACTTCGATTTTGGATCATGTCGGGGGCTTGTTGGGCGTATATGGAGCCTATGTTGGGTCTATGTTGATCCATGTCTGTTAGGCTCTTGGAGGCTATTTTGGGGCCATATTTGAGCCATGTTGAGCTTATGTTAAGCCAAGAACGGCGTGTTCCTTTCAAGAGCTCCAATTTTGAAGGTGCTACGCGCTGGAAATTTGCTGCGGTAGGGTATCGATTCCCTCCTCGGTCTGGGTTTTCCCGGGTGAGCTAAGTAGCCAGTCAGAGAAATCGATAGAGCGAGACATGTTGCTTAAAAAACTAGAGATGCGTAGATGACCGACAGACTTTTAGGAAGGCGACCACTGGAGAACTCCCATTTTGAAGGGGTTACGCGCAGTCGTGATGCTTGCAAGGTTACTGCAACTGGAGAACTCTAATCTTGAAGGTGTTCTGTGCAGGAAATTTAATGCTCTCAGTCGTGATGCTTACCGGTTTGCTCCAACAGAGGAACTCCAATTTTGAAGGTGTTGTGAGCAGGAAATTTGCTGTAGTAGGTATCGATTCCCCTCAGTCCGGTTTCTTGCCAGTTAAATAGCTAGATGGAAAAAATATATTGCCCGAGGGACTGAGGACACGTAAGCCACCAGCAGAGTTTCAAGATGTCTGCCTCATTTTTTTGGTGCAACTAGGGCTACGCTACAACTGGAGGAATTCAATTTTGCAGGTCTTACACGCAGGCAATTTGCTGTACGCAGGGGTTTTCATTATGAGAGCTGGTTTTCGTTCCCCCCTTCTCAGGTCACTACATGTTTATGTGGTGGTTGAGGTTGGTGGTGTGACGGTCTGGGAAATTGAATCTAGAAAACTCGGGTGCCCCCCAAAAAATTAAATGGGTTTCTGATTGATTTTGAACATGAGGAAAAGTGCGGTGCAGGTTTGATGGAGGTTTGGTGGAGGTTTGATTGAATTTTCTAATGGTAAAAAAACAAAATGAGCAGGAAAATTCCAACAAACCTCCGTCAAACCTCCATACAGACGGCGCCGAAGAATTAGGTGCCTCATAAGTCTTTGAAAATTGAGCAATCTTTAGGTGCAGAAATCCTGCAGGTTTCTAACGGTAAAGAACAGTCGGAAACCTGCAAGAAACTTGCAGGAAACCTGCATGAAAACGACACCCAAAAATTACCGTTTTGATGAGTTTGTGAAACTCTGGCCAATGTTTAGATTCAGATGCAGAAATCCTGCAGACTTCCTACTTGAAGGTTTCTGATGGTAAAGAGCCGTCGGAAATATGCAGGAAACCTGCATGAAAACGACGGCCACAAATCGGGTCCCTGATGAGTTGCAAAATTCGTCAATTTTTAGGCGGAAATCATGCAGGTTTCCTGCAGGTGTTTGACGGTGTTTTCTTTACATTTTCCGTCAGAAACCTGCGGGAAAACGGCATCGAAAAAGAAGGCCAAACAGGCCAAACCCCATCCCTCTTTAATAGCCATACCTAAATGATCCGGTCCTAAATGCTACTTCTCTCACAAGTTTGATGCAGATTTGATGATTGATGGAGTTTTTTTTGTTTATTTTTATGCCAGATAAAACCAAGAAAATTCCATGAAACCTCCATCAAACCTAGACCAAAGAAATCAGCTTTGGATGTGCCAAGCACCAAAGCACCAATTAACCGAATCTGCAGACACTGCTCAAGCAAATATACGTCTTTTAAATATAAGAAACTAGAATTTCCCAGACCCCAACTTCAATCACCACATAAGCATTCCCGCATGTAAACACGTGATTCAAAAAAACCTAGGTGAAGAGATGGCAAGTCTCTACATTGATCGCTTGCAGCAACTATCAGAAGACTTGCGTTCCGCCTTCGGCCACGTGATCGGGCTCAATTGATATCAACAGCGTATCACCTATTGAGCGCAGTTTTGCCACACGGTTTGGCTTTCTTGCCAGCTTGTTACTGAGCAGCTTGCAGCATGGGTAAGTCCTTGCACAGACGGAATTGCAGTGCTCTGGTTTTGCACATTGTTCCATCAGGTTCCCTTGATCCTTGGAGAGCTTGGGATGGAATTCTTGGACTTGGAAGATCCACGATTTTCGTTCGCAGACGCTATCTCAGCAGAAATGTGTGCTGAACATGTTTTTCTGCAATAGTTGGATGTACCATGATGTATCATGTTTTGGATGTTCAACGTTGCTTCTCAATTCTCACTGCTTCAATTGATGTCGGACTTGCTGTACAAGTCCGAGGAGACTGTAAATGCATCCATTGTGAAGTTTGGAAGCAGTGGTGAGCACATCGGTGTAGTGAGTGCCAGAGGGCTTCAGCACAAGGCGCAGACAAGGAGACTAAAGGACATCTTACAGACGTGCTATGACGTGTTGCTACAATTTGGTATGTTGTGGATTCTTGACAGGACCACTTTAGTATTGCAAGAGTTTTTTGTCAGAGATGTGCACGGAACACTGTAAAGCGATAGGCCCCCCCAAAAGCGATAACCTGGGACCATACACGACAGTCCATTAAACTTGGTGTAAACCAAGCACATTCACAGAACGGGCAAAACCGATGAGGGAAATTCAACCTGTGGTGCCTTGTTTCCTGCAGTCACCATAGTTACCATATCATTTGGCATGCAACTTATATACTCGCTCTCTCTCTCTCTCTTTTTCTTTCTTTCTTTCTTTCTTTCTTTCTATAAGCCGTCACTGTGTAAGGCATGATGCTAAGGAGAGAACGCTTCGCCTCTCTTCGGGCCATGGTAAATTGGGTAAATCGGTAAAGTGGTAAATTTTGCCGTGTCCGGGAAAGGTAAATTTGGTAAGTCTGTAAATTTAATGTCATGATACAAATTTACGAATTTACTCTTTTACGGTTTTACCGCGTCTTCCTCCTCACGCTGTAGTACATTGATACTTTACGCATTTACCATTTTACGGCTTTACCGTCTTCTCCTGTTGACGCTGTCCACGAAAAACATAAGTTTACTAATTTACGGATTTTACTTTGGTTTCCTTCGCTTCCACACCTCTTTTACGGTCTTACGCTTTACGGCTTTACCACCTTTTCCTGCTCACACTATGCACACAGAACATGAATTTACCTTTCATTCGCTTGCACACGCCATTCACGATTTACGCTTTTACAATTTGTCTCCATTGGGTCTCACAATACATCTTGTGATGCGGAGCTTTAAAATCTTCTGTTCAAGTATCTAACATCATGGAATGCACTCAGAGATCCTGTCCGCAAGTTTCTACCATCATTGTTGCTACAGCAGTGCACCTCTAGATCTTCTGTTCAATTTTCCCAACATTTTCCACCATTGATGCTACGCTACTCTCCAAGATCTTCCCTTCAACTTTCAATCGTTATACACAAGGTTTTGAAATGATATCTCCCAACTCATTTTGTGGTTTTATCTTTGCAAGGGCCATAGATATGGACTTGTAATGACTTATATGGACTCCCCAATCCCCAATCCTGCAAAATCCTTGGGCAACAATGATAAAAATACAATTTTATTTATCAACCGAAAGGTGTTGGGTGCCAGAAAGCTCTTATTAAAACATATTTATTTAACCAATTTAGACCATATTTAGAATTATTTGAAAAAAATATCGCCAAAAATTGGTTTACGACGCTTTCCCCTGAACATTACATCAACACCTTAAGTACTCATCAAAAAAGTGAAATGATCGTCAGGGACGCGATTACTAAACAGTCCCCAACCAATCAATTTTTAGTATTAAGATGAACCCCTCAAATGGGATCTTGCTTCTTAAAATTGTTTTCAAAAGGCGATCAATTAAAGATCAAACTGACCGCCTGAAATTTCCCAAAAATGACAAGCTGGATCTATTTCTGTTAATTGGGGGGGCCAGGAAGTATGAAGAGGGGATTAGCATGGGAGCAAAGGAAACAGGCGGCCAATTGGGCCTGTGAGATTGTGGGTTTTACTTGGATGCATTTTTGATCCTTTTCTTGACAACAGAAAAAGGCTCCAAAATGAAGGGGTTCTAGGATCATAAGCTTGATTTCCGAAGATTTGATTCCAGAACCCTCCCAAAACAAGCTGCCAAAGGTCTAAAAACAATTCGTTGATCCCCAGGGCCCCCCCCTTGGGAAAATCATTTCAAACACCTTTTTGGGCCTTTGGGGGTCTAAAATCTTCCTCAAGGCTACCTGCTCGTACTTGAGGGTATTTTTTTTGAGCATCATTGATGCTACCAAGATCTTCTCTTCCGTTTTCAAACATCATTGATGCGGAGTTTTAAGATCTTCTGTTCAATTGTCCAACATCATGGTCTCTACGTTCTAAGGTCTTCTCTTCAAGTTTCTACCATCATTGATGCTACCTGCTAGGCAGGTATTGTCTTCAATTTGCCAACATGGGTGATGCTACGCTCCAAGATCTTCTCTTGAATGTTCCAACATTACTGGCTCTACGCTCTAAGATCTTCTCTTCAATTTAACCATCAGTGATGCTACAGCTCGGAATCTCTAAGATCTTCTCTTCAATGTTCTGACATCATTGAGGCTATGCTCCAAGATTTTTACTTAAATTAGATTCATCATTGATGCTGCTCGAAAGGCCGCAAGTGACGGCAAGAAACTTCTTCTTCCAAAATCAAAATCCAGCCCCATTACACGCTCTCATACGCTCTCTGTTTTTTCATGTTTTTCCAATTTTTTCTGTTTCATCTGACATCAGGTCATCTCAGGTCATCTCATCTCGCCTTGCCCGAGCCAATTTCATCTCAGCTCATTTCATGCGACAGCAGATGTGTTGCGCGAAAGAATCGCCTGCAGACATACTGTGCAAACAACAATGCACTCCCTTGAAATTTGGGAAACTACATGTTTGCTTAACGCACAAATTTACCAATTTACGGTTTTTCGCTGTTTAACGGGTATACGCTAAATTTTGCAAATTTACCAAATTTACCGTTCTACGATCGAAAGCGGCACGCTCAGATGGTAAATTTACCATTTTACCTTTTTACGGGGCATTCCTCGGGAACAATGGAATTTACCATTTTATGGTTTTACCGTTTTACAGCGCGCCTGGGCAAAAGACGTGCTTTAGCCCCGCGCCTTGCACACAGACACCACAGAAGGCTTTCTTTCGTTCTTTCTTTCTTTTTCCTCTCTCTCTCTCTCTCTGTCGTTTTGGGGCAAATTTCCTTCGAACAATGTCATATTATAATTTAGCGGTGGCGATAGCCTCCTCGATTCATTTTCGAGCCTGTTTAGGAACGGGTTTTGGTTTCATGTTGGATCTCGAATATGCTGATTTCCACAAAACTCTGGAAAGGGATAGGGATCTCCCCAAAAGCGGTAACCATAATAATAGCAACTAGGTTTACGGCTCACAGCCGCCCGTGACACCATTGCAGCACGACGAAGTCAACTGAAGTTTTTTCCTCGTAATTCCACTGTGCCGGCTGCATTAGGCATTTGTTTGCCTCTGAACGTCGCCGTGCCATTGGTAAAACTGGTTTCATACCTCCTGCCACTGGTAAAAGCATTGATTTCATGTCGTTGACAACTTAGCACCAAATACAAGTTATAAGTTTGTCCAGAAAGTTAAACACGTAGCATCAAATACAAGTTAGAAGCAAGAAGACCAAGGTAATAACGTAGCATCAACTACAAGTTAAAAGTAAGAAGACCAAGTGAATAACGTAGCATGAAATACAAGCTAGAAGTTCGTGAAACAAGTTAATAACGTAACATTAAATACACGTTGTAGAAGTAAGAAGACCAGGTTGAGAACCTAAATACAATTTAGAAGTAAGACGACCGCATTGATAACGTAGCATCAAATTAGAAGTTCTTCAAAGTTAACAACGAAGCATCAAATACAAGTCCAGGCATGAACGACCCCAATCAAATACTAGTGAGAAGTTAGAAGAACAAGTTGACCACACAACACATGAAAACGTCAAAAAATGCACGAAAACCTACGGGCGTCTATAAGCCGTGGTCCAACTAATAGTCTCCCCCTACTGCTAACCCCCCCAAATAATAAACACCTTAGTTTTTATTAGTAGGGCGATATTTATTATTAGGGAACTAAAGCGGACCCTAATAATAAATTCAACCAATTTTCAACCCTTAATAAAAAACTATTTTACCGATTTCAAAATCAATTAAATTTCCTTTTATAACGCGATTAAAATATTGCCAAAAATTGGATTTCGAAGCAGACCCTAATAATAAATATAAACCCTTAAATAAAAAACTTTGTTTTTCGATTTCAAAATCAATTGAATTTCCTTTTATGACGCAATTAAAATATTGCCAAACATTGGATTTCGAAGCGGACCCTAATAATAAATTAAAACCCTTAATAAAAACAACCTAAAATTATCGGACGGACCCTAATAAAAAACACCGCGGCGTTGACTAGTTTTTATTATTAGGGGGTGAAACCCACAAATAGTAGCTTTATTTTTAAATTGTTTTCTTCAAGGGATCAATTGAAAGTCTAACTGAAATTTTCCAAAATTGGAGATGGACCCTAGTTTGGATTATTTGGGGGGGTTTAGTAATAGGGGGAAGGGATTACTCAGATGTAATATGATTATGGCGTCTTTGGATTCAGAAGCTCAAAAATGTCCTTTCACATCCTTTCACATGCTTTCAGGGGGATCGCTTGCACTTCTCAAGTACCGCTGCTGACGAACTGGGGAAGCGCTATGCCTGGAAATGGCTCGAAATGACAGGACGAAACATGTGGGAACATGACGATCCGATTTGTTTGTTTTACGTTGGAAGTACAGCAAAGTGCTCATGGTACACACAATGGTGTGCCATAGTTGACTGCATTGACAGTGGTTCCGTCATGAGCCATGAACGGTCTAGGAGGATTGAACCTTTCGCTGCGAACGATTGTGGGGAGCAGCCTATCACCTCCTTTCATTTTGACATCACTCGGAATCTTGGACGCAGGTTTCGAAAACATCATGATTCTGTGCAATTGTTTGAGATGGAATTTGGGTGCGGACATGTTTCAAAAACTCTCACAAACCTTCAGAAACGACAATTCCGTTGGGTTCCCTTCAAGCCAAGTCTTTATTCACCACATTCATTTGACTGATACTATGCTTGCACCAATCAAGGCAGCCATCATCCAGAGGCCTGCAGCTGCCCAGCCCATTGTGGTTGACATGGTTTGCTTTCATTTTTTCTTTTTCCCTGCACCTTTTACTATAGTTTCAATATTAATATGTTTTGAACTGTTTTGCAAAATGAACTGTTGAGGATATTGAGGCACTTGAGGTAGGAGGTGCAGAGATAGTCAAGATAAGATCTGAAAGATGAAGATAAGGATTTAGAAGACTTTCTTAACTTTCTTGCATCGAACATGGTTTTTTCATGTTTTACGCTGGTTTACATTGGATTTGCAAGACTCGATGCTGTGCCTGCACGTTTTTGTTTGAATGATGTTCTGCTGACAGGCTGGGGAGCCCAAAGACGCTTCTGTTCTAGACCAGGATGGTGCAAGGTACCAGCAGTCTCCCTGAGCTGGGAAACCGCAGTCTGAAGTGGTCTGGCGATGCTTCGTTTGACGAAGGGTAAGCCAGGATTGCCTCGCTTCAAAGCTCTTCAACGCTCTTCAAAGCAGGCTGTGCACTTCATTATCCGTTCTCTCGAGACTTTGAAGGGCTGCGGCCGTGCCCAAACTTTGAGATGGCTGTCAGCCTGGCTGTCAGCTCAAAAGCGAAGAGTTGGGGATAAAGTCGCTCCATGAGAATGTGAAGGCACCCGAGACCTGTCCTCGTTCCTAGAACCCCACAGAAAACCTTGGCTATGATGGCTATGCAGTCTCACATTAAATCGTTTTACAAGGTGAAGCGTAGTTGCAGGATACGATAAAAAGAAAGATGCTGCATTCAGTGCTTTGCCTTGATATTTGATATTGACATTTGAGATGAGATATGATAACAGCACCCGGTTGACCATGGCAAAAAAGGGGCTTTGTTCACCGCGACTACTATTTGCTCTCCGCAGAAGGTTTTTTTTTTATGTTTTTTTGCTACGAAAGTGCTGTCTTTCCATGTTGTCCATGACCATTCAATCAAAATCAAAGGTCTCCTTGGCCAAGAAGTCCACGTAGCCCTCGTTGGCGGCAGGCACATCATGTGTCACATAGTGTCACTGATGTCCCATCCTGCTCATGTTGTCCAATGCTGTCCAATGCTGTTCTTCTCAGTTTGCAGAGTTCTTGCGGGGTCTTGCGACATATCTTTTATATAAAGTTTTTAATGACGTGTATGTGAACATCATGTTGCTGGTGACATCTGGTGACTGTGTGGTGTTATCGGCTTGTTCATCACTGGTACATAATGTACAGAGCAGTAGCCTTGCAGCAAAAGGTCTCGCAACATACTGAATTGCTGCTTGAAACGGTGGATGTATTGAAAATTGCGCCTTGATACTTGGACCTGTCTAGGAAAAAGGTACCATTCAAGCAGGTTGACAGGTCCGTTCTAGTTCCATGCTCTTAAGCCCTCCAGAGCGCACAAGTGCAGCTTTTCATGCTGTCTACACTGCTAGCTGAATCTACTTGTAGAAATTTGTTCAATTTTTTGAAGCCATGAGCTGCTATTTTGCTGTCCAACATTGTCCAACTGTTGTTACTTTCCAATGCTTTCCCTGGTTTTTGAGCATCACTTAGTGAGTTCTGCATACTTGGCAAGTTTCTTTTATCTAATTATCTAATTTGAAATATTTTGAGAGTGAGATGCTGACATTGGCACGACGATGGAGCCTCGACTGTGCACAGTACACAGCGCCCGGTGGAGATGCTGTGCCATGCGTGCCATCTCGTGCCAGGGTGTTCGTTGCTGGTCTCCTGGCCCAGGCAGGTGCCGTGAAGGCACGAACCGGACGCCAGGATTTCAACGGAGTTCATGATGAGTTCATGTCGAATATTTTTGCAATAGTTGAGGTTGAGATATGTTTTATGTTGATATATGTTGATATATGTTGATGAATATAGATGAATATAGATGAATATATAGATGAATATAGATGAATATAGATGAATATAGATGAACTGTATATTTTAGAGGAGAATGTGTGAGAAACAAATGAATATTGATGAATCACTTATATTAATATTTCATATATATATAATTAGTATGACTGGCTACAAGTTGCACCGAGAGGCTTCCCGCCTGCTGTGTGGCCTGCCTCTGGCAAGAAGTCCCCAGCAGAAGCCCTGGATGCCATGCGGAAGGGTGGTCCAGTACGTGCGAGGCAGATTCGCAAAGCACAGACATGCGCAGAACCTACCATGGAATCACACACGAAATTGACAAACATTTCTGCAAACAAATCATTTGATAAATCGACAAATCATCAAAGCACCAAGAAATACCAAGAAATACCAAGAAACTCTCTAAAACCGGGAGCCATGGCCAGGCGAGATGCCATCACGACGGGGGATTTGCCTGTTTGTTGGCCTCGAGGCGGTCTTGGAATGTTGTGGAGTCGTTTTTCCTTTCACCTTGAGATGTCGAAATCTATTGATTAATCTATTGAAATCTATTGAAATCTATTGAA
>Ga0126342_10021999_pt1 | contig 10580 bp, 14 predicted proteins | sample Cyp1metagenome_FD_92528 | JGI IMG/M metagenome (GOLD analysis project Ga0126342, IMG submission 92528) | Coral microbial communities from Lord Howe Island, Old Settlement Bay, Australia - Cyphastrea 1 metagenome | ecosystem: Host-associated > Invertebrates > Cnidaria > Coral ...
ATATATATATATATATAAATATATATACACATAAACCTGGTGAACATGGTTTTCATAGAAGCATAAACCACAGAAAACCTGGTGAAAAAAACAGAGAAGTTTCCGGCACGGAACATCTCACCTTTTGTAGTGCGTGGATGGTTGCTTTGGCATCAGAGGACTTTGACAGTTCCGACGTGTTCCGAGTCCCGAAAAACACCCGGCAGAGTTCTGATTTCTGGCGGTGACTGAATATAACTATATGTTATGAGGATCTAGTGGGAATATGATTGATAGCATTTTCGCATTGGTTGATGACTTTGAAAAAAATGTTGGGATTTAGTAGGCATCTCTCCAGCCTCCGCCGTCACCAGTGTAGGAATGGGGCCATAGTGATTAAGGAAGTTAGATAGACCCTCACTTGTAGTTTCCATCTCTTATATCATTTATGTATACCGGTATATATTGTGTCTGTATTATGTACATACAATATTATGATATATTTTGTACATACTACGTATTTATATATATATGCATATTATATAATTAAATATGTATGACACTTTGTTGTTCACTTATTTCAAGTGGTCTTCAGCTCTTCACCGAGACCGATGATCCCAGCGTCAAATGCGGATGAGGCACGTGCGGCATGGATGTTTTTATTGGATGGGAAGGTGGTGGTGCCAATGAATCACCCAAAAAGTACCATTTCCATCATTTAGACAGGTTGGTGGTTTGGAACATTTTTTCCATATATATGTATATACATATATATATATATAGATATTGGGAATAATCATCCCAATATAGAGGGGTTGAAACCACCAACCAGTAGATGATTAAACCAACATTATGGGAAAACCGTCATAAGTAAGAGATTCTAGTTATTTTGAACATATTCTTTCAAATTACTGGAGGGTACTGTACCTCAATTTGTGGCAAATGTATGCAAATGTCATGTACGAAATGAAACGGGTGAAACGTAAACTATAGGATGCTGGGATTTTACATCACCAGAAGGGGGTAATTAAAATTGGATCAAGCGACGAAAAGGCGGGTACTAAAAGATACTGAAAGAACGGCTGTGGGGAAGCAGAGATGTGTCATGCAAAACTAGCAGACAAGGGGATACCATTAAAGAACAACCAGTTGATTTGGGGGATGTCAAAAGTGAAAAGGGAGCTTGAATGGTGATTGACGACTAGACTGGGATTTCAATATGCACTCATTTACCTGCTTATATGTATCAGGAAAAGGGCCAGCATCCTCGAAAAAACACCAATAAATGCTCATTTGAGAGATCTCCACTTTATTCACATTTAAGCAGAAAATATGAGCATACTTTCCCGGGAAATAAGCGCAAATGCCCAGGAAACACCCGTCCGTCAAGATTCAGATGCGCATTGTCAATTTCGAGTGAGCATAAAAAGTCAGAACGGGCGGAAATCCAAGCAGAAATCATGGAGTCTAGGGGCAGGTTAAGGGGGTGTGGGGGGTAAGTAGCTTATCATATAAAGTTAATATAAAGGTTTATTAGGGGCTTCTGTGTGAGGCTCTTACTAGAAGCTTAATAAGATCTTATTAGAAGCTCAATAGATGCTTATCCGTTAAGCAAGCTCTGAACAAGGCCTGGTTAAGTCTTCAGCCAAGGAGCCTAGGACCAAGGCATGGGAGAGTCTGCGGAGGGGAAGGGTCTGGGAAGGTTTGAGCGAGGATTGGAGGGTGGTTGGGGACGTTGGGGGTTGGGGTGGATTTGGGGGGATTTGGGTGGGGGGTAGGCAAATTAGATTGGGAGACAGGCTTGTCCGAGGCTTATCCTTTAAACCCTGGATAAGACCTTATCAGTCTTCAACCAACCTTGAACAAACCTTGAAGAAGGATCTCTTGTTTCATTCATGGTTGGACCAGGGAGTAAAGACAAGCTTTTCCCTGGCGTTGGAGATATCCTATAAGCCCTTATTGGGCTCCTATATGATAAGCTACTTAACCCCCCCTCCCCTTACCCCCCCTAGACTCCATGAAGAAACCGCTATGAGCAGAAAAAAGTGCCAATTGAAGATAGACATATATATATATACATAATAGTAAATTAAGCCATGATGATAGGAAATACATATCTATCAACCCGTACGTATATGTATATATAATGAGATGTGACACATTGATATGTTTCATAGCTTAAATTGGGAACACAGCACGCAACATTCGATTCATGACTGCTTACCAATCCCGCTTCGGACTATTTAACTGGGGTTTCATGTACCACATAACCCACCAAGAGCTAAGCTTTTTTTCTGGAAGTTATCTGGGGAGCAATGACCAGCAAGAGATTACGGATAGAAGGCTTGCCCTCAACGGTGACGGGGCCCTTGTTTTGACTGCAAGGATTGCCACCCAGGGACAACAATTTACTCAATCGGAATTTCAGGACCCTAGACTGGAGATACTGTTTCAATTTAGGTACCTGAAATGGCCATCCATTGACTTACTGGGAAAGGACAAAACATGAGATTTCAAATGGCAAACATAAGATGGATTTAGGCTTCAAAACGAGGTAACACAGGCACTTCATGTACAGTAGATGAGCCATGAGGAGTGTAGCACCCCGCAACCGTGCCCACTCGTGAACAAAGAGAAGCTGATGTATTGCATGACAATCATCCGTCCTCTATGTCCAGATGTCCACATTAATAAATTCATGCGGATGTGACCCAGCATCAATGATTCCGGGACATGTATACAAACTTCAAAAAACCCAAACATCTTTCATGGGATATGTAATCCAACATCAATTTTCAAAAATGTATACAAATTATCAGGGGCCTCCAGTGCCCATGTAACGAAAACATACCAAAGCGAGGAGGTTGCCAGTCAAGAAAGGGATAACGAATAGGTTTGTCATGCTGAAAAAACATGGGACAAGCTGGGTACCATTCACTATCATAATGGTGGCTGCCTACCACAAATATGGCTGATACTTAACTTCAAGCAGCAAAAGTATGGTCCTATCCCAAAGTGGGGTCGTATCATCATTACACCATGAGTAGATTGGTGACTTGTCCTTTGGCAGATACGGAGGAGAGTGTGTTCACAAGCCGTTGCTCGAAAAGGTTCACCCATGTTCCTGACATAAAAGGTTTTGCTTCAGTGTTTTTAATGTTTTTGTCTTGCTCAATTCTGTCTAGTATCGCAGAAACTCTATCTTAAGCAAATGAGATTGAGTTATAAAGCCAACATCAATATTCGCAAGAGCTCAAGTGGCAACGGACAAAAACTGAAAGCTGAATCAGACTTCCAGCTTCTTGCAGACAAGCATTACAACAAAACATGGCTGACAATGATATATTGTGCAAACATTCAGAATATCGAAAGTAATTTTGTATGTGAATATATATATATATATATATACAACGCATCATTCCGTATGCATGGCGGAAGGCACGTTGTCCAAACCTATGTGATTCACATTCACTTTGTCTATTTGTATACATATATGTTGTTGCGTACATATATATATATATATGTATATAGACACGTATAGTGGTTGTCTATATCTTTCTTTCTCTCACTAAATGTATGTTTTATATGTACATATATATATATATATGATACATACATGTTGATGTCTATCTGTCTATCTATCTAATGTATCTGTTTGTCTGTCTATCTGTCTATCTATCTATCTATCTACCTATCTATCTATCTATCAATCTATCAACCAATCAATCAATCAATCTACCTTTGCAGAATCTCTATATATATATATATACATCATACCTCCAAACATTTCCCCTACAAAATCTAACACGTTAACGTTAGGCACAATGCATTTTTGTGGGAGATGGTTGGGTATCTTGAGTCTTCTTCAAGCAGGTTTTTGATTTTGTATATACAAGGACATTTTTTGGATCATTTCAGAGGACACCTTAAGCCTTAAGCCATGTTTTTGATTGTGTAGTGTTTGGGGTTTTCAGGACATTAAGGCAACCCTTTAGATTTTGTGAGTTGTTTTTGGTTATGTAGAGAAATTGGCTGAACCATGATTTCATTTGATTTCATATTATGGTTTCATTTGGTTTCATAAATAGTTGACATTTATGTTCATACTTCTTCTATCATTTTCCGTGGTATTGAAAATTTGAGACTCATATCGAGACTTCGAGTTTTGTAAAAGATGTCATGTTACCCTCTGGTAAACTAACATAACTGTGGAAAATCACCATTTTTAATCGGAAAACCCACTATAACTGGCCATTTTCAATAGCTATGTTAAATTACCAGAGGGTAACCTCTTCTGTTCATTTTTTTTCAAAATATTTACCCATGTCCCCGTTGATGGTGATCCCCCCCGCCAGCTCCGTGGAATGGCCTCCCCCGTGTCCCCTCGTTGTACGCGGTTTAAATTTATACATGTGTTATATCTGTATACATTTAGCCTAGTGTTTAAAACAAATGACGACAACTACGAGTAACTACCAGCAAAAAAGCAATTGTTGGTACTTATTATTGACCTAAAAGTTTGAACATACATATCCATGTTTTCTACTTTTTCTGTGCGTGAGATCTGTGAATATATTCATGCCCACCCAGTGGCATGAGTTCAATGTTCTATTCAATCACTCATGATCAGTTTAGTTTTTTTGGGATTTAAAGTACCATACGGGGATAAAATTTTCATCACTATGCTCAAGCAATCTCTCAGATTGCACGGACGTGGTGAAAATTCCAAAGACAATACCAGAACATAGTGCGACAACGAAGCGGCAGAAAATTTAAAGCCACGAAAAAAATCAGAAACCGGGCCTCTAGAAAATCCAACGGTGATTTTTGTTGATTTTTAGACCCTAAACAAAAAGGTTTCTCTACAAAATCCAATTGTTTCTGGGATGACTTTTGAGAATGTATTCGGACCAAGTTTTTAGTGCCTATATATAGCAGGTGGATTTCCATGATTTGGATTTTGTAGAAGCGCTGGGGTGCCCCAGGTCCCAGCAAAAGTGGGGTTGGGTGTTTGGATTTTGTACGCCTGAAAGTTTCCTGTTCACATGCTATGTTTTTGGTTTGCTTTGGTGTTTTCCATAAATGCGTCTACAAAATATGAAGCCCCAACCCCACCAGTCAATTTTTGGAGGTATTATAAATAGATATAAATAAATAAATATATATATATATTTGTTTTTATTCATTTTTTTTTTTAAATATTTGCAATTTCACATATACATATTCTATTTGTGTTGTCGTTCCCCCCTGTGGTTACCTTGTCTCTGTGATTTCGGTCAGGAATTCCCGAAGCTCTTAGCATCATGGCCCTTCAACGGAGCTACTGATGCACGGGATGCCAAGTTCACAGGGAAGTTGCGCGGGTTGTAGTGCCCCCCAGACACTTGCGTGTGCAATGGGAGGCGCAGAATGGATGACTTACCACTCGAAATGACCGAAATAGTGGTTCCCACGGATCCTGAAATTTCTCCTGTTTCGTATATTGATATGCTTTTGTCGTCGTTTTTGCTTCTTTTCGTATTGCTTTTTTTGTCAGGAATAGTAGGCTATACATGGCACAATTGAACTGACTTGGCTGCAATCGCAGCCCCTCTTTGGCGCAAGCTGAGAAAAGGTGAGATAGGTTGCGCTACTGTTGTGTGCTGTGACTGTGGTAGCATCTGTGCTACCTTGCATGGTAGCAGAGCCCTTGGTTCTGCAACCAGCGCTCAAGCTGGTCGCGGGCAGATCCGCACCAGCTGATTGGTAGCGGGTTGCACCGCACCAACCCTGATAGCGGGTGGCCCCGCATCAGCACAACGGCACCCAGGAAGAAGAAGGGTGCCAACAAACAACAAGAGCGGATAGACAGAGGAAGCCGCAAGCGCCAGGAGGCGCAGCAAGACAGGGCCGAAGCCCGATTCCCAGAGTTGCTTGGCCGGGGCAGCTCATCAGGAGACACGGTTACAAGGACAGTTGTGCTAGAGGACACAACTGATCCGAAGCAGAAGCCGCGTGTGAGGAGTGGACGGCCCAAAAGAGTCGTCACTGAGGCCGGTGTGGGAGTGAAAAGGCTCGGTGAGACAACCTTGGTCCTGCAGGCCGGTGAAACCAAGCCGCTGCTTCGACTCAAGTCAGTTGCAAGGAGCGTGCAGCACAAGAGGCGAGTGGTTGAAAGGTATGCCCAAGGAGCTCCGGAGATCAAGGAGGCCAACCGCATCTGGAAAGAAAAGAGGTTCCGCCAAAGGGTTCTGATCACAAGAGCGACCAGCCCCTTACTCCTCGTGGAACGGTATAGGTGACCAAGTTCTACGTGGCCTGCCAGTGCTCTTCGTGCGGCGAGCGCACAAAGGCAAACAGGCCAGCTACTGCCAAGTTTGCCCAACAGCGTTTGGACCAGAGGAGACAGAGGTTCAAGACAGTGAAGCCGCATCTGACAGCCTTTATCAGGCGGTTCCACGACCTAAGAAAGAAGAAAGAAACAAGGCCTTTCCCAAAGGTCAAGCCAGAGGAAGTAGACTCACAAGAGGAGGAAGAAGAAGAAGAAGAAGAAGCCGACCCAGGTAGCGATGTCGACTTCAGCGCAGACGACCCCAGTTCCAGGGGACCTGGAGGGTCAGCCTCAGCAACAGCAGTTGTTGCGTGAGCTGGCTCAAGCAAGAGCCGCAATTCAGACCTTGGCTGGGCAGGTTGAAGCTCAGCAAACGCAACTCAACCAAATGAGTCAGGCTAGAATCTAGAACAGACTCAAGACTGTCTGACTTGAGTGGGATGATCCCCGCAAATGAGTTGCTGAGGGTGTCGAACCAGGGTGCATCCTTATCCTTCAACCCCATTCTTGGACACCCGAACTTTGGGGAAACCAGAGATCTTCAAAAGCGACCCACCCGAGTACAGTGATTGGAGCTTTGTCCTGAAGAGCTACTTGGCGTGCATCTCGCCTGACTACTTATATAGATCTTTTGGACAGGATCGCTGGCTCAAGGGTCTCAATGCCCAACAGGCTTCTGAGTGAAAGTGATAGGAAGCTGTCAACTCAGCTGTACTACATCCTGGTGATGTTGGTGAAAGGCAGGGTCCTGGACGTAGTTCAGAACACAGGTCCTGGCGAAGGTGCTGAGTCCATGAGACGATTGGAAGAAATGTTTCACCCCTGTGTAGCCAGTCGGTTCATGGGCACACTCAGCCTAATCCTCAACACCAGATTTTCTGGTGAAGATCTCAGAATTGGAAGCCTTCGAGAAAACCATCCGGAGGTATGAACAAGAAAGCAGCAAAAGCATTGATGACGAGATGCTGATGGGAATCATCATCAACGGCATCCAGGACAACAACATCAGACCACGTCATCAGGAATGCTTCAAGGCTGACCTCATACCGAAGTGTGACAGCAGAACTGCTAGAGATGTCTCGCACCAGTTGGGTGCTGGCGCAAATGCCCAGCCCGATGGAAATCGGAGCAGAAAGGTAAAAAGGGCGACGGCAAGGGCAAAGGAAAATCGAAGAGAAAAGGGGATGGTAAGTAAGGGGAAGCAAAACCCCCAACGAAAACCAAACGCAGCTGCCCCACATGGTGATGAGCCAGAGCCCTTATCAGCAGCAGTGGATGGCACTTTGCCAGATTTGATAGCTGCATTCCCTGGTTCCTGCAAAACACGTTTTGGTTGACACTGGAGCCGGGTCCCATTTGTTTCAAAAGAATTTTGACCCAAATGCCACCACCACAACCAAGGGCTCAAGTAGTGGCATGGTCACTGTAACAGGGGAAACTTCGGACACCGGTTTCAAGAAGAAAAGTGTGATTGCAGTTGACAATGGTAAGAAGTTTTCGGTTGAAAATTGTCAATCGGACAAGATCACTTCCAGCGTTTTGTCAGCTGATCAAGCTGCGCAATGTGGAGTTTGGACAATCATTGGTCCTGAGTTTTACGCACTTGTTCAAGACAAGGATGCAAAGGATTCGAAAAAGCATCCTGGATAGGACCCCGCCCATTCCACTCAAGAAAAGCAGAGGCGTGTTTTGGTTACCCATCAAACCCCTAAAGGGCACCAACTCCAATGCGGGTAGCACCGCTGGTCATGATGTGGCAAGCTCCACTCATGATGTTCTCGGCGCTGTGAGGCCAGCAGCCACAACAGTGCCTGCTGAAGCCTACGCCTACGCTGAGGAAGGTGCGTCATCGGGTGGGGGTGACGTAGAAGTGGTAGTTGAGGACCCCCAACCAGAAGAAGTAGTTGAAGGTCCTCTCCCACCAGTAGGTGAACCCCCTGAAGAAGTTTCAGAAGATACAAGAAAACCCAAAGCAAAGAAAATCCCAGATCACGTTTCAGAGGAAGAGTTCAGCACTCACATGCTGACACACCTTCCGGCACGTACATGGTGTGACCTTTGCATGAAAGGCAAGGTCAGAGAGGATGGTCACTTCAAACGCGCTGAAGGAGTAAACCCATCCGACGCCCCGCGAGTCAGCATGGATTATTGCTTTTTGGGTAGGTATATCAGCAAACCCCATGGGGAAGCCACAGAAGCGAAAGTGGCTGAATTGAGAAAGGCTGCATCTTTGCAGGTGTGGTCAACAAAGGTGTTGACAAGTACGCCGTACATCTGGTCGCTGAGGCGCTGAGGAGCACAGGACGCCAGAAATTGATTTTGATGACGGACGCTGAGCCTTCGATCAGGGCAGTGGCCAAAGCTGCAGGCAAAGAATGGGGCAAGGAGTGCCAGATCCAAGTGGCCCTCGAGGGTCACATGCTTCGAATGGTGCCGCGGAAAGGGCTATCCTGGAGCTGGCGAAGCAAGCCAGAACAGCCACTAGTGCGTTGGAACATCACTTCCCTGAATACGAGGTGATGCCCAACCATAAAATATATGGTTGGCTGATTCGACACAGCCTGGTTGATCTCCCGGTTCTTGGTGAAGGCTGACGGCCGTACGCCATATGAGCGACTTCGTGGCCGAGAGTACCGTGGTGAGATCGCTGAATGGGCAGAGACAGTCCACTGCAAAGTGGCAACGGCGGAGAAAGGGAAATTGGATCCGCAGTCAGCCAGACGAGCATCTGATTGGAACAGAGCAGGGCATCCGAAGATGCAGAACCATCTGGAGGAGGCCGGAAAGCAAGCGCTGGGACAGGAAGCTGTTTGACAACTTCAAAGGAACACCTTGGCAACCAAGAGGTGGGCCAACAGCAGTTCCAGGCGCACCAGCCACTCCAGGTCTACCAGCACCAGGGACACCTGCGGGTAGCAACTGCGGTGTCTACATCACGCTGGGTTTGCAACTCAAGCACAGGCAAACTCCTGATTGCCCAGGTTGCTATACACCACAATCGACAATCCCCGTCCGCACAGCAAGGTGTGTCGGGAGAGATTTGAAAAGTTGGTGGCCAAAGAAAAGGAAGAATCCGGAGCAGCGGGCGGCCCCGCAGTTCCCGAGCTTGAAGCGGGTGGATCCGCTGAAAGAGCAGCGGGTAGCACCGCAGCTCAGGGCGTGGGTATCACCACACCTCAAAATGCGGGTACCACCGCCCCAAGAGACGCGGGAAGAACTGCCCCCATGGATGCCCAAAGCGGTGGTCAGTCCTCGAGCAGCGGGCTCAAGAGAGATGGAGGGGATCAACCGCATGGCGGGTCCAGTGCAACTTCTCCAAAGAAACCCCGCGCCGAGGAACAAAGAGGCGAAAGGAGACCAGCAGAGACTGACTTGGAAGCACTGGAGTATGACACGCTCCATGCTGCCCTGTTGGATCCAGAGCCTGAGATCATCGCTGGACAACCAACACTGCCCGAAACACCTCCAGTTGCCCATCTTGCGGACATCATGCCAACAGGATACCCAGATTGGGCCAACTACGATGGAGCAGTGGATGAAAGGACAGGAGAGCCACTTCCCGAAGACAAAGTGAAAAAGGGACGTGGAAGAGAGTTCCTGAAGATGGAATCCCACAATGTCAAGACAGACATTACGTGGAAGCAAGCCAAAGACATGGGCTTGAAGATTGTGAAAAGCAGATGGGTATAGATGGCTGGAAGCCACTTCCGAACGATCCGCATGGAGTTCGCGTAGCCATGGAAATCAACAATGGCCCCAGAGACGATGTCTTCAGCGGCACGCCTCCACTGGCTGGCCGGCCACAGAATCATTGTTTCCTTGGCTGCAACCAAACGAAAGGGTCAAAAGTTTGGAAAAGGCGACTCCTGGGACGATACGATGTGTCGGTGGCTTTCTTCCACGCGAAGTCAAGTGGAAAGATTGCAGTGTAATCCCTCCAAAGGACCTGCAGTCGGAGTACCTTTGGTACCTGAACAAAGGCCATGAACGGCACAAGGGAAGCGTCAAAGTGTTGGAGTACAGAAATCATTGGAACACTTAAGCCAGTGGGTTTCAGAACTATCGAAACAGTTTCTGGAATGTTCTACCATCCAGAATGGGATGTGACAATGTCCTGCCATGGGGACGATTTCCTGGCAGAAGGCCCAGCCGAGGGCTTGGACAGATTGGACGAGGTGATGAGGGAAGGTTTCGAAGTGAAAGTGCTCCCCAGGATTGGAGATTTACTTACGGAGGCGAAACCACCTCAAGCGAACCATTACACCGTCTGATCACTTGGTCGGAGGCTGGG
>Ga0126342_10022000_pt1 | contig 10579 bp, 9 predicted proteins | sample Cyp1metagenome_FD_92528 | JGI IMG/M metagenome (GOLD analysis project Ga0126342, IMG submission 92528) | Coral microbial communities from Lord Howe Island, Old Settlement Bay, Australia - Cyphastrea 1 metagenome | ecosystem: Host-associated > Invertebrates > Cnidaria > Coral ...
AATGTGATTTTAACAGCAAACAAATGTGATTTTAACAGCAAACACATGTGATTTTAACAGCAAAACAATGTGATTTTAACAGCAAACAAATGTGATTTTTAACAGCAAAACAATGTGATTTTCACAGCAACAAACATGTGATTTTAACAGCAAAACAATGTGATTTTAACAGCAACAAAAATGTGATTTTAACAGCAAACACATGTGATTTTAACAGCAAAACAATGTGATTTTAACAGCAAACAAATGTGATTTTTAACAGCAAAACAATGTGATTTTCACAGCAAACAAATGTGATTTTAACAGCAAAACAATGTGATTTTAACAGCAACAAAAATGTGATTTTAACAGCAAAACAATGTGATTTTAACAGCAACAAAAATGTGATTTTAACAGCAAGAAACTTTGATTTTAACAGCAAAAAAATGTGATTTTAACAGCAATAATTTGGTGATTTTAACAACAAGAATTTCGTGATTTTAACAGCAAAAACCATGTTTGTTTGTTTTTTTAACAGCAAAAAATGTGATTTTAACAGCAACAAAATGTGATTTTAACAGCAAACAAATGTGATTTTAACAGCAAACACATGTGATTTTAACAGCAAAAACAATGTGATTTTCACATTAAAAACAAGTGATTTTCACATAAAAAAAATGTGATTTTAACAGCAAGAAAATGTGAGTTTAACAGCAATAATTTGGTGATTTTAGCAGCAAGAATTTGGTGATTTTAACAGCAAAAAACATGTATTTTTTTTAACAGCAAAAAATGTGATTTTAACAGCAACAAAATGTGATTTTAACAGCAACAAAAATGTGATTTTAACAGCAACAAAATGTGATTTTAACAGCAACAAAAATGTGATTTAACCAGCAAAAATTTGGTGATTTAACCAGCAAATATGTTGTGATTCAGCTGTGGTGACTTCATCCTTGGCCTATGGGGTTGTATACAAAGCTATTCAACTTTTCATCAACGTTGGTATCCAACATGAGTTGTTTTAGTGAAACAAGCAACACATTCAGCAAAGCAAGTTTCATCACCATCAGAAACTACTGGTACCCTCTGGTAAACATACACAAAACGATGGAAAATCACCATGTTTAATGGGAAAACTCACTATTTCGACTGGGCCATTTTCAATGTCGCAAACTGAAACAAATTACCAGATGGTAAGTTTCCCCTTCTCCATCAACCAACTGGACCACTGCTGGGTAAAATTTGGGTCAAGTTCCAGTTGCGGGCCCGTGGGTTGTAGTTTTTTCCCATGGGATTCCCATAGTTTTTCAACTTCTGGCGATTAAGAATCCCATGGTTCCAGCCAGTGTTCTCCCTCACTGGAGTCATGGTTTTTATAGGGAAATCATCCCCAAATGGCGGAACTATTCAGGTTAGTGAAGTGAATTATAATTTACCCAGATGTATGTAAGAACCAGGAAATAGCAATGGAATTGGGAATTCGAAAAATAGTCAATAGGCATTGACATGGGATTTTCCTATGGTATTACTGGTGAATTTCAACCATTCAATGGGAATATAGTAGGAATGTGAATGGGACTATCGCATAATGGGAATATCCTAATGGACTATCCTAGTAAAATTCTCCCATATTCTCCCATGATGTGATATTGACATACCATGTGGGGAATATCAGATGTAGCAACTTATAACACACAAGAATGGGATGACTTGGAAGTATTAATGATAGATAACGTTACATATATGGGTGATAATGGGTGATATATTGTAGTAATATAATGTAATATATATATATATTATACTAGTTGGGGGATTATAACCATTTAATGGGAGTTTGAATCGGAATAACATGGGAATCTCGCAGCGATTAAACCCAGGGACCCAGGGACCCAGATCAACGTGAAGCGTCGACAGTGCCAGAGAGAATTACTGGACATGATGAAATAACCACTTAAATAACATATTGGAATTTAGTGGACGATATCCACTTAAATAATCTTAAATAACCACCTAATGGAATTTAATGGCCATTTAACAAAGCTGTTAAATAGGGTCCAATATCACTAAATAACTGTTAAATAACATATTGGAATTTAGTGGACAATTTACATAAATAACCAGTCAAGAGGGTATCAGTTACCCATGGAAAACTGTGATCATCTTAGATGATGGGAATCTTGATGGGACTGTAAAAAAACAACGGAAGAACATCAAGCTGCAGGATTTTTTCAGCAAGTGGCCACGCGGTTTTCCAGTGCAGAGATCGACGGGATGAAAGCCCATAGGGGAGGACAACATGGTGAAGATGGATTAGCTGAAGTTGAATATAACCTGATGTCAGGTGAGGAGAACCATGATAGGCTCGAAATAAATCTGCATCAGAACGCGATATCATGCATGGCTCACTTGGTGATGCCACAGTTTCCAGCATATCTCCCAGAATATTCCCATGATATTCCAGTCACATTCCCATGAAATTGTAATTCCCCAGTAATAATATATATATATATACACCCTCTGGTAATTTAACATAGCTATGGAAAATCACCATGTTCAATGGGAAAATCCACTATAAATGGCCATTTTCAATAGCTACGTTAAATTACCAGATGGTATATATATATATCATATCACATATCGTTGCCATATACAACCACATATAACCACGATGTTTCTCAGCAAGGAGATAGAAACACCCATTCGTAAATATGATGACCATGAATATAACCAATTTTTAATGCCTGTGTTTCTTGTTATTAAATCCCATCGTTTCCCCCATTTTCCCACCCAAGGATCAATGCCTGAATATGTCATGAATTCCCAATTCAATGGCGATTTTGCTGGTTATTAGTTATTACCATATATATATATATCCTGCTATTACTACATGATTACCATGAATATAAGCCATGAAAAATGGCTCCATTTTTCCGGGTTCAGAAACCAAAAGTGATTGCCATCGTTGTTTCGTAACCACCATTTCCTCGCCATCAGGAGAGGTTCAAGATCCAGCTGCACGAAGAGATGTACGCCTCAACCTTGGCCAAGTGTCACTTCTGGCCGGAGAGGCAGCTCCAGGCGCTGCTAGGGAAACGGTGGCTGGGAGGTTTTAGAATTTTAGAACGTAACATGTCGGGACATATAAGGGCCCCGAAATCCTGGCTGGTGGGTTTCTAACTCCAATTTCACTATGGTTTATGATACTTATAACTTCGAACTATATATATAGTACTCATGGGGTTTAGTCCATGGGGGTTATAAACCAACTCATATAACAGGGGGGGCCCACATGGTAGGGATTTCCAGGATGTTTTTTTTTTTTTTAACATCGGTCTTAAGGTTTAAAACAAAGTGAAATGCTCCATGTTATATATGTATATTTATGTAATTATTCATATGTTTCAGTTTGTGAAATGTTGGGATTGAACAAAGAACTAGACATAGCTGATTGGCTCAATAGGTAGGTCCTTGTTAGGGTTTGGCCCGGTTGTCTTTGATTTCTACCAGCCATGGACCCACGCCATCTGGATGCCGCATGATTGTGGATTTGGGAAGTACTCAAGCTCGACTTGGCACCAACAACATTCGGATGGAACTAGGTGGAAAATAAGTAGTTTATAATAGTTTATACAATCCCAGTGTTTTGTTTTATAATCTCGTTGAGATTTAGATTATGATTGTGGTTATAAGTTATAAGTTACTTCATAGCTGGGAGTGAACCACGGCCCGGTGTAAGGCCAATAGAGATACTGAGATGCAAATGCATTTTTTGGTGAGCTTCAAACAAACTAAAGTGTGTAATATATTTTAGTATTATATCGCTCGCTATATATTATATATATAGCTATATATATATATAGCTATATATATATATAGATAGCTATATATATATATACATAATATACTATGCCTGAAACTCAAAGATACTCAAAGTGTGCAGTTCTTCAGATCTACTGTAGCTACAATTTCAGGAACCCTTTGTGAAACCCATGGGTTTTCGCAAGCTGGGATCGTTTTATGGTGATTTTGTTGGGATATGGCTGGGGAGTTTGGGTTCCACGAAAGAAACTCAGAGGGTGTAGCCTGAAGTACGCCTACAATATCATACGCTATAAGATGGTGTTAAAAAAATAGTTTTAAACACAGACTCATGACCGCTTCGAAAATGAAGTACCCAAACGCAATTCTGGGTAACTTTCTAGATCTTATTTTGGGCTAGCAGCATATGAAGGTTCGACTTCACAGGATCTCTTTTTTTGGGACCACCGTACATCCCCATGCCGACCATTGGTGGACCATCACTGGAGCATCCTAATTCCAATAACGGTCAACAAAAACAGTGCATACAAGGTGATGCCCCGTTTATATCACTTGATTTTATGTCATAAGCCCATCAAGTCGTCTAGATATCTTCCACCATAAATCCACTAAGGTGGTTCCCATAAATCCAGTGGATTATAATCATTTTTCAAGAGGTTATCCACCTATATAGCTTGTTGGTGGTTTGGAACATTTGGATTAGTTTTCCATAGATTGGGAAAGTCATCATCCCAACTGTTACTCACTCCATCATTTTTCAGAGGGGTAGGTATACCACCAACCAGATATGTATATATATATATATATAGATATATGGATATAAACCCCATTAACTATAATTATTTTAACTGCATCTTATATCTACCATAAACCATAGTTAAGATATATGGGTTATCCACCTACTAGTAGCAACCTATATTGGTTCTTGGGGCTTTCTCGGAGGCACCAACCTGAACCGCCAGGAAGACGAGCAGTTCTTCATCCGGCTGCTGTGTCACCAGTGCCTCTCGGAAGCCGCTGCCGCGCCGGGGCAAGACGTGTTTCTGCCGGGCAACGACTGCGCACAGGCGGCAGCCCGAAGCTTGGGGATCGGATGGTGGTTTTGTTGGGTTTGTTGGGTCAGTTGAAGGGCTAGATGTGCCTAGTTGGTATAGTTGGTATAGGGAAGTAGGTATTTCTGGTACATTTCTTGGGTTGGTATGGGTCAAAATCACTCACCGCCTCAAAAGGTGGTTTAATAATGTGTAATACCGTGTAATCCAATTTTTTGCAATTGTGTGGGTCTCTTGGCATCCTGTATGGCTGGTAAAGAAAGAACAATTGAGAGCCTCATGGATGCGAAATATGAGATCTAGATCATTTCGATGTATTTCAACAAATCACGTCATGACCGACCAGACCCTGCTTGCATAGTGTGCTCAATGCTTGAAGAAAATTCGGATTCATCCTGAATTCTCGCCCCTGGTTGTGCTTGGCAGCGCGAGGCCTATGTGATGCAGACTGGACTTATGTCCTACCATGGTAAGGACACAGGGTGGAGCTGATGAGTGTGGTCTGATGGTATAGTTTTAGTTGTCAAAGGGTGGGTATTACCCTGATATGTATATATATATATATACTGTATATTATAGAAATCATTTGTCCATGGTATCCAAGATTAGCCATGTGGATTATAAGCTCTTACGGTGATAATCTACTGCAGTTTTTTGGTAGTGAATTAATGACTCCCTTGTTCCCCCTGCTCAAGCTATAGCTGCTACTAGGGTCACTAACTCCTCAAAAGGTATGGGGGGAGTGATCCATTCGAATGAATATTGATGGTCTTCCAGGAATAGTAGACTTAGAAGTGAAGCCCAAAATTGGCAGGATACATGGCCCCGCAACAGGTGGTACATGATACATGCCTGGGCCCCTTTGGGTGGTGATGATGATGATGATGATGACGATGATGACGATGACGATGACGATGACGACGACGATGGCGGTGGTGGTGGTGATCATAATCACAGTGAGCCCCTAAACAAACAACCCAATCATTGAACTTTAACCTCATGATCAACCCTACTCGCCTTATTGTACTCTAACTTACGTGCAGAACATGTTTGACGTCTTGTCGTGTGGCATCTGCGGCTTGCGCTATTCCAGATCCGGAAAAGCGTCATGTTATATAATGATATATACACGTTATATTATATACCATTTATCGTTGGACATTTTCCCATGGATTGTTGGCTACGAAACACAGCTACGAAAGCCAAAAAACTAGCGTCTTTAGAAACTGTCTTTGAAGTTGGTCGTCCCAGACTTTACATCTTTGTGCCACCATGTTCAATGGTTGATTCTCAACTGGGGCACATCGTAGGATACCCATGGATACCCTGAAATATCGTCATTATATGTCATGAAATACCCATGCAGTCCCAAAAAGAACTAGCCTAGCATTTTGTTGCGAAACACCAACTATTATTCGAATCACGAATGAAGCTAGGCACAATCCCAATTACCAAGTAGAATGGCACAGGCATCGCTTATATAGTGTATATATAATTATATATATATATAATGGCACCATGAAATAATGAAATACTCGGACTCTTTGGTCCAGCCCCAGGAAAACTTTGAGCAGAACTGCTCTGCCGAGATGACTCTTGGTTGGTGGGTTTTGGTTCCGTTCGGCAGGAGCACCAGATAGAGCCAATCCTTTAGAAAAAAAAGGTACCGTTGTCAGACAGATCTTGAAAAATGTGATTCTTGGCACCATCCAAATGGGTGTTTGCATAAATGGGAGATCCCCAATAGCTGGATGGTTTATAATATACATGGGAAAATCCTTTGAATATTGATGATTTCGGGGTACCCCCATTTCAGGAAACCGCCAAAAGATCAATGCATTCGTGAATATTGGTTATTGTGAACTAATGTAAGATTTCACGGTTGGAAGCCCTGGATTTGATTGCAACAGTTTTATGGTTTCTGGTTAAGAGTTTATTTGAAACCAAATAACTTTTTAATTGCCCAATGGTTTATTTCTTCTAAGTTTAGGGATGTGTGTGTGTGCTCACCTACACATATATACATATATGTGATGGACACGTGCATATATATATACGGCAAATGCCTGGGTTTTGCCCGGACCCGCAATGACGACAGGCGACACATCATCATCATCATCATCATCATCAGAATTAAACCCTTATTGAAGATCTTCAATGAATGTAGAAGTTTAACGGGGGGTGAGAGAATTAAACCCTTTTTGAAGATCTTCAATGAATGTAGAAATTAATGTAGAAGTTTAACGGGGTGGGGAGAATTTTACCCTTATCGAAGATCTTCAGTGAATGTAGAAGTTTAACGGGGTGGGGAGAATTAAACCCTTATTGAAGATCTTCAATGAATGTAGAAGTTTAACGGGGGTGGGAGAATTAAACCCTTATTGAAGATCTTCAATGAATGTAATTTTTGACGGGGTTGGGAGAATTAAACGCTTATTGAAGATCTTCAATGAATGTAAGGTTTAACGGGGGTGGGAGTTTAATATTCCCTAGTACCTTTGTTGATCTTCCCAATTGAATGTAAAGTTTAACGGGGGTGGGTTTTTTATATTCCCTATACCCATAGGAATTTCAGGTTTAACGGGGGTAGCTGTTTAATATTCCCTAGTACCTTTGTTGATGTTCCCAATTGAATGTAAAGTTTAACGGGGTGGGAGTTTAATATTCCCTAGTACTTTGGTTGTTTTTCCCATAGGAATTTCAGGTTTAACGGGGTTTGAGTTTAATACTCCCTAGTACCTTTCTTTTTTTCCCATAGGATTTTTGTGAAGTTGCATCAGCATTTGTTTGGGAATGGGAAACCTCTACACTGCAACGCCTGGGCAAAACCCAGGCGTTGCGCGTATATATATATATATATGTGTACCTGTCCATCAATATATTGAGATAGTTCAAAAAAAAAACTACAAGATAAAACATAAATGTATGGAGAATGTGTCACTTGAGAAGACACTATCCACTCAACATAGATTGCGAGAGAACAAAACACATGTTTGCCCAGGATGTAGTAGTTTATAGTCCTATATAACAGAATATAGATGCATACATTTAAATATAGATAGATAGATAGATAGATAGATAGAAAGATAGATAGATAGATAGATAGATGTATATAGTAGTTATTTGATGTTATTTGTAGCATTATGTAAGTATAAAATGGATACTAATGTGATGTCATTCTCATCATGGCACATGATTTTCATTTTATCTGAGGGAGGCCGCCCCCAGGTTCTAACAACAAAAATGACTTGCACTCAGCATCGCACAATACCCAAACTGTTGCAGGTAGTAGATCTACCATTTAATTGTGTAATATTTTAAGAAAAAATGAGCTGTGATCTCATAAAATGCAGGATGCGTACACTATCTTGCACAAACCTTTCACAGAAACAATTTGACACGTTATAAAATTTATCAAGCTACCTGCATGTGTGCAAAACATAATTTTCACTTGCAAGCATTTATGATTTTATAATGTACACTGTTTCAGTCAGTGTGCATTTTTCTGTTGAAAATTTCGTTATTACCAGCAAAAAAACTGAGAGAAAACAGTTTTTGCAATGTGTTTTTTCTTATAGAATGCTCCGGTGATCGGTCTACACATGTCATGAAATGCATATGCCATGCCAATACTCCTGAAATGCCTTTATTCTGGTCAGGCGGTTATAAAATGACGGTCATTTTTGGTTTTTTGCACATATATAAGGTTTTCTGTTAGCAAAACATTGGAACATAATTGCAATTGTATAATATTGAAATTATAAAAAAAAAATAAAAAAATATCATGTTCCATCATAACATTGATAATTGACATGATATCATTTCAATAATTGACATGTTATAAAAATGGCATGTCCGAATTGCAATTTCATTTGGACAATCCAGGGGGAATTGTCAGTTTATAAGTGGCTTGCAGGCAGGTTCCATGTACCCGGCCTGGTAAACATACAAAAAACTATGGAAAATCACCACTTTTAATGGGAAAATCCACTATTTCTATGGCCATTTTCAAGTTCGCAAACTATCATAAATCAGCTATAAATCCCATTAAAGCCACATTTTCCTATGGTTTTCCTATGGTTTTCCACCAGAGAGTAGCCCAAGTGCCCCATGTTTGGTGCCCAGGAACTCCTGTCTTTGCATCACAGCGCTTTGGGCGGTGACTCGGGCCTCGGGAGATCCATGGTGCCTAGGAAAGGTAGGGATTTAACATGGTCTAAGCATTCACAATGAGAGTTTCACCAAATATATATATATGATATGATATATATATATATGATATGATATATATATATATATATCTATCTATTGATTCTATCCTAATCCTATCCTATCTGGGTTTTCCCCCAATTTCTAAGATATATGAGAGGTTCCGATAGTAGCTGGTGCCCAAGTTTCGGAATCGCGATTGGTTGGAATGGCCATCATGGAGCGAAGGCCGAAGATCAGGAGCTTGCCATGAAACAATTCATGGAACTTTAGCCCCAGTTATATAGGTATGTTACATTACTGGTATGTTAGGAACATTACTGGTTGGTGGTTTGGAACATTTTTTTGTATTTTCTGAACAGTTAGCTAAGTTAGGTATATTACATTACTGATTGGTGGTTTGGAACAATAATTTTATGTTCTCATATATTGGGAATGTCATCATCCCAACTGACGAACTCCATCATTTTTCAGAGGGGTTGGTATACCACCAACCAGATTATGTTACCAGCAAAGATGGTGACTCCATGGGATTTCGCTACAGCTAAGGTGGTTAGTTCACTGAATTTCACCATGGTCTTAGACGCTTATGATAGAGGTACTGTATCGAATTAGGGGGTCATAAACCAACAAAACATAACTGTGTGGCACCACATTGTATCCAAAGAGAATGATGGCTAAAAATCAACAAACTAATGGTATCTTACCATACCAGCCAACACAAAACGTCAAGTTTGACCCAATATTCTGGAATCTGGCGTCACCCAGGTATGAGTTTGTCTGAAAAAATATAGTACCCCCCCTTCCATCTTGCAAAATTCATCTTAAAATATAATCATTATCCAAATCAATATTTTTCCCAAGAAAAATCAGATGTTGTTTCCATCTCAAAATAATCACTAAACCTCATATATATAATTCCTTCGATGTTTCAAATCATGTTCCCTAGTAACACACATTTTTCCCCCCATCTTCAGATCTGTGGATTAAAAGCATTCAGGGTTACGCCCATGTTAAACCAGGGAAGGGTGTAAAACATGGCCCTTCCATCGCCCAGGACTGGCACACCCGCGGCCGCTTCGCCGCTGCGCACGGCTTATGTTACTTCGTGACCATCGATGCCGAGGCGCGAAACCGCGGAAATTATAACGACCTGACTGCGACCGAGCCCTGGGAATCATGGTGAATAAAGGGAATCATCCCAAAATTGCCTTATTTATTCTAATTTACCCTAATTATATGATAACTAACTAACAAAACTAATAGTTAATTTGGAAGAAAAATGTGTATCACTAACTAAGAAAAACTGCGATAATATATGGAAATAATAGTTGAATAAAGAATGAAATATATAACTAACTAACCAACTAAAATATGAAATGTGGGTCTGTTTGAAAAACAAGGTGGGCCAGAGAACCCAAAAGCAAGACGGCACACAGCACGATTTTTTTGAAAATCTTGTGGTGTGTGCTCTGCACGAAATCGACGTAAGATCTTTACTGAAACATCGTGCGCGC
>Ga0126342_10022001_pt1 | contig 10579 bp, 6 predicted proteins | sample Cyp1metagenome_FD_92528 | JGI IMG/M metagenome (GOLD analysis project Ga0126342, IMG submission 92528) | Coral microbial communities from Lord Howe Island, Old Settlement Bay, Australia - Cyphastrea 1 metagenome | ecosystem: Host-associated > Invertebrates > Cnidaria > Coral ...
TCTGGCATATCTTCTGGCATTTTATCTGGCATATCTTCTGGCATTCTATCTGACATGCTATCTGGCATATCTTCTGGCATTCTATCTGGCCGTTGAGGTCCAGCGCAACTATATATATATATATAACTCTATATAAATATAATTATCTCCCTCTCTCTCTCTATATTTATATATATATATAAGTATTTCCCCACCTGCCAGGTGAGGGTTGTTAGATTTTATCAGAGCGCTCTTCCTCCGCCTCATCTTCCTCCTCCTCGTCCTCCTCCTCCTCCTCGACTAGCTGTCCTCTTCCTCCTCGTCCTACTCCTCGCCTCCTCCTTCAGTTTCTCCTCGACCATGTCTGCATCAACTTCCACCTGCACTTCCGCCTTGCCAACTCTTCGCCAAGCTATTTGCCAACTCTCTTCGCCGACTTTGTGCGGCAAGCTCTTTGCCAACTTCCCAGCTCAGTGTGCACCGCTGGACCTCAACCTGGGACCTTCCCAGCTCACTGTGCACCGCTGGACCTCAACCTGGGACCGTTCCAGCTCAGTGTGCACCGCTACCTGGGATCTGCTCAGCTCAGTGCTGGGATTTACTCGGTTATTACTCAAAATTTGGCGGCCTCACCTTGTAATGGTTGATGATTACAGGCAAATCATAATAGGTGGTTCAAAGTTTCAATAGATTTCATTAGTATTTTACCAGTGTTTTAACCATCAAACGTATTGGGGATATAATATAGTTGATAAATTATGGTTGGTTGGTTTGCCATGGGTGAAATGTGCGATTAGTTGTGGGATAAGGCCTAATGCTGATAGAATTGAGTGTGCACCGAATGGTGAAGATTTGTTCAAGCAAATGCAGGTGCATTGCATCTCGCTAGAATACGGTTAGCTATGGGCAAATGGCAAGTTGGACAATACCAATAAAATGGAAGTTCGCTATGGGATTAGCGTACCACCCCGCCACATTATGGGCATATATAGTGATTATCATGCGGCTTTGACGTTTACATTGGACTATGCAGGTATGCCATTACTCGCATACTGAACAATGCTGCGAAAGAAGCTGGCGAGGATTCATTTCCAGAGATTGAGCCAGGGCCTGCATCGCGGGCTTTTGCATGCCGATCAATGGCTGATGTCATTGAAGCCGCAGTCAAACTGCCGGGCATAGGCAACGACAGAATTGCAGCAGTAGGAGTTACAGGACGAGTGTATAGCCAAGCCAAGCGCTATGTGCATTCAGGTCCAACACCAAATCCAATTTGGGAACTTCTTATCCATGTGCTGCCGACCAACGCGTTTATCAAGTCGGATGGCCCAAGGATTGTTCTGCCTTTAGTGCAGCCACCAGCTGATGGAGCAGGCACCGCTGAAGATAGATTCTACAACTACTTCACATGGGACCATTGGATGCCAATGCAGTTGACAACTATGACAGGATGCTCAACTACCTCAACACTGTTTGTGGCAGCAAGGAAGCACCAGGTGTAGCTTGGGGACCAGGCTCATTATTACTTTACACTGAGTTTGGATACCCTGACAACAACGATTTTGCGGATGATTATTTCGCAAATCCTCTGGTCTTCAGTCCGGAAGCGCGAGTTTACTCCAACATCTGCACGCTCGCAGATGCCTTCCGAGCTTTCGTCTTTGCACTTTGCCATTATCTGACCGCTTCTCGACCAGCAAATGCGCCAGCTGCAAACATCGATGCAGTTGTAGCAGCTGCAAATGTCGTGATGCTGTTCAACTTCGTGCTCGCTCTCGTGACCGAGTCAGCAGCATTGATGTTCATGGTGAAGGGCAATCAAGACAGAAAGTGCCTTAGCATATCAGACTCCTCGACCCGCCATCACTGATGATGACCCGTTGAAAGAGCCACCAATGAAAGTCCCACGTCAGGGAGACATTCCAAAAGTGGACCCGTCGAATGTACCACCGAAGCCAGGTCCTCTTCCACAACAACCTTGAACATGTGAGGTTGTTTTCATATCCGATGGCATGGATATGTTTTTAGAATGTGAATATGATGAGAATAGAATAACAAAACTATACAGTACTCATATCGTTGGAATGGGATTTATCATGGAATTCATGCTGGGGTTCATCAAGCTCAGACTGATGATCAGCCAGTTGGTCCCAGTTATAGAATCCATTGATAATGTTCCCGTTTTTGGATCAGTTTCATTGATTTTCTTATTGAGACAATAGGGGGGAAAAATACAATCAGATGCACTACTGCCATCATGTTGGATGCAAGGCACTCCCAATTTTGACTGACCAAGTCCACCACAGCTCGTACAAGGTGCTGTCCCCCAGTTTCAGGTTGACACACCAACTTACATAACTACATACATCTACATATACATATATATATATATATACATATATATATACATATATATATACATATATATATATACATATATATATACATATATATATATATACATATGCACATATATACACATATACACACATAAACACACACATACACACATATATACACACGTATACATCCCTACCATCAACCAGAGGTAACCAAAAAGGGGCGCGGCCGAGGTGTCTTGGTTCTGAGCAACAGTTTCTCACAGATCAAGCGGATCAGGACGGCACGCTTTCAGGGTGCACGCCGCGGTGGCAAGGGCAAGTTGATTGCGAGGAAAGGTGCGGCAGAAGAGAAGGCGGGGAAGCCGGCGGGAACGAGTTAATTAAGGGATTTACCATCAACGATAGAGGTTTAATATGTTAGGAATTGTTAGGATTCCTAAGTTAGGATATTATATATATATAAAGGACGTTATAATGGGAGCAAATCATCCCGCACCCATTTCTCGGGATGAGGCTGCGTGAACTACCCTCCCACTGATTAGACAAGTAGTGAGAGATCCCACTGTTTGTCCTTGATGGCTGGTGTTCGGCTACATGTTGTTAGCTAATTACAAGGTATCCGTTGAATACTTTGGATATAGTTCGGTCACATTTATCTTATGGTTCTCTCTCATTTAAAAGTGGGCATCATATCATTATCATGACTGTTGTTGCCAACCAGGTGTTAGCTGGAAAAAATGAGCTACTCATTGGTAGTCCCATTCGTTTTGACTCGTGAATTCGCGATTGGGCGCCGGGCAACAAGGAATGAATTTACTAAAGGACAAGTCAAATCACCTATGCCTAGAGGGCTTCTTTTAGGGTACAACGACAGGAAATATCGAAACAGGATTTAAGCCATGTATAGGCAAATTTTAAATTTTATCTCCCTTTAAGGCATAAAATCTCCTATAGAGTCACCATTTTACTAGCTGCTTCAGCTCCTCATCGTCAGGAAGAGGAGGACACGGAACTTCCAGATGCCATCAATGCGGCCTTCGTTTGTCGAGACTTGGATGGCGTGGGGAAATCGTGGATGGTTTCACAGACAGTGATGTCTGTTGGTTTATAAACCCCATTAATTGTGTATATATATATATATATACATAATATACAATTATATCTGCTATACACCATAGTTCAGCCACTTGTATCTCAACTATTTTTTGGGCCCCATCCTGCCTGTATCAGTGCAGTTTATTTCCTAAGACATTTCTACAATCCCTCGCAAAGATCTCCTATCGTGGGGTTTCAACAAACACCCCCCAGCCAGGTGACCCGAAAAATGGTAGATGGTGAGGAACTAACTACCCGTAAGCTAGTGCTTAAGTTGGTTGATTTTCATACGCCCCCGGGCTCGTTGAACCATGTTGAACCCCTCATGAAATCAACGTATCCATATGTACTGTAGGTTTTCTCCAGAAACGATGTTCCACTGCCAGGTTTGACTATCTCAGGGGACATAAGATGCAAGGTGGATAGTAGTTCAACATAGTTTAACCATATGTTTTTTTTTGATGTAATTTGCGGCAAATGGAAGCAAAATCAATTAGAATGGTCAAGGAACTAGGAAATAATAGGCAAGCAGACCTTTGTGAATGGTAGGTCTACGGACTAATTCTTGACCCAACATTTTGCATTTATAGATCAGCAGATTTCTGTGACAATGGTGGTTTCCCATTGCAATTGTTGGATTTAATTCACATTGGGTCTATCGCATTTAATGCACATTCAACATGCCATGCAGTGTATAGGCTGTTGATGGATTATTCATTTAAATTTTAAGGTGTTTGCCAGACACGAGAATAAGATTATACAGCACAGCACAACTGGTTTTCTTAAGATGGTTTTCTCTAAAGTGATATGTCTTCGTTTTGCTGCTTCGTATACCTTCTGCTAATTTACCAATTAACTCGTATCCCATGTTGGCTAAATGTCAGTTAAATGTTAAATCCCTTAAATCAGCATGTTTCTCTGTGCTTTTTTCGCCCTTTTGAATGGGGCTGAGGAGAGTTTGATGCGCTTCTTGCCTTCACCAAAGCGGGGCACGTCTTCAAACTTCAGGCATTGCCGCGTTTCCGGATGAAAAACCGTAGAACTTGAGGAAACACATGGAAATTCACAGGAAAACCATGAGTTTTTTGATGGTTTTTGGTAGATGTTTTTGTGGCTTCCTAAGTCATGGGGGTACCCCAGTGATCATCTATTTACAGATGGGTTTTCCATGATAAACCATCCATTTGGGGATACCCCCCATTTATGGAACCCCCCAGGCCCTGTCTGAAAATGGAGGACTTATCAATTTTTTCGACGTGTGTGCAAACACATATTATGCGAATCAAGAAATGCAACCACATTTTTCTCTGGAGAACCGCAAGATTCTATATATTAAGACTCCTGAGCAATCCTATATTCTAATATTAGCATTAACTAGCCTGTTCGCTTTTTATTCAAACCTACGCTTGTAGAAGTTTTCTTACCAGAAAATCATGGAATTTCATGGGGTTTTCCAACATCGAATTGAGCAAGAGTGGAGGGGAACATAAAATCTATCCTCCGCCATCAACTAGATATCAATCCTTCAGCAAAAAAGCAGGAAGATGTGCTGCTTACTGTTTAAGAAGAAAGGCAAATTGAATTCAATCCAGTTTTGCAACTAAAACATGCTGAAACAATGCCATCTTCATGGATTTTGTAGGGTTCCAGCCTGGCGCAACCTTCAGAATAGGAACGTGGCCCAACCTGCAGGCTTTGGACGTACCACTCCAGCAGCACAAAGATGTGTCCGTACCCATCGAAGAGTTTCTTGCAGCGCAGAATGGGGGGAATGAGGTGTTGGCTTCGGATGCGTATGCCTCAACCTGGCACAAGACTGGTCATTGAGAGTAAAATAGTCCTCTGGTAATTTGTTACAGTTTGCTATTGAAAATGGCCATAGAAAATAGTGGATTTTCCCATTGAAAATGGCGATTTTCCATAGTTATGTAAGCGTTTACCAGAGGGTAGTGGTTGGTTTGATTTTTTTGGGGTGGGTGACGATTCCCCCTCACAGGGCCTGGCAAAGCGACCAGCCACAGATTGACTGGTCGTGTTTCGTATGCCCAATTTATATCAATTTATTGCAGTGCCGTTACCCTGAAGAAAAAAACCACTCCGTCGGATTTCAAAATGAAATAAAATGAATAGATTCAGCATAGTTTCAGCAGTACCATCTGGTTATGACTAACAGTTTGCCATGGAAAGATCCACCATTTATAAGTTCGGTAAACCATCTATTTTCATGGGCCATCAACAAACCATGGCTATGTAAACGTCATAACCAGGCCGGGTAAATTATGGATTTCTGGCAGATGTGGAAGTCTTAAACATGTACCAAAACAACGAGCAATGAGATCTTGCAGGAAGGGGCCTTCCCAGTGAAATTTGTTGCTTTATAACCCCTTCTAAAAACTTCTAAGTATAGACATATCTACCCCGTATCGCCTAGTTGAGCTACTCAGCAATCAAATTTGCGAAGTTAGTGGCCTTTTCTTGGTGGCGAAATATGTTATTTTCCAATTATTGCTATACACACTTCATTCGAAGCGGCTTAACTCGAACAAGTACCATCAAAAACTCAAAGATACTCAGATAGGACTTCTATTCCTGCTAATTTTTATTTGAATCCTATTTCAATTCTCACGGTGGGCTTCGCCTGACATGCTAAATTCGCGGAGTGTTAGAAGGAACTATTTTCATTATCGTTCGCGACCGTTGCTTTGGTTTCCGATGGAAACCCAGGATGTTCTGATCCGAGATGACATCCATAAACACAAACAGCAAAAAACAGTTTGCCGACACATGTTCATGAGATTATGGTTTTATCCTTTGGTAATCATGCATAACAATTAACAATCTCCTGTAAATGAAGGTTTCATTGGAAAATCAACTAAGAATACCGTGAATGGTGGATTCTCCAGCCGGCCACGTTTGATTACCAGCGGGTTTACATTTTTTCGGGGCGATTGAAAATCCGCCATTTTGTTCGATGATCTTCCAAGCTATAAACCTTCATTTAGTTCGGAGATTTCCCACATTCTCCCATAATTTTCCCATCAAAACACACCTTTTTTTTCCGGATATATCTTAAATGTTTGAATGTTTTCCCATGTTTTCCCATGATTTTCCCATCAAAACCTCCATGTGTTCAATTTTTTTTGGGGGGTTTATGGTGGTTCCTGGATCCCGGAGAACCTCCAAGGTTAGCCCCGGTACTTCCGAAGAATGACGGCGTCACGGCAGTGATCGCAGTCCCACATGCCCTGAAGGCACGGCGGCTAGCGGCTCGCCGGGGCTGTTGATGGATAATTACGCTTTTTTGGTCATGTTTAATGGTAATTTTAATGGTGATTTTAATGGGATTTATATTGGGTTTATATTGGGTTTATATTGGATTTATATGGATTTATATGAATTTATATGGATTTATATCGGTTTAATGGTGATCTAATGGTGATTTAATGGGATTTAATGCAATTGTTTGGCGATCTACCACCTGGTAATTTAACATAGGGACAGTAAAAGGCGCATTTAGTTCGTTGATTTACCTATTAAACGGGGATTTTCCATAGCAAGCTGTTAGTTTACCTGAGGGTAGTGGGATTTAATCGTGTCATAATAGCAAAGAGCGATGAAATGGGGATTTTATGGGATTTACCCAAGATTACATGGCCTTGGAACATCATTGATGATTTATGATGATTTACCTATTGAAAACCGTGATTTTCCATAACTATATCACCGGAGGATAATTAAAGCCATGAAAACATGGGTTTTGTTGGGGGATTGGTGGGAAGGATTTTTTACCACTTACCCCCTGCATCAGGACCTGCCACTGCAGATGATTTTTTAGGAATCAACACACCGCGAAGATCAGTAATTCTTCCACATCATTACCAGTTCGATCATGTCAGGTCCATGTTGTTTTTTTTAGGAGGCTAGTGTTTTTAGCTCAAGTCAAAAAAGTGTTTGGACTATTTGAGCTCTTGAAACCATTTGAAACCTCTGATATGGCACGCTGATGGTTTCCTTCCTAGCTTTACTTGTCAAATCTCCACGTTGATGGATACGTCTCCACTTTTGGTAGTTCAATCTTCAATTGCATAATTACTTTACTTTGGGTAGGCAAGACAACACCATTTACAGATTTGTGACATTTAAGTGACATGCGTTTTTTGTCAAAGTTTTTGGTGATTAAATCCGGAGCTTTTTTATGATCGAGTCCCCATGTTTTTTATGTTGATATATCGAAAATTGGCTAAATCATGTGACATTCCAACTGTTCATGGTAAAAAAATCCCCCATAGTAGAAAAAAACATGCCAAATCCTCCTTTTACATGTTTAAATCCACCATTTCCGATTTTCACTGCTTAAATCATGGTGAAGTCTCCATGTTCACCGGGGAAATCGGTAGATTCAATCATTTGTGAACTCACCATTTTCAGTGGTTACATAGTAGTTAACTCATGTCAAATCCCAAAGTGTAGTATATAATATATATATATGTAAATAATATATAATATATAATATATAATATATAATCATATATATATGTGATTATATATGCAATATATTATATAATGGTTAAATCCCTAATTGCAAGTGGTTAATCTTGTTGAATCCCCATGTTTTAGTGGTGAATTCATCCTGAAATCACCTCAAATCACCGGTGAAATGTCCATTTTTTACGGCCGTTCGGGATCCCCGGTTTCTAGGACCAAGACAGCGAGTTCGCCATCATCGTCACGGCCATGGGCTGGGCCAAGCGCGTGCCGCTGAGCGGCTTCCGAACCCTGAGGCGGGAATTGGGCTGTTGAAAAATGGTGATCACTTGATTAATGGTGATTTAATGGGATTTAATGGAACTGTGTGGTGATTTACCCTCTGGTAATTTAACATAGCTATTGAAAATTGCCATTTACAGTGGATTTAAGGGTAAAATACCACCAACCAGTGATTTATGATATGATTCTGGGTAAATTATAACGAGCTCACTGTCGTCCCTCACTATAATCATAGTTAGGAGAAAGGGGAATCATCCCCAAACAGCTGATGGTCGAGCGGCCGCTTGTGGATGAGCTGCAGATGAAGATTCGCATCTACAGCGCCGACTGGCACGCAGAGATGGAATTCAACAGCACAATGAGCCGATAACGGAAGCTGAGTAAGACCCAACCTGGTTGGTGGTTTGGAACATTTTTTATTTTTCCATATACTGGGAATATCATCCCAACTGACTAATATTTTTCAGAGGGGTTAAAACCACCAACCACCAACTGTAGAAATCTGTAGAAACTTCGACTTTGGAATTCCTCAAGGTGAACTATGGCATAGGTGTTGGAGGTTCGAACCTTCCAGGATGGCCGGAGCCATGGTAGATCTAAGGATGCCTCGACATCATTTTCCTCTTCTATAAGTGCTTGAAGGGGTGGGTTGTGATGTAATGATTTTCTCTTTTGATGAGAGGCGTCCTTCAAGGGTAGGCAGACTTTGGGGTCATCTCTTGCTGTGGCGGAGGAATGGCTGTGGCCACAAGTGTGTGAGCCTTACTAGCCTTATGTCAAGTTAGTGAATTATTGAATTATTATAATTTATATACCCACATGATTGTATATGATTTTTACTGGGATTTTGAGCAAGAAAAATGGTGAAAGTTACTGATTTCTTGGGATTTGATCCAGAAAACATGGTGATTTACTGGGATTTGACCAAGAAACATTGTGATTCTAATGGTGGTTTTATGAGATGTTCATGGTGATGTCATAGTGATTTCATTCAATTTCAATGCGTGATTTACAGTGATGGGATTTCGTGGGTTTTGAATGGGCTTAATGGGGCCCTTGTGCGGCAAATACCTCGGGAAATAACGGTGTGGCAATGTCAAAAAAACCGGTGAAAATTGGAGGATTTAACCAACAAAGATGGGGGATATAATGGACCAGGAAGAATTGTGATCTGATGGAATTTTGAATGGATTAAAACACCATCAATGGAGTGTTTATAGCAACCTCCAAATGCATAGAACCTGGAAAATATGGAAGACACATTATTTATATAGCATCCTGGAAACACTTTTCCATACTTTTCCACCCTTTGGGGACCTCTATCAGAAAAAAAATGCCCAAATAAGTGTTCTCAAAAGGTCAAAGCATGTGAGCAGTGTCCAAATCATCCCCAAATTTGAAGAAGTGTCTTTCCATCTTTTCTTTTGGTCCTGTTATGAACATATTCCCAGGTATAGCAGCCCCCCAAATAGATAGGATACTTAGAAACCTAGAAATTATGGAGGAAACATCATCTAGGTCCTATCCTGGACACGCTGTTCAATCTTTTTTGGGTTACAGTACTGATTTGTTGAGTTCTACCGTCAATGATAGGGAGCGAACATGTGGTTTTAATTACGTATCAAACATATTTACTTAGATAATTCGTAAATGACGGTTGGTTGAGGTTGCAAGGGGCTACCCCGCAGTTTGCTGAGTTGGTTTATAAAACCCCATTCTGGTTGGTGGTTTGGAGCATTTTTTATTTTTCATTTCATATATGGGATGTCATCCTTCCCATTGACGAACTCATATTTTTCAGAGGGGTAGGCCAACCACCAACTAGCATTAATATTATATTTATAATTTATATACAACTGGGGTTTATAGGGCCAGGTTATATATATATACTATAGACTTTGGTTTATAAAACCCCATTAATATAATATTAAGCATAGTATTAATTATACTTTGGTTTATAAAACCCCATTAAACATAGTATTTACCACAAGTCGCCCTATGTTTCACTGGCGCTTTCGCGTTAGCATGTCGCCGGTACTCGGAGGATCATCCACAAGTAGGGGACGTTCTAGGGTGATGTGAAATGTATATAGCATTATATAGCATTATATATATATATATATATATATTTGTTTTTATATCATGATATTGTCTTATTATATCAAATGTATTCAAATGTTACATTATATTATTTATATTAGTTTATTTTTGCTGCATACACACACACATATATATATATATATATATGTGTGTGTATTATTAAATCAGATTATATATTCATCGAAGGAAGTTTAGAAGTCAAACTTCCGACAATATGGACAGATGAAAAGCAGAGCAGGGCAGAGGCAGAGAGAAGAGGAAGATTAGAAGAGAGAAGATCAGAAGAGAAAGAGTCA
>Ga0126342_10022002_pt1 | contig 10578 bp, 8 predicted proteins | sample Cyp1metagenome_FD_92528 | JGI IMG/M metagenome (GOLD analysis project Ga0126342, IMG submission 92528) | Coral microbial communities from Lord Howe Island, Old Settlement Bay, Australia - Cyphastrea 1 metagenome | ecosystem: Host-associated > Invertebrates > Cnidaria > Coral ...
CATCATTAACCATCATTAACCATCATTAACCATCATTAACCATCATTAACCATCATTAACCATCATTAACCATCATTAACCATCATTAACCATCATTAACCATCATTAACCATCATTAACCATGCGGCCCCCGCTTTGGCCAACACACCGGTGGCAGGCCTGGCGGGTCCAATGGTTCATGATGTTTTCTCCAACGAAAAAAAAGTGGATAAAAAAGTGGATAAAAAAGTGGATACACCACATCATAGCAAACCAATGATGGCTGTTTTAGGAGAACATGTTGGGGCCACTGGATATTTGGGACTTTGCCTCAAGCTTTTCAGACGGATAACATCCTCAAATGTTCGGCCATTCAAGGGATGGTTACCTCTATTGACCATGATTCCGGTAGGCTATTTTCGGACACAGCGATGTAAATGTGTGTTCCTTTAATATTCATCAAACAAACTTTTTAAGCATTGGAGCTACCATATATGAATATATGTATATATATATACATGCATAAGTGATAAGATTTAACCAATCAGTGGGGAAAAACGATTGGAGTAACCTTTCTGTAATCAATGATATTCACTGGTTCAAACAATGCAATTGAGATTAAGCCAAGCAATAATGGGAAACTGCGTGTTAACTATGGAAAAACAGGGGTTGACCCATAAGAACGTTGAAAGCTGACAAATCAGCTTTACCCAAAAATGAATTGTTGGCTTTACCTTATCAAACCGCAGGCTGAACCAGCAAAAAAGATGGATTTTACTTGATACACTTGATTTAAGAAATCAATCATGGATATGGGGTTGTCCAAATTCCTCGGCATGTTTAGAGAGGAAAGTAATGTACATGTGTTCAACCATCCAACTTGAGGGTATCCTGTTCTGAGACAAATCCACATAAATGAGATTCAACGAATCGACGGGGAGCACTTGTTGGTTACAATGGGGTATAATTGTATAGCAGTGGAAACTATTGGTGTGACCTGTCTGAAATTCATTATATAGTTTGAACAAGAATTGGGGTATAGCCCTTATAAATTGGATTTCAACCAGTATAGAGTATACCGTGAACATTAACATATATTAACCGTCACACATCCTTAGGACTGGTACCCTGGCACCATGGTGTTGACATCAAATCTTCCCATGTTAATGGATGCCAATCCTTTAAAAAGATATATTTATATAAGTCTTCACACATACACGTGGCTATTTTTAGAACCTGCAATGGACATGGCCGCATTGGATCATATATTGTGTGTATATGAATATGTACTATGCGTATAAAATGGATCAAACTATTGAAACTATTGAACGTCCCAACCAAACTATTGATTAAAACTAATTATATAAAATTGATCAAACTAATAGTTTATGCAAACAATCAAACTATTGAACTACCCAACCAAGGTTTCCATGGCGGAAGTGTTGCCAATCTACTCCCGAAAAAAACCTAGAATTGAGAGGCTAAACGTGATAAATAGCTATCAAACAAAATCATTCAAAATTGATCCCATCAATCCAAGATTGATCCTCTTAATCCAAATCAATCACATTTCATCCCTGGTTCAATTCCATAAGTTACGGTTCAGAGTGTAACACCGCCAGTGCGACCGAAGCCGAACCCTTCATTTCCATCAGGTTTGCAAGTCCTGCACGAAGAATGAGTGGCAGAAAGGGCTGTGAAAGATAATCTAAGGATGAGCTAAACGATGTCCTTTTGGTAGAAATCTATAGGGGCTTGTTTGGTATAACATCTATCATCATTTAGTATCATTTGGGGATGGGTCAAAACCCTGGTACCTAGTGAACCCCAAAATAGCTGGGATTTATGGATGTTCATCCCACTAAAAATGGTATTAATAGGTATTGACCCATACCCATTTAATATCATGTAGATAGCATCCATTGTTTGTAAATCATGTCCTTTAATATCATTGATCAATGGTTAATATTATCATTTAATATCATTGTTTGGTAAAATATCATCATTTTTTGAGGCTTAACCCCTGTTTTTTTCATCAACCAATGGGAATATTTCAGGGACATCCATTTTGGATGATGTCCTCCACGTCGAAAAATCGGGGAAGTTGCTGTGTAAACGATAGAAATCTGGATAGAAATGGGATTTCTCATGAAAGTATCTGGGAAAACAATGGAACATAGATTTACATAGAATTACTTATATAAATATAATTAAATAATATTAAATATACGTAGCTGGGAAGTGCTGAGAGATACTGGGAGCCCTTCCTGTACACTCCAACCTCATCAACCTCCCATTTGGGTCCTGTCCCCATCTGGACCACCACCGATACGCACCATGCCCATGTGACAGGAAACCTGCGCAGAAGTGCCACAACCCGGGCTGGTTGGGACTGGTCAACGGATCGATTCATTAAAATTTATTTGTTAAATCGAAGGGGAAACCATGGGCTCGGCTCTCAACATCTCTTATCCCCAAAATATAGGCGCTTCCTGTACATGATGATTTGTCATGCTTTCCTCTGGGTTGGGTTCCTAAATCGTTGTTCCATGTAGCTTTATATCGTACAGGGGAGAGCCAAATCTCCAACTCCGCCTTGCACTTACAGGAGTCGGCTTTTGCTCCAGGTGGATAGCACCTTGGCATTTCAGGTGGGAAGAAATTGAAGAATCACTGATTTCGGGACTGATTCAACCCCTTATGGTTGAGGAGGGTACTGTACTATTTCGTGGGTGAGAATTTGGGAGATTTCCGTAAAACGTGATGATCTGGGAATGGAGAACCAGCCAGTTGGTTGCTGGCTGGTACAGTTCCCCAAAAACTGTCACTGCCAAATACTTTTTTGCTGGATTTAGCTGGAATTGCCTAACAATTGACATATCGTGAACTTACGACTATATCAACAAAGAAATTTGGAGAGATGCAGCGACAACTTCTCTATCCCATGACTGGTTTCAACATGTTCCAACCAATTTCAGAAAACTTCGCTGAGCTGCACAGAACCAGGCATAGTAAGGGGTAATTAAGGGGATTGTTAACACCCACCAACCCTTGCCAGGGGCTTGTTCAGCGACCAAATACAAATAAGGGGGGGTATCTGCAAGGCGGTACCCATAGATTCAAGCAGGAGCTAAAACACTGATGTTAACCCCAGATGATCATCGCACTGGGAGGGTACAGTTTTTTTTTCCGCCACACCTGTCAGATCTTGGGGCTGACCCTTCCAGATCTTCCAGGGAACGTATCACAGCCCTCGCTGTCCAACATGCCGGAGGTAAAGACATCCTCGCCTGAGACAGTCTGATTTTTGTCAGTTACAATCCATGGGATAAGCCTAGGAAAAAACTTTACACATGGTGGATTTCCCATATCTATGTTCATTTAATGGAGGGTAGGAGACATCCAACTTGATCATTCACCCAGTCATTTCTTTTGGGACATCTAATGATTGGATTTCGATCCAGATTGCACCAAAATTTGCAATCAATCACTATGACCATTGCTGCATATTGCCGCGGGCCACCATTTCGGCTGTGAAAGCCTGTTTGTTTATCGAATCCGTGTCAACTTTGTCTATCCCTTTTTGAGAAGTGCCCACAATGTCTAGCCCAGAACAACCTTGTGGACTGTAGGCAACCAAGGCCGCATTTGAATTGGTCTTTGGAAACTGTTTATGGGTTTGCCCAAACATGGTGTATACCCAAACTGGCAATGTTCATGAGGAACATGTTGATAAAAATCACTGGATTTTGAGGGGCACGATGCTTAGACAAACCCGTATGGTTGCAAACAACTCATACCTACTTTGAGTACATCCCAGGAATCTTAAGTGTGCGAGAACATGCCATAACATGCCATAACCATATTGTACCCCAGTTTTGGTGGGATATCACCAGTTAGAATTATAGGTTCAACTATATTCTTAATATCACTGGGATGTACATCGAAGTTTCAGGTAAGCCATATTCAATCCCTTGTGCTCCATGTATGGTACCCCCAAAGGACAACATTTCGACCATGAAAAGGTGCCATCCCAGAATAGTCAAGTGGCATGGGGGCACGCAAGTGGGCAGGTCCTTCCAATCCTCAGTGTGACTCCAAGATACTCCAAGTGTATCACCGCGGTTGTGGAAAAAGCATGGACAACCCACGGGAACTCATAGTCTTTTCCCATCCAAATACTCTTTGTTCTATGGCTTCCTGCAAACCTCCCGACTTCCCAACATGTTTTTAAAGAGATCGCACATACCAATGGGAGTGGAAACCATCTTTTTCCATTAATCTCACATCTGCATCAATCAGACCCAAATCAGTCCAGTTGTAACAAATGCAATCCCATGTCAAGGAGCAACCCCATGTTGAGAAACTCCCAATTATTTTTGTACCAAATTACCTTGGGATGTCAGTTGGGGTTGAGCCTCGCCGTTGACTGAAGGTGGTTGGTTCCTGATTTATGTCCGGATAAAGATCTCTTTCAAGAGGGATTATTAATGATTAATTAATCATCATTCAACCACCATTTCAATATGCTTCAAGCCCACCAAGATTGGAGTTTGCTTCCATCACAGCACGATGTTTTTCCTGGTAGTATGTTCCCAATTTTTATCATCAAGCAGACATTTCTCATTGTTTATCTCATAGATTACACCCCCACAACCATTTTCTAAGTTGAAAGAAGTGAAATCCTCAGGTGGAAGGTGATCCCCCAACCCAGCATAGCAGTGGAAAGTAAAGGTTCCTCTTGACGGCCCAGACAAAAAAAAATCACCATCAAAAAATCGGGATCTCACCATTAAGAATGGGGATCCAAGTGGTTATATTTGCATGAAATGGTGTCGTGTTCTTGGGGGTATTTCTTCTGTCAGGATCAGAAAACATGCTTAGTAAATATCTGCCGGCCAAGAATCATCTTCACTATGCACTGGAATACCCTCTGGTAATCACACATGGCTTGCTTGAAAATCCACAAACTAAATAGAGGCTTCACTGCGAACAATTCATCGATCAATTGGTGATAAAATCAGCAAAAATTCAATTCCCAGAGGATAAACAACACTTTATATAGACAGCGAGTTGGGACAAAAGTTGGGATTAAATCCATCGCTAACACTATTTCAATGGGACATCCCCTTACATAGGCCTGAAAAATAGGCCTTATATATGGTAGGTACCTCCATTTTAGGATCCTGAAATTCCCATTGACTATTCTACACTACGTATTCTTCACTACTGGAGTGAAGATGCAGCTGGTCCCCAGCTTGCCGCAAGCTGAATGATCGGCTTCCCGGGTTACCGGGCAGCCACCATCACGCGTTTGGCCACAGCACAGGGCGATTGTCGCTCCTGCTTCGAAAGAAATGGAGCTTCAATATATGGAAAATCAACAAAGAATGAGGAACATGATTAACTGGTTGGTGGTAGACCTACCTCTCTGAAAAATGATGGAGTTCGTCAGTTGGGATGATGACATTCCCAATATAATGGGAAAGTCATAAAATTCCATGGTTCCAAACCACCAACCAGACATTAACCATTATTAACCATTATTAACCATTATTAACCATTATTAACCATTATGAACGATTATTAAAGATTATTAACCATTATTAACCATTATTAACCATTATTAACCATTATATAACCATTATATAACCATCATTAAACATCATTAAACCACCAACCAGTTGAGTCCTAAACCGTCAAAGTTTCATTGACATGACCTGGCCTCCAATATTTTTTGGTTCAATCTCCATGTTGATTTGATCCCAACAAAGTTGTGTTTTATTTGTGCTGTCCTGTACTGGTTACATCCTGACTATTGTTGGGATTGTTGATGAAAAAAAACATTTTTTGTTGCTTAAAGTCTTAAAGCCACCATCTGTGTTGCTTAAAGTTCTGAATTTTCTCTGAGTTAAAGCTCATTAAAACTGGGAGAGATTCAGCAACATGTTCCCTACAACCCAAATGTTGGACGGTTTTTTGGCGGCTTCCACCCATGTCATCAGACATTGGAAAAATCATTGGAGAAATGGGTGAGTTTCCAGTAGGCCACCGGTACTCCCAAATAGGATTACCCGGCCTGGTAAACATACAAAAAGCTATGGAAAATGGGCCATTTATAGATGGTTTACCTCTTAAAAATGGTGATTTTCTATAGTCATGAAAACATATCAGAATATGAAACATAATCAGTGAGTACTTGATTGATATTGTGAGTGACTATTAGTGTGAATATGTGAGGAGTTGATGGTTGGTGAATATGTGATTAAACATATCAGAGCATTTGAAATCACCAACCAGTAATCTTTTGTCTGGATGGGACATTAGCATTAAACCGTCAATCTTTTGAAAATTGACCAACATAACCCTGTGTTTTCCCTCATTTGAAATCTACCATACTACAAGTACATATACTGTAACTGTAACCTCAAAAACATACCATTCTGCAGGCGACCATTGATAATTCCCCATACATCTGGCCAATTGACAATGATTCACCAAGCTGAGAAGGGGTTGTTTTGGGATAGTCAAACACATATTTAAAACAATGGAACATATCCCTCAAATGGCTGTTTTGGGGAAAAACATGGGAAGGATGACCGGCTGGATTTTAAAGGGTGCCCCAACATTTTCAGAGAGACCCATTTTTGGACAGTTATCCTTACATTCACTAAATTAAGTACACATCCCCCCATACATGTGGCTAGATCATAGTAATTCAACAACTTAGATAAGGATACATAAGGTACCCTCCAGTAAATTAACATAGACCCTGGTAGATACTAAAAATTGGTGATTTTCAGGGTCAAACAGTTAATTTACCAGAGGGTATCATAAGGTCATTTTGGGATATTATCCTAGCAACATCCCCATGTATGTTGCTTGTGTCCTCATGAAACGAAAATATGCCATTAACAAAAACACAATACACGTTCTTATCCCCGTTGATACATATATCGACCGAACCCTGGAATCATGGTGAATAAGAGGAATCATCCCCAAATGGGCTTAATTCAGGTTAGTGAAATATTATAATTTACCCAGATATATAGTTCCATGCATATCCTTTGATTGTTTATCACCATCAACCAAGACTCCTCCCTATCCCATATATTCTCATTAAATCACCATTGTTGGTGAATTCATATTTTGCAACAAAAAGAAAACTCAGGAAACTCCCAATAAAATCGCCATTAAGTAACCTTCTAATCCAACCAAAACTTACAGGATGGTGGTGTCCCCCAGTTGTAAGTTGGTTTATAATCCCATATAAATATATCTATAAGATGTTATAAGTACCATACACTATTGTTAAATTATCTGGTTGATGGTTCAACCCCTCTTAGAAATATTAGTCAATGGGAAGGATTACATCCCATATATGAAATGGAAAATAAAACATGTTTGAAACCACCAACCAGTTACAGTTAGAAACCAACAGTTCGCTAGTCTTAGCGAACGAACTGCGGGCCAAGTCTCCTGCGACTTGGCGCTGCAACTGCGTGTGCTGCGACTCCAACAGCAGGGCTCACCGGCCTGGACTTTCTGAGCTGGGGATCCAGGTGGATTTCAAGAAGAAAAAAAGGGCTTTGAAGCAGCAAAAAAATGAGCTTTTGACATCAAAATGGTGGTTTGATATGGTTTAATGGGACTGTAATGGGATATAAATATATATCTGGTTGGTGGTTGAGCCCTACCCCTCTGAAAAATGATGGACTTCGTCAGTTGGGATGATGACATTCCCAATATAATGGGAAAGTCATAAAATTCCATGGTTCCAAACCACCAGTGAAGAATCATGAAGAGTGAAACAGCTTAAAAAGATGCAAAACATGAGAGTGCACTGAGTGCACCGGCAAAATTGAAAGCTGACATGACCAGCACAGGGATTTGACCGCAGACTTGGGGTGATCACAACAAATGGCACTATACTGACCACCTGCCATGTCGAATCGTGACCCAGAAATGCTTCGCCTCTCTTCCCACTTATGTCAAACAAATAGAGACAAATCATGACAAATCACTTTCTTCAGAAGATTCCCTACTGACAGTCTATCTGACAAATATACTGACATTCTAGCCACATCTTTTGGCATTCTACTTGACAAACAAACACATGTTATCTAACCTTTTCTCTGGCAGTCCATCTGAGATTTTGGTATGTGGTCTGGCATTACCTGACATGCATTCTGGCATTGCAACTGACATTTTATCTGACATTCTATCTGACATATATCCTGACAGTTTATCTGACATGTATTTCGACTTCCACCTGACATTCTGACATATACTCTGACATTCTATCTGACTGATATTCTGACATGTTTATCTGATACATATTCTCTGGCATTTTCTCTGACACAGTGTTCTGTTCCAGCGGGACTGCCGGTGAGCGATAGCGCGAGTTTTCGTAGCGGTGAGCCGAGGAGTAGCTCGCAAAGGAGAGGAGGAAAGAAGGACAAACTTAGATAAAATCTAGACAACCTCACCTAGGTGGGTAAAAAACTTAATCCAAGAACCAACCTAACCAACCAAGAGTTAGTTCATAGACACACTTGGATTCAACTTTTGTAGTTTACACTAATAGACTTGGGGATTTCCTCAGCAATGCAAGAGGACTGAAACAAACCGACATTAACATGGTGGTCTACCCAATAAGACTAGAAGCGCTCGAAAAAGGGAGACTGAAGCAACAACAATGGGGGAACTAGCGAGGAAAAAACTCATGAAACGTGGGAGAAATCAATGGGGATTTTGACAGAAAACATTGTCAACCAAATGGATACTTCCGCCAACTTGAAGGGCTTGACCATCAGCATGTTCAAGAGAGAAATCGTCTGCATATGGAGGAATTTCTAGCACACCATATTTGTTTTATCAGAGGGTATCCTGCACGTGACCAAGAAAGGACCATTGAACCTTGTAATTCAACATGGAACCTCCGTCAAAGGGGCTAAGAGCATGATTTTCCATTTGCAAACCAACCGTGAAACTTGCTCTGTGGGGTGAACATGAACAAATTCATGTTTCTTTTCTACTTTGAGATACATCCACAGCACCTTCAGCACAAATCCACGTCACCTTGCTGGCATCTGCACCACTGGCAGACTGTTGGCTTGTGAGGCATTCTTTGTCCTGCCACAAAGTGGCAAAGGGAGCATCCCACCAGACACCAAGACACAACTATATAAGATTTGGACAAATATCTTAGCTCCATGATACAAGCTCAGAATCAGATATATGAGATCCTTACCATAGTAAAAGTAGATCATATATATATACATATATATATATGATATTCTTACCATAGTAATAGTAGATCATATATATGTATATATTATATAATTTATATATACACGATATCCTTACCATAGAATTCCTGAACCTTCTGGGATAGCTCAGACCTGCCCGGGCCGGTCCTCCCTGATGTCGCTGCACACGGCGGCTGCAAGTTTGTCGGGTGGCACGTTTGGGCCCCAGGACCTGCCAAGTAGATACAGTGAAAACCATAGGAAAATGGAGGTTTTAATGGAAAAACCATAGGAAAACCATAGGAACACCATAGGAAAATGGAGGTTTACCCTCCGGTAAACTGACATAACTATGGAAAGATCCACCATTTTTAATGGGAAAATCAACTATTTCAATGGCCATTTTCCGGTTCGCTTTTTGTATGTTTACCAGAGGGAAATATTGATAGGTCAATAGGAATTCATCTATTATTCATAGATATCTGGATATCTGGCAGGAATTCATGGATAGATTGATATCGATTCAATGCATTCATCTGTCCATCCATCTCCAAGAGTATCGATTCCCAGGAATTCAGAAGGGAAATCTACCCATGTAACTTGGCCATGGCTCATGTAGAAGTTGAATCATACCCATACCGGCGTGCTTGGGCTCCATTTGCTAGATATAAACATGGTTATAGTAATCATCACAACCATTTATATATATATATATATGTTTATGATATATCCAATTATATATATACTTATATATCCATAAAAATGGTTATAGTATCACTACAACCATGTTGGTGATTTCCATGATTGTCCGTCTATCATCCAATAAGTGGCTGTGGCTGTCTGTGGCCAAGGCTCGCACAGAAAAACCGCATGGGGCGGTCGGTCACATGTTCGGGAGAGTTTCTGAGATTTCCAGCGTATATATAATTTTAAATGGTGGACGACATCATAAACTACGATTAATATATATATATATATCATACACAGTATATATATATATACATAATGGGAATATATGGGATAGGGAGGAGTTTTGGTTGATGGTGATAAACAATCAAAGGATATGCATGGGACTATATATCTGGGTAGATTATAATAATTCACCAAGCTGAATTAAGACCATTTGGTGATGATGTCCCTTATTAACCATGATTCCAGGGTTCGGTCGCAGTGAGGTCGTGATCAAATTTACCCAGATATATATATATATACATCATACACAGTATATATATATATAACCATCCTGAAGTAGATAGAATCTCTGGAATTTCAAAAAAAAAAACGGTCTGAAAAAAACCTATAGATAGAATCCCAAAATGGCTCAAAAATCCGGGTCGATGATTGGTAA
>Ga0126342_10022003_pt1 | contig 10578 bp, 20 predicted proteins | sample Cyp1metagenome_FD_92528 | JGI IMG/M metagenome (GOLD analysis project Ga0126342, IMG submission 92528) | Coral microbial communities from Lord Howe Island, Old Settlement Bay, Australia - Cyphastrea 1 metagenome | ecosystem: Host-associated > Invertebrates > Cnidaria > Coral ...
CTTGGGGAGCCCCTACGGGGGGGAAAAGTGAAAATTCCCTAGCTTGGGGAGCCCCCACGGGGGGGGAAAGTGAAAATTCTTAGCTTGGGGAGCCCCCACGGGGGAAAACCACCCTTAGCCCCTGTCACGGACCGAAATAAACCTGCGGTGTGGGCGGCCACCCCACGCGAAGCGGGGTGAATAGCTATATAACCAGTACGCCCTTGGGACAAACACGGTCCTTGGTAAAGTACTTGGAACCACTATCCGAATCGCACATCTTGAGAAACAGAATAAACCAGGGCAGTCATGCAATATTGAAATCACGATACCACATAGATCCAAATAGATCCACTCAGGATCCACATGGTAGACATAAACTTCACATTGAAAGTTCTAGCATGTTCTAGCAACCGTGCCGCGTGGACATCCAACCCTTTTCTGGATACCAAGTGGCGTACTCCAAATCTGCAATGGCTTTCAAGGAGAAGCCACTTGAAAGTAGCAAGCCAGTCATTGCCACCAAGAGGGTGAGCGAGTCAATCGTTGCAAAGACCGTGAAGAAAACCATACTTCCTGGTTTTCTTAACCATCAGCCACCAGTGATTCAGAATTCTGTTTAAAAATGTTTAAACATGTTTTTGTTGAATGAGATCAACCGACCCATGCAGGCTTTGCATTCAAAACTCTGGTTGCAAAAACTGCAGCTTCCACCCATCACAGCACAGGACAGGTCAGTGGTCCCTTGTCCCAGCCCATCCCCAAAAAATGCAACGGGGAGCTTTGTGCTTGAAGCAAAATTATCAAAATCACCAGCCAAATATCCAAATGGAATTGTAAAAGATGGATAAAGATGGGTGGTACCTCGAAACTGGTCCTTTTCACAGGGAAAATGATGATAAACCAACGGATTCTGGAGTGCCCATGAGTGCCCTAGTTTCCAACAAACCCAAAAGACAGGACCAAAGAGGGAAGGATTTTGGCCGGCGATGGGGTCCTGTAACCAAGTATCCAGCTTGCCGTGCCACGCGTGGCCCTGCTTTTTGCTAACGTTCCCACGCTGTGAGATGGCTTGAGCCGCAAAGGTGGAAATCAAAGGGTCATGACACAGGCATCTTTGCAGTGACCGACATGTCCATCAATCAATGCTAGGCAAATGAACAGAAACGCCATGAAGGAGTGGCCATGCGCACTGTAGTCCAAATTCGACGGCATTATGACCAGGATGTAGTTGTAAACCATGCTTATGCCAGGATTCATTCGACTGTAGACTAGCGGGATCTAGCAAACACTCGTGATCAACCCTTGGGAACACTGGGCCCTGCACAGTGGCAGACTGCACACGGCATTCTTTTGCCTGTCAATTTGAAGGACTTTAGGGATCTTTGGAGCAGGCCACCACCTCACCCTTGTATACCCTTGCAACATCTGGCAACCCACAGTTGCAACTCCCCCGTGCTCTTTGAGGAACCAACGCTCATCAAGTACTAGACATGTGAACACGAGATTGTTGAGCTGCTTGGTGAAGAAAAAAAAATGCAGCTGCATCATCTCTGTTTCTTGAACGGTTTATTGGTTATAATTTATGCATTTCCTACTGGTTACATACCCTATGGCTTCTGTTGGTGCAACTCTTCGCCTCCCACCGTTTCATGATCCGATGACCCATCTGGCACCTTGCAGAAAGCCCAGACTTCCCCTCTTCTAAGTCCATGATGGTCTGACCTTGAGCGCACCCCTTGATGCCATGTGAGCATCAGCTGGGGCTGCAGGGGGGGGTACCATTCTCCCCTTTGAATTCCTTTGCGAAGAACGTCTCGTCTATTGGGACCTTCTAGCTGACTTTCACTAACTTTCCACATAGTCCGTTCAAATAGCCCTCTATTAAGTCTAATTTTATGTGTCCTTCTCATTGGCTTTGACGGGGCTTTCACCTTCCCAAGTCTTCCCAAGGGAAGCTAGGCGCTCCAAACACAGCTCGAGAGAGCTTTGGTGCATGGATGTGTCTGCCTCCTGGCAGGGGGGGCATCTCGAAACTAATTATCATACCATCATACCAGAATCACACTTGATTGTGACAGGCTCAATTGGACCTTCAGCAATCAAAAACCATTGCTGGTGACTGGTAGCATCGCAGGCAAAAGGGTCTAATCTGCAGGCCTCAAACTCCACCAGGCATGTGCAAACTCAGAGGCGGCAACAAAGGCAAGGTCATAAGGCATGGAAGGAGGAACGGGCTTGAGGTGGTTGAAATCACCTTTAGCTTCAGAAAGCATGATTTAAAGCACGTGCAGGTATTACAGTATAGTGAATGGGCACAGGGGTTGTAGATCTTCGGTGGACCAATTACAAAATATCACGGTTGACTGCTTTGTTGCCATCGAGGAAGGCACTGGAGGGGTGCCAAACTTTGACCTAGGGGGTAGATACCTGGCTTATCTCCAAAAAAAGTCAATTGTTGCTTCAATGGAAGACCTCCTACAGCCCATGAGAGCAAGTGTGAGCAAGTGCTGCTACAGAAAAGCGGTGTAAACATGTGTAAAAAAGGATTCTTGAAAAAAAGGAACTGCGGCATTGGCATGTTGTTTTACTGACGTATCCAGGCATGAAGTTTGTTGCTTTGCCATGCTGGGGCACAGGACGGGCTTCTGTCTTCTTCTTCTTGGTGGATGCAGCTGCCTCAACAGCCAAAGCAATTGGGACCGGCAGAGTAGGGCTGATCGACTGATGCTCCATCACACTTGTACAAGCTACAGCTATGGCTGGTACTGGTAGCAAAATGGTCACAGAACTGGGGTGACAAATCACAAAGAGCACAAAATCATACAAAATCTAAGGTCCATGATGGTCTATGTTCTGTTTTCAGTGGCTGTGAGTTGAGACATATCGAAATCAATGTGAGGATGTTGGTGGTATAAAACCTCAGGTCCCTAGCCATGGATCGGCAGCACACGTTTTTCTAGCCCAGGGACTCGGAACGTGCTGCAGCCTCAAAGTGCCACCCTCAATCCCTCCACCGATCCCCAGCGTCAATCAGCCTTTTCAGGGTTCTTGGTGACCACATGGTTCCACCTTGCATCAGCATAGGATGGATGGTGCGCAGTCTGACCGGGGAAAGCATCTGCAAGCTGGTGGTTGGATCCATCATGTCATGATGCAAGAAAGGGAATTGAACTGCCATGAACTGCCACTGGGCCAATGTGTTGCAAGTTTGAAGATGTTTGAAGCGTCCACAAGATAGGGTGGTCATGATTCACCTTGGAGATCTTGGAGACCGTGTGGCAAAAGACTCCAGAGTTTGCTACCCAAAACGCAGGAAGAACGAACGTTTTGCTTCAAATCTAACCCCTATTGTAGTCAGTAACAATGCACAAAACCGATATATTAGTGCATGAAGGACCGCAGCGATTCTCTGGACAAACCCAAGTGGATCTTCGAACCCATGGAGGAATATACAGTAATAATCGAAGAGCACTTGCAAGATTGGTTTCCATTCCGAATCAAGTTGCGGAGCTTGTTCTGACTGTGCTACCCTCCAAAGCCAGCCCTCGTTTTCATCTTTTTTCAACCCGTGTCCACGGTGCACACCCACTACACAAGTGACTCCTGAGAGCTTCAGTTGAGGCCTGTCCATGAATTTCATTCATTGCTCCATTGATTCCTGGGAGTGTTTGGGACTGAATATCACCAACGCCTCACGTCTCACAAATCTCATCCTCTTTGGGTGGCAGCATGAGTGAGATGAAGGTTTTGAAGGTCTCATCCCTGAAATCGTTGTCCAGCATATGTGCGACACAATGGGATCCTGGCCCCTCGAGGGCCGTCACTTGCACCCCTGCCTCTTCCAGCTTTTTCGCCAGTTCCCGACCCTCGTCTCGCAGGCAATCGCAGGTGGCCGTGACCACCAAGACCCGGTTGCCTTTCAAGCCCGAGAAGTCGGACATCAGCAGGTTGGCATCTCTTTGCAAATCTTCTCCTGAGCTGGAAATCACCTGGAAATCTCTGGAAATTGAGATTGGGCAGATTTCCACCCCGCTGGCCTAGGTGTGTGGGTGACAATTAGTGCGTGTTAAACATTGGTTGCTAACAAACTATTCATCATACGTCTAAAAATATTTAGTTCACCCATTTTAATGTCACGAGCATCCACAGGCCCAGCTAAGGCGGCTGCGGCCAGGCATCGAATTTGTCCATTGGAATCACTCAACAGCCAGTCCCAAGAGATTCGTAGAAAGCTGCTGGGACATGCAGGCAATGTGCCGAAGAGCTGGTGCGACTCCTTGAATGTACACCATCGAGTCATCATGAGTCAACTATTCTCGAATCAACATGAATCAACAGGTGGAACATGCATGCCAAACATTTGAGCTTAGCAGCTTCACATTTATTTTTTAACAATGTTGTACATACGTGTTTCTGTCATTGGTGGCCATGCCCATGCTGTCGGCATCCCAGGCTCGCTGGACATGTGGGGGTCCACCATGGGATACATCAAAGCCGTTGGAAGCCACCTCTCAAGTCGCAGGAGACCATGGCAAGCCACCAAGGATCCCGCCGAACAACTCGCGACACTGATGCTTTTGGTGCCTCAGTCCAAGGGTGCAGTATGGCCGAAGGATGCCAAAGGATGACAAAGCATGCCAAAGGGAAAAGATGGATCGGGATATTCAGGAGATTTCAGGAGGTTTGGGGAAGGCGGACAGTTTGAACATTTCTGGTGTCACAGATCCCATCGTCTTGCACCTGCTTGGTCAGCTGACTTTCCCCACCCAAACCCGGTGAAACTGAGGCACTGTATCCCATCGACGAGGCAAACCTCTCATCAATCAATGAACGGTATGCACTCACGAAGTCATCCACGGCTGCTGGAAACTTGAACTCCTGAGTGAGAATCTCAGCATTTCTTTTCTGTCATCAGGCCCCGGGACATGTGCTACTAGGCATCTGCATGTCTGCATGCCCAGTGCAAAACGCATAGCACTCGCAACACTGGACTCCACTGGACCAGTGGAAGGTGGTTTCAATTAGTTGCATTGCTGGCCATCAGGAAGAATAAAAACCCATGGTGATGTGTCCAGGCTCACACATCAAGACGAGCTGTGGTGAATCCACGGGGACGGCCCAGACCATGCCAGCCTTCCCCCCATCTTTGGCCCAGGTCACAGGTGCAAAGCGGTACTGGAGTGATGCCCAGCAGAATTTGCCATACCTTCCCTGGCAGGTTTTGCAACTGGCGTGCCATATGCTGGAGCATGGGCTCAGTCGCAAATCTAGGTCTAACGGTCTATCTATACTATCTATCAGATGGCCAAGATATGCCGAGATAGCTATTCAAGCAATTTGCACACTCAGTGCCGACTTCAGATTTTCGTTTCCCTCCCAGATCTCTTCCAAAGCCCGATAAAATCATCAGGTGCTGGCCACCAAATCTCTCCCTGCCTCGGTCAACTTCATGAAGCGAAGGCCCCATACATCTCGAAAACCTGACCGTGCCAAATGGCAGCCATCACGAGGGATGAAATGTCAGGTTCTGAACCCAGGTGTGACGCATTCAAACCTGATGAGGGAGAATTCCAAATTCACCATGTATAAATTACTAACTAATGATCATTATTAATTATATAATTACATTGCCTATCAGAGTCTATCATATTGAGTTGCTGATTCCGAATTCCGTGCATTGTTGCGCTTCATCCTCTTTACCTGACTGCAAGATTTGCGGAAAAAAGTTTATACAAAGCCTCCTCAAATGATAAATAATCATCAATGATCAGCCATGGTTGATTGTTCGGTTGCCCTCCAAACATTTCCATCTCAAATGTGGCGGGTAGGCCCTTCGGAAAACCACCATAGAGCGCAAAAAATATGGTCTAGGATTTCCTGCTAGAAATTGACAGACATGGTATTTTTTCCCGTTCCATCTTCAGGATATTTGAAGATCTTTGAAATTTTGCCTAGTTACTCAGTTCCCAAACATGTCTTACCCACATTTTCCCCAGTGTTTTCCTTGGATGGTGAAGCTGGCCAACCCTCATACTGACAGGTTCCCGACTGCCAAGCGTTGCGCCAGGGAGCTCCCCAATATCATGCCACCTCCGTGCACCCACAGCAGCAACGGCAGGTCTTTCCGATCACAGTCCGTGGGGCGGTGGAAGAGCACCTGGGATCCGGTGCATCGGTTTGGGGGACCATAGGGTGACAATGAGGGTTTACTCCAATCATCTTCCTGGTAGTCTATGATTTCAGGGGATGGAACTATGGAACCTGGATTTGTTGGACTTGACATTCATGTTGAGGGAGAAAAACTGAGAATGAACTTCAAGTTTAAAGCCAGTAGGAATAAATAGGAATAAGATTAAACCATGTTTGAACATCATTGAATCTAGTCATTCTCAGGAACAAGAGCGCTCTTCAGGACGTGTTGTTTGTTTTTTTTTGTTTAAAGTCATTGAAAAGTCAACACTCGAAACCACTCACCAGACACCTTCACAGGCTCTCCACCGCCACACAAGCGCTCGAAGGTCTGCTCGGTGACTTCCCAACTTCCCTCCAGCACCTTCCTGAGAGCGTGGGAGGACCATGTCCGAAGGGAAACCATGGGCTGCAATGGCTGGGATTGCGAGGATGAGAAAGCAAGACCGGCAGGGCTAAGTCGTGATGATATGATGATTTGATTCATGATTCTTGATGGTGGTTGGGTTAGCTTATTGATCTTATTGTCAAGCTGGAGAGTATACAATAATGCGCCCTTCGACAGAGACATGTAGAACAATAAATATGCTTGGTGATGCTGAGGTATGTGTGACAGAGTCGAAGAACGGCCTCACCTTTCTTTACATGTGAAAGCTGTGCCACTGCACCCTACAAAATGAAATGGTGGGAATCCATGATGATCTGATGGCAAAGTCTGGGCCATCCATGGCCATCTGGCTGAAGTCTCGTCCCGAAACTGAACCGGTCAAGTCATGGCAAGTCACTCATAGCTATCATTGGCCTTCTCAGCCGCTCTTCCTAATGGTCCAGGATAAAGCACAGGTGGGGATCCAGGGAGATCCTAATATATTATGATATGATATATTATCCTGATCATCCAAGAAATGAAGTTTCATGAATTTTCTCTATATAGTTGAGTTCAGATTGCCTTTCTGATATTCTCCACCGAGTTTGTATTCTATCAGTTTTGCTGGGTTGGGCCAGGCCGGGCAGAAGTGTGTGCAAGCCAAAGGATGTAAGCCTTGCTGCTTAGACTGGAGATGGCTCACGGCTCAAGGATTGAAAAGGAACGCCTTCCACACGGCATCTACGGACAACCAAAATGATGTCCGGACCATCCCTTGAGAATGGGCCGCCCCAGAACCCTTCAAACTCCACAATTGAATATGTTGGGTATGTCTGGAAATGGTGTATACCGTTATTGTGTACTGCCAAAAAGGCTGTTTAGGGAAATGATGATAACCAGCAGCATCCTTCTACCCTTAAATTTCCTTCTCCGAGGGGCTGCTTCTCTCTAGGGACTCCAAATCGTTTGGCTTGAGCTTCTCCAGTCTGAGAGACACGCCAAGGAGGAAGTTCACCATCTCAGCGGGGCATCAACACATCAACATTGCTTTCTAGGTCTGATTGGGCGATTGCAAACCCCAAAGAGATACGAAAGTAAATTCGCACTGGAATGGTGATAAGTGATGTCTCTATCCTTTTGGGTTAGATAAAACTTAACCTTGTTGGGGAGGAAGTGAACCAAACAGAACTTTATCGGATTCAAAGCAAACATGGCAAACACGAACCATCGAAACTTGCCAAACCATAACGGACAAATGGCAAGAGACCATGGATCCTGGGAAGAGATTTATATAGATTTATCATTTGCATTTGGGATTAGATTTCGCACTTGTGGTTGGCCCGAACCCCAACCACAATCCTGGTCAGCTGGGATTCTCATCCCAAAAAAAGTTGCAAGTTCAATAATTACAAATATTGTATATAAAATATACTCTCAACCACCAGTGTCAATATGCCAAAGGCTTGCAGGGGGTCCTCTTCCACTGGTACCCTAGCAGCCCTAGCGGCCTAGCCTTGTCAAGTCTGTTAAGTTTCGCATGTGGGTGGCAGCAGCTCCGCCAAAAGATATTGCCCATGGCGAGCGGAAAACGGCGGCACACGGCACGGCACGGGGCTTTTTTTGGCCGAAAATACTGATGGCGCGATCCCTTCGAACGATCCCATGATACCAGTACTCTCGGGTTTCATGTCCGTTCTATAGGGCATTTTACGAACTCTACAGCCTTAAGCAGTCCTGAAGAACAGCTGGAAGTTCTCATCATACAATGGGTCACGTGTGGTGAGTGTGGTGATCTTGGTCACCGTTCATGGTGCATTTACAGCCCCAAGGCCCAAGGCTGCAGCCATTGAAGCAGGCGGAAGACCAGCAGAGAACCGTCTGAGAGACAGCCCTGATAGGCCAATGATCTGACCTGATGTCTCAGGTCACAGGAAGCTGGGATAGACTGTATCCGAAGACTGGAATAATCTGCCCCAGGCTGCAAAATATCTATAAAAACATCTATATAAATCTATATATCTTTAAATATCTATCATAAATATCTATATAAATCCCATATGTCTAATGAAGCGAAGTGTCCTGTGCCACTTTCACAAGAGGAAACCCGCAAAAAAGTTGGCCAACAAAGACATTTACCTGAACCCAAACAACATTTCCCAATATCCAATACGAAACTCCTCTTTGTTGCGCCACTTTGTGTGGCTGCACGCTGCACAAAATGCAAAGGGAGGCCCGTCCCTGAGATCTCCGGGCCATGGATCCTGGCCCTTCCTCTCCACCAGAAAACACCTGGACCGCGAGAGGCCCCTCAATCTCTGGCACATTTTGATGATCATCATGGTTATGTTCAATGGATTGGTTTGTTGGGGAAAATCTTAACCGGAAACCATGGTTTTTACCATCAAATATAGGGCTTTCCTGTAAATTTTCCCATCATCCAATTCTACGTTATGTTCATGTTGATCTGTTGGTCATCAACATCATCATGATGTTCGTTATCATGATCATGAACATTTACATCATTTGCCATGATGATCATGTCAATATTGTTGTTGTTCATAATTGTTAGTATCATTGTTATTATTACTATAGTGTTATATTGCAGTGATCGTCACTGTCATCATTATGACATATTTTGACACATCATGACTGCCCAACAGCCGAAAAAGCCTCCGCTGCCGAAAAGTCCTGGCAGCGGGGAAACACATCGTGCCACTCACAATCGGCATGGAAAATCAAAACAACATATGACAGTGAAAACATTAATACTTGGGAAACATTATTGAGATATCTAATCAATAATGACTAATGACTAACAAACAATGAGATTATTCAATGATAGTCAATAATACTCAATCATATCAGTTCATATTATGTCGCCATTGGCACCTCACCAGTGATGAGTTTCTCGGCTGCTTCCGGCCAGGTGCGTTTGGTGAGTTGCGCTGTGGTGGACCTGAAAGGTCGCCCCCAGGGGCCCAGGGTGGGCCAACCTATCCAATGGCAAATGGTGTGTATATAAATGTATAATTGTCCATAATTGTGCATACATATTATAATCATTTATAATCCATGTTCCTGTATACATTGGATATCATCAGATTATATTGCTATCCAGACTCTCCAATAGCTTCACCAACATCAAGGGATAGTTGGAAGATGTTGGAAGTCCTCTCCTTTTGCAGTTTGAATCCCTGTGGTGTTGAGGGTCACCACCGGTCAAACGGAGATATGAAACGGCGATCTGAATCAGCGTGAAGCAAGAACCATGGTGACCCTCTTAGGAGTGCAGAAATATGCAGAAACTACTGCCGCTTCGAACCATTTTTTTGCCGCGACATCGCTGCGCACACAGTTGATGCCCGTATGCTCAGCGCATCGTCTAAAAGGCATCGAACCTGGAGCAGGCAAAGGGAACTCGACATAATGTTAGAGGAAATTGTCTATCTTCCCCTCCCGAATTTTCCTTGCCAGAACTTGTCAGAACATGTCCAGAAGCCTTCAATTTCGGTTGCCATCATGATCATTATCATGATCATTATCATCCTCATCCAACCCTTCTGGGTTTTTGCCCGCTAACAAACAACCCACCAGACCATCGTCTTGATGCTCTTCTCCTGGCCATTGACCCTGCCTGTGGTCCATCTGGCTCACGCCCAGCGCTTGGAGCGAACCAACATTTGCGGCGCTGAGGAAGGAGGAGGTCGTCCTGCGCGACAAAGGTCGGCTACGGCTCAATAAAGGGGTACCAATGGGCGCACAAACTTGGTGATCTTCGGCCATCAGCCATGCCAAACCAACCTTTTGGTGAAAATAGGCCAGACTTCCACAAAGTCTTGCAAACAACCATCCGATGAAAGGAAACAAATTGAAAAAACACTTATACTCAGGCAGGTATGGCTCAAACAAGAAACAAAATGACCCACATCCTACAGGACCCTCGTCTGTTGCCAGGGGGGGGGGTGAGGCACCTAAAAAAATAAAATAAAATGCAGGGGCCTAAGGAGAAAATGCCAATAAAATGAGAGGGCATAAGGTAA
>Ga0126342_10022004_pt1 | contig 10577 bp, 11 predicted proteins | sample Cyp1metagenome_FD_92528 | JGI IMG/M metagenome (GOLD analysis project Ga0126342, IMG submission 92528) | Coral microbial communities from Lord Howe Island, Old Settlement Bay, Australia - Cyphastrea 1 metagenome | ecosystem: Host-associated > Invertebrates > Cnidaria > Coral ...
CAGCAGAAAATTTCTGGATGCATAATTTCTCAGAAATATTTCAGAAATTTTTCAGAACTTTTTCAGAAATTTCTGAAAAATTTCTGAAAAACTTCTGAAATTCGTCAAACTTCAAGAGAACCAACGCAAAAAGTTTGAAAATAGCAGCAAAACAGCTAGTTTCCTTCATTTTTGAATGGTTGGCAGCAGAAAATCTCTGGATTCAGAAATTTTTCAGAAATATTTCAGAAATTTGATTCAGAAATTTTTCAGAAAAAAATCAAAACCTTGATTTATAGAACCTTACTAGACTGGAAACTCTCAAACATAGGAGGACCAGGTATCATGAATCATGACCAAGTATGACCAAGTCAACAATATCGTGGCATACTAAGTGCATACTAAGTGCAAGTATTTCCAAGAAACACCCCTTCAGCCCTTCAGAAAAACACTCCTTACGTGCCGGTGGACAATGGGTGGTGCTGCCAGTAAATGTCGCTCACGGAGATTTCCCGATTCCCCAAAATTTGGCCTCTCTTGCGCCATCTTCAGGATCAGCAATCTGCGATTGTCGGAGCTATAGTACGTCATCTGGTGAGTCTGGAAACTCTTCATCTGAAAGACCTGGCGGAAAAAAGAGAAAAACGAGCACGGAATCGACATGGTCTCGCTTGTGGAATAGTCATTCCAATTTTGGGCAGATCATCAACATCTCTGGATCGATCCAACAAACTGCAGCAGTGGTGTCATTTCTTTGGGGAAAAAAACAACCCTGAAACCTCCATGGTTTTTCACCACAGGGCCCACCATCCCTATGCACCTCTATCTTCAACCAGTCCTCCTTCAAAGGGTCAATATCACCTGGGATGAGAGCGTGCTATCCAACGCCAGGCCGCTGACCGGATGAGGGAGAAGGGATCACCCCCTGTAAAAAAATCCCCCGCAGAAAATAACATGCGTTCTTGTTTTAGATCCCCATGCTGGATGTTCCAGAACTAGAACCGAATCGCCCACAAACTATCCAGGTGCAGGTGATGTTCTTACCCTCAAAAATGACAATGTCCTGTGGCCAGCCACGTTTCATGACAAGAGGGTGTTCAAATCGCCATATTTTCTAGGTGAAAGCCTGATAAACCTTGCTGTTTTAGATCGTAATTTCCGGTGTTTTTTTCGGTTGTTGAAAGATCCATCTTGGTTCATACGGTTCATGATGTTCATGAGTGAGAATCCCCGTGACCACCCTGCGGACTAAACCAACTGGGCTCATATCCCCATATAAAACCATCAACCAATATTTCTGGATGGCATAAACACATATTTCTGGGTAAACCTCCCTTTCCTCAGAAAAATTGACCGCAGTATTCCATGATTTGCCTCAATCCACTGATGAATTAATGTCCCTCCATTCCCTCCATCTTTTAACAAACGGAACTCGTTTCAGCAAAAAAACAACAGTCGAAACAAAATCCAGTGACATTAAGTCATTGAATCTGCTGTTAATCATGGAAAATCTGCTATTTCCTGAAACCATTAATCCTCTGGTCCCATCTGGCAAGGCTCCCTTCACAATCTTCTCAACCTCTTCCGAGACAACCTTCCCATTTCTCATCCGATCACCTTGTCCCCAGCTGGGAACTGAGGAGAGTCTCCACCCCTGTTTTTTCAGGGTGGCGGTGGAACCAGGATTTTATGGGCTCTGCTTGCGATCATTTTCTGAACTTGGAGATGTTCATATAACTAGTAACTAGAGGTTCCGAACCTGAAAATTTCGCGGGGTGTAACCTGCAAACAAGGTGGAGTTCAAGCAGAGAAATGGGGTATGAAGCATGACATTTCGGTGGTTTTGAGGGAGTCCGCGTCAAGTCTAGGGCGTCAACTGCAGATTTGCCCCTCCAATTCTGAGATATTTGGCAAATAACTCAGAGTTGGTGAAGTATGACTTGTCCCAAACACTATACATGACATTTATAATATTTATACTACAATGAAAGTCTTTTCTCTCAAGTCATCCACAAAGGGCTCTACCAAAATCCCAGGGTTTCGAAGCTCATGGTTTCTACCTGTTCAGACACACCTAAATGATCCCAAATCGATATTGTTGAACTGTTGGTTATATCCCCACTATTCATATGTCTCCAGTACGTCACCATTTTTCCTAAATAGCCCCCATGTTTCATGGTAAATCCCCGTTTTTTGCTGCGTCCGCGGATCTACCAACCTAAGTTTTTCTCAATTTCTGCTCGGATCGAGGTGCAACAGCTCTGCTGCGAGTAGCGCACCTCATCTACAAACCTCAGTGACATCTGCAAAAATATCACTAGATCATTGGGACATCTGAAAAATCTAGATCTTTGCCCATCAAATACCGAGAGTTTCCAGGTGTTTTTTTCCGACAAGTCAGTTGGTTTTTTGACACCTGAACATCTCATGTTCTTCCCCCAGCTGAAATTCAAGTGAATGGAACATCCAAATGCAACCCCAATGACTTACCAGTTATGAAACCATCCGAAATTTGAGGTTTACCACATTATCGATTTGAAACCACCAAACAAGTCATCGTTGGTTGTCTCCTAATGACCATGTTTGATGATCAAATCCCTATTAAATCTTGAATCCAGAGCGGTGATCTGGATGTCTGCATCTGGGGTCTACGTGGGGATCGCAGGTGTCATCACCGTACGACAAGGCACAGTTCAGTGGTTCCATCTGCATCTAGACCACTTGCGTCCCTGGGACAAAAAAAATCGCAGGTGTTTGACACCTGGAAAATTCGTCGTGAAAAACAGGTCGTGATGAGGATGCAACAAACAAACAAGCAGGATACCAACAAATAGGTTCATTTATGGTTGCTTTATATCAGGGATTTTTTGTGCGTAGTCGTGAATAGCAATACCCCGGAGCATCATACTCAAAAAGCATCCAGGATTTCTCGGCCAACAGGAGTTGAGTGGAAGTATGTACAACCAAGGTTTCGACACCATCAATTCCCTACATGTTTTGTGGATTTATCGTAAGACAGGCTACGTCAAAATTATGACCATGATTCCCCATTTACCACTTTGAGGTATCCCAGGGTATCCCCTACCCACCATGCCCACCACCATTGGCACCCCATGAACGTCGGTCGCCAAGCAGCTGAAGCGGCTTCGCGTGTTCGACTGGTTCCATCGGTTCCATCTTCACCTGGTCCAGTTTCACGTCCTCAGATCCAGGTGTACCAGGACTTTCCGGGGCTTCAGATCTCTATAGATCTCTACAGATCTATGGCCATAGCATTTTTCGATGGAAAATACGGAGATCATCCCATATGGGTGTGTCTGAAAATAGAGAAAACCCCTAAAGTCAATGGTTTTGCTGATCATTATCCCTATTTTTTATGGCTATTTCATTGGGAATATACCCAACATTTTCAGACAAACCCATATCATCCCATGACTTTCATGGTGATATTCGGGAGATGCACTGCTCGGATGGAAATTGGAGGGAGCGGAAATTGGACCCGGAAAAAAAGGTTGGTCCTTTTTTTGGATCTGAAACCCTTTTGGGGGGATACATCATCAGATACCTTTACATATATTAAATATATACATGTATGTGTATGTATACATATATTAAGCTTCTGGATGCAGAGTGCAACATCATGGTTGAAAGATCCATGTCAGGAGGACCATCATGCTGCCCTCGAATAAACTCCAATCTTGCGTCTCAACCTGCCTGAAAATCTCTCAAAATCCCTCGGATTTGGATGAACCAAAGGCACGCCCATATCACCTCCGATGTTTGAGGGACATGGTTCCCACATTGGGATTAATCATGGCTATGATGGCAATTAAGGAATGTCCCATCTCGAACTGATGACTTCAGAAGACGAATGAACACATAGTTTGTTGTCCGCTAAAATGTTTTTAGTTTGCATCCGCATGTCGTACTATTATGGGTGAAATCTCCATCATATCCACAATTTAAGGAGGAATAGAATACAACCAACAATATCAGCAACATCCCCAAGTTTGTTGTTTTATATCCCCATTTGTGTTGTTTAATCATCGACGATAACCAAACAAAATATCAATACATTACCAGTTTTCATGGTCATCCCGTATTAATATTTAGTGGCAACCATTAATATTAGGGAAATGATATTGTTTCATGGTTGACCCCCTTATCATTAATGTTAACCGCCATTCATATTAGCAATGATCAATTTTATCCCCGTATCCATGATATTGAAAACTCCATAAACCTTTATAATTCATTGTGAAAATCCCAATACCCTCTGGTAATTCAGCAGGAAAATGGAAGAAGTTTCACCATTTACAGTTATTGAGCATGATTTAGCTATTGAATCTCTGAATTTCCACCGCCCCGAAGATCACCCCACTGTCCCAGCCTCGCCTTTGTCGACTCAAGGTGCTCCTCCACGGGGCACACAGCCTCCGCATCTGGCGCATCTGGCGCATCTGGCGCATCTGGCGCATCTGGCGCAACGTCGCTGTCACCCGTGTAATCCACCTCCTCAAATGTGTTGTGTCTGGAGGGCAAAGTCACCTGGATGATGGTTATAGACTATAACTATACATATACCCACATATTATATACATAAACCTGAGGAAGGGGGAACGAAAGCCAGCTCTGATAATGAAAGCCCCTGCGCACAGCAAATTGCCTGACCTTCAACATTGAAATCCGCCAGTTGTAGCCTAGCCCTAACTGCACAGAAAATTTTGAGGCAGACATTCTGAAACTCTGTTGGTGGCCTACGTATCTTCAAAGTCTCGGGCAAAATACGTTTCTCCATCTATTTGTTCCACTGGCCAGGAACCGGACTGAGGGGGAACCGATAAACCGATAAACCGATACCCTATTGCAGCAAATTCCCTGCGCGTAATACCTTCAAAATTGGAGTTCTTCTGTTGGAGCAAGCCCGTAAGCATCACGACTGAAAGCATTAAACTTCCTGCACAGAACACCTTCAAAATTGGAGTTCTCTAGTTGCAGCAAACCCGCAAGCATCACGACTGCGCGTACTCCAGGTCGCCTTCCTAAAACTCTGTTGGTCAGCTACGTCTCTTCAGCAAAATATCTCGCTCTATCGATTTCTGACTGGCTACTTAGCTCACCCACGAAAACCCAGACCGAGGGGGAATCGATACCCTACCGCAGCCAATTTCCAGCGCAAAACGCCTTCAAAATTGGAGTTGTTGAAAGGAACACGCTGCTCGTGGGTTAAGATAAGCTCGACATGGCTCAAATATGCCCCAACATAGCCTCCAAAAGCCTAACATGGATCAACATAGGCTCCATATACGCCCAGCATGGTCCCGACATGATCCAAAAACGGCGTGTTCCTTTTGGGCGGGGTGAAGGCTAAAAAGGAACACGCCGTTCTTGGCTTAACATAAGCTCAACATTAGTTCTTATCCAACTCAGAAACAGTTTTCATATCAAAAAGCCTTTGATTCTTGCAGTGAAACTGCTGTGTTTCCGAAAATTTGCAACGACTTGGAGAGGATTCTGGGGGGCGGCTCTGAGAAGATTGCCACTTGGCTATGGCTCAAAGCTGGATTTCCAATTGACACTAAATGCATCGTCATGTGCAGTATTTCACCGGATTTCTACGCTTCTCTGAAAATGAGGTAACTCCAATTCCAACGGATTGTCATGATTTTCAAATGAGACTCTCCGTTTCTCGAAAAAGGCCTGAAAAAACCATCTGAACCAATGGGATAGTTATCACCGATAGTTAACCCGTACCCAAATATCTATTGAAATCTGGATATAGTTATGGTCATATAACCCATTTTTATCCTTTTTTAGCATCACAATACATATATATATATATATATCATCTATGGATGCTCCCTAACCCGTGCTGATTTTAAGGGATATCAGAGCCACTTTTGGCGCGCCGTCCTCCTCTGGAGCGGCACGAAAAAACTCTGCGGGATCCGAGTTGTCACTGCCTCACAAAGTTCGCGGAAAGACTTTATTATTATATGTATATTATATACTATTAATCTATGGTTAATAATGGTTATGATATGGTTATTATATGGCATATGGTTAATGATGGTTAATAGTTAATATATATATATCTGGTTGGTGGTTGAGCCCTACCCCTCGGAAAAATGATGGAGTTCGTCAGTTGGGATGATGAAATTCCCAACTGAATGGAAAGTCATAAAAGCCATGTTCCAAACCACCAATCAGTCATAGTCAATAGGAAACTGAACTATTTCTATGGGCCATGTTCAATAGTTTTTGTAAGTTTACCAGGCCGGGTACCATCTGGGTGAAAATGAAACTCAACCAACAAAAAAACGACAAAAACTGAGGCTACTGAGATATAAAAAATGAAAAAGTTGAATAGCCCCATGCAATCAAACATGGATGGGACATCCCCAATCTGCCTGGAAAATGTTCCCATCTGAATGCCCAAAACCATTATGGGATTTCCCAGCCATGGCAATGATCACCCCAAACTAATATCACCAGAAAGGGAGTTTGTCTAAAAATAAAATATCCCAATTTTGATTGTTTATCCTTACCTTCTCAAAATTAAATAGCCATTTCAGGTATCCTTCATTTTCAGACAGACCAGCTCTTGGACTTGCTCAAGAGGCCCAAAAATATGTCCAGTCGATTCCCCAAACGTTCATTTCTCATTGGAATACCAAAAAAACAACAAATTCCAACTATTTGAACTATTCCAACTTCCTGATGTTTCTGATGTTTCTATACATCCCATTTTCCCAGTTTTACACCATGTCTTTTTCCAACTCACCTGGCACTGGCAAAGCTCTTCCCATCTGCTCGAGGCGTTCGATGCGCGGCAAGATCTGCGCTGTCACCAGCTGTGCCAACTGCGGCAGCCACTCGGGCTCCGGGAACGCCACGTCTTTGGCCTGGCGGTTTTGGGGGGGCAGTTATAAAGAGATAGAAATGGCGAACGAAAAACTGAGTGGAATTGGAAATGATTGGAAATGATTAGGTGATTGCAGTCATGGTTATAGAAAATGTTGGCTAAATGAGTAGAACTATAGTAAGTATAGTGCTTGTAGAAACTGTTGAATTTCGAAGCATTGATGGGTGCCGCCAAAACGATAGCTTTCCCTAAAAGGGATCAAGAACCTGGATAATTTTGGGGTTCTCCCTTCCCAGAAACCACCAGAAAGTGGTTGGCAATAGTGATAAAACTATGAATTCAATTGGGCAATCTAACGGGAAGAACCATTGGGAGCCACAAATCTTGGGATATTCTAAGGATATTTTGAGGATATCCAAAGATGTCTTAAGATGTAAAAGATGCAAAATCATCCTCTGAGGATTCTCTGCAGTGACGGGCCCCTTCTAGTTGTCAGAGATGTGGGGCTATGATTACCCAAAGCTGCCAACTTGGACTTCACGGGGACTCAAACCCATTTTCAAGCTATTTAAATCTCATTTTTCCTAGTCAAATCTTTCAAATCAAATCCCTGCTCTTCCTGCCGAAAACCATCACTTTTTAGCAGTGGAATCCCTCTTCGTTGGCTGTTCAACCTCCATCTTCGTTGGTCAAGCCACCTTACAAATTGTTGTTTAACCCACCATTTTCGTTGGTGAAACCACCACAAAGTCCCTGTTTTTCCTGAAAAAACCACCCATCTTCCCAGGTGAGCCTCCGGCGAGCTGCTCCTGCTCCGTTTTCGGCTCGCAGGCTTGACATTGGCAGACTCTCGCTTGGCCGACACCTGGGACTTGAAACATCTTCAAACTGTATCAAAGTTCTGACAGATGATCTTGAGGGGTGATTCGTTCAATGATTTCAATGATGTTCAACTTTAAAATCTGAGCATTTTTGTTTTGGTTTGATAAAGTGGATTCAAATGTGCATTTTATTTGTAGGCAAGATGTTCAATGAGATTTGAATGATGACTTTCATTAGGGAAATGGTGATGTTGATGGGAAAGGTGCAAATGAAATTGAGGAAGATGGTTATGTTAATGACGAAAGTGATGCTTTAAATGATTGAGATGATGACTTTGATGGGGAAAATTGCAATTGTAGTGATGAAAATGGTAAAAAAAAATGTGATATTGATGACGGAAACGATGATTTTTATGCTGATGAAAATGATGATTTCAATGGCGAACATGGCGGTTTTAATGGTGTTCCATCCCGCTGTTTTGATCAACTGGGCACAGGGCCTGTCTGTAAAATCCGTCATCATTACCAACCCCAAGAAAAAAGTCGACCTGCTCCCTTAAGACCCTACGATTCTTGAGAATAGCACCAAAAAAAAAACATTCTTGAGATATCTTGAGATTATGAAGACATATTCATAGCTCCTCATTTACTCCATATTTACTCAAGTCTTTTCTAGTCACCAGCGGTGTGCCCCCCACCTCCAAGGTATCCACCAATGCCTGCGGCGGCACGGCAGGTTTCGCTTTGACCTCAGAAACCATGGGGTTGTCTCAAAATGGAGCTGTCATCACAAAAAATGGGATCTATCCGAAATTGGAAGACAAAAATCAGAGGAACTGCAGAGATCTTTCGGTTGGCGAAACCCAGAACTTATGTTTGCGTTTGTAAACGAAATGAAGCAGCACTCAGGCCCTTGAGATGATTTTTTTCAAGGGAAGTCTCAAACTCGCAGACGGTTGATGGTAACAGCAGACCTGGATATGTTTCATCATATTTTCAATGGTAATTTCAGGATCCTAAAATGGAGGTACTGTCCCATATGAGGCCATATTTTCTGAGGATATTCCCTGAAATTTAGGCCTGAAAAATAGGCCTTATATATGGTAGGTACCTCCAATCAATCGGTTCCTGAAATTCCCATTGAACCAATATGGGTCTTATACCATTGATATCCCAATAACTTTGCGGATGAACCCCTAATATCCCCTAATAATATGGTTCCTGAAATGGCCGTTGATATTTCCAGACTCCAAGAAATCGCCAAAGTACCGGCACACTGCCACCTCCCATGACTGGGATGGGAGTCAGTCGCAGCAGCCGCCGAAGGGCCTGAATTTTTTGGGCTCCCCCGGGCTGTTTAATGTTGACCCCTTGGGGTACCAATGATAATAACAAAAATGATGATAATAATGATAATGATAATAAGAAGGATAGTAGTAATAATAATAATTGAGAGTTAGAAATAATCCAAAAAGAATAATCTTTATGATAGCAGTAGATTATTTAGGGGTTCACCGTTTTAGTCGCAAAGTACCACGAAATTCTGGGCTAACCCACCCCAAACAGACCATGGTTCTCCCGTATGACAAAAAGTATAGGGACCATAGGGGCCATATCACAATCATGTTCGTAGGAATGGATATGGTCACTGCATGTCACTGCAATCATATGGCAGTGTGTCAAAACCTTGTACCCCTGGTGAACATCAAAATAGCTGGTAAATGGATGTTCATCCCCCTAAAAATGGTATGTATAGGTATTGATCCATAGCCATATGAGAAATATGTTGATGTTGAGGTTTCCATATTAGATTCATCTCCCCCGATCATCGAAATCTCCGAGAAAAAAAAACGTTTCGTCTTCGGTGGAATCTCTTGTGCGGTCCCATCAGGGCTATCTAAAGATTGAGAGAATGGGATGACTACACGTTACATCACCCTCTACATCAGCGTTCTGCCCCCAAAAATTAGGGGTACCCTCTGGTAATCAAACATAGCAATGGAAAATCCCCTATAAATGGAACTTTCTGCTTGGGAAAATCACCTATAAATGGTGTGATGTTCCATTGCCATGTGGCAAATTACAGGGTATTTAAGATTCAACAACCCCCAAAAAGATAGACAAACAAAATGCCATCTACAATAGTAGTGATAATTTGAAGTTGTTCGAGCTTTTTGATGCTACTGGGGTGAGGGATTCAGAATCCTCCTGGACCTGCCCCACCTCCGGGGCAAAAGGTAGCTGCCGCACCACCGACAGCGCCAGGGCCACGTTCAGCGCGCGTCGCAGCGCTTTGTCACGGGAACCGATGCCCACGGCACGCAGACCCTGCGACGGGATGACGTGGAGATGGGCGATGCTGAGAAAAGTGTGATGAAAATCGGGGATACCCCGAAAATTGCCATGTTTGATGAGGAAAATCAGAATTCACCATGATTCACCAGCGAAAAGACAGCAACACCAATCCATCTTAGGGATGTCCAGATCGCTCCTGGAAAGCTCCCGCTGCCACTCTCCCCACGCGGATGTAGTCCTTTGGCCTGAGGTATGGCCCCAAATCGCGCTGCAAATCTTGCCACTCCTGCGTCCCAAAGTTGGCAACCAAGTCTTTGGGGTGCATCCATGGTTATCCCTTCCCACTGCAGGCTTTGCTCTGAGAAGTGGTTGGAAGGAAAAAGCAAACAAATATATATATATATACATATATATGGTCTCGTGTTCCGTGTTCCTATCCCCCCAATGGTATGGGTCCCCAGGTAGCACCCCCTTCCCAGCACCCCCGTCCCTTTTATTTGCAAGCTATTGGCAGCATTTCTGAGGTCCAGCCTCGTATTTGCTAGGTCTTTGCAGCATTTCTGACTACCAGCCTCGCATTTACTAGGTACATGCTACCTTTTAGACGACCTACGTAG
>Ga0126342_10022005_pt1 | contig 10577 bp, 11 predicted proteins | sample Cyp1metagenome_FD_92528 | JGI IMG/M metagenome (GOLD analysis project Ga0126342, IMG submission 92528) | Coral microbial communities from Lord Howe Island, Old Settlement Bay, Australia - Cyphastrea 1 metagenome | ecosystem: Host-associated > Invertebrates > Cnidaria > Coral ...
AATATAATATTATATGATATAATATTATTATAATATTATATTATATTATATCCAATTATATCCTATTATATATTATATTATATTATATTATATTATTTTATGTTATATTATATTATATCAGATTATATTATATATAGAGATACTATAATATAATATTATATGATATTATATTATATTATATCCTATTATATCCTATTATATATAATATAATATAATATAATAGGATATAATAGGATATAATATTATATTATATTATATCCTATTATATCCGAATATATATATATAATATTATGTATATATGTTGTATTCTTTATGAGAAGGATGTTTAGGATTGAACAGATGGGACTAATCCCCGAGAAAAAAGGAGCCTCAAGCGGCCATGTGAATCTCCCAGATGTTACCCGGCCTGGTAAACATACAAAAAACGATGGAAAACATCACCATTTTTCATGGGAAAATCACCATTTTCAATGGGTAAATCATGGTAAATATCGGTAAATCCACTATTTCGACTGGGCCATGGCTTCCATAGCTTTTTATATTTCCCTCAATGATCTTCCGGTTCCACCAACACCAGGCGGCCTTCAAGAAAATCGACGCGGAACACTTAGACAAACTGGCCACCGGCGCTCGGTGGCGATTTCGCCTCGCCTCAGGCGTCCTTTTTTCGCGGTTGTTTTTGACACAGGGTCAAGTCGTTGAAGACCTGGAGGACTGATTTGAATCCATTTTTGAGTGTTAACCTGTTATATAACTCAGGGAAAAACCATTCAATGATTGGGGTACCAAAAAAATTAACCCATACCCAACTCGCCCAACTGTTGAATTTGGTGATTTTAGCCATGAAGTATAGGAATTTAGGCATGAAACTCGTATGGGCATATGATGGGGAACATTGATATCTATAAAATCAGGTCATTTGTTGCATAGCTATGGTATGGATGGCCCATAGAAATAGATGATTTATCTATTAACATCTATTAACAATGGTGATTTTACATAGCGACGTTAAATACTGACATGGGCAACACAATGCCATAAACAACTTCCATGACCGGGGATGGTTTAATTATACCACCCATCAAGATGGTGATGACTTGGGAATTGTTTATTGTTCGGTTGCCCATACTCATGGTTATCTTGAATAAAGAGAGGGTAAATTTTATTTTAGTGTGGAAATAAGTTTAATTGATATTTATATATGTATATATATATATACATATGTATATATGTATAATATAATATTAAATCAGAAGTGACATCCGAAGAGACCGCCTTGCGCACTGCTTGTGTTCTTCATTCGAGCGACTGGGTGAACGCACTGGCAAATCATTGATGTTGTCGATTTCCAGCCGTTGAGGAGTTTTATCATGAACTCACTGCAACGTCTCTAGAAATGATTGCTATATAGTGGGGGTATCTATCAATGACCGAGCTCAAATGAGCTATCATGAGCTATCTGATCTAAAATTCAGGTGATAGGGCTCATGATCCCATTAGATCAGATAGCTCATGATAGCTCAGATTTAGCCCTGAAATTCAGCTGGATGGGCCCTCTTCATCTGGATTTTTAGTGAGTGAATTCTCTTCAGCCAGAGGGCCCATCCAGCTAACTGCAGATCCAACTGTGCTCCATCTCAGAGATCTGGACCATGTGAGATAAAAACGACCGGCACCAGATTTTTGGAGTAGATTCAGGATTCGGTGATTGCTGCAACGGTTGAGTATACCCGGCCTGGTAAACATACAAAAAGCTATGGTATAGATGGCCACTATAAATGGGCCATCTATACCATAGCTATGTAACAAATTACCAGAGGGTATCTCCATCGCCAGATTCAAAGAACCCGTTCTGCCAAGTCCCATTGACATTTTGAGACATTTTAAGCCTTGAGAGGAGGTCGATTTTCACGACACATCTTGCTGCTTCGGAGTCCCATTGATATATGATTTATAATGGATTTATTTATTGGATATATGGTGTATGTCCAACAATATAACAATGTATACTGGTTGATGGGAATACAATGGGATACTAACTAGGTCAATCTTGGTGGGTAGAAACTGATCCTGCTATGTCTTTTTGGGTACGATATGATCTACGTTCACCAGCTGGGAATTTGTCATTTTTTGCAGGGTATCCTGGTTGGTGGTTTTGAACATTTTCTATTTTTCCATATATTGGGAAGAATCATCCCAAGTGACTAATATTTTTCAAGATGGTTAAAACCACCAACCAGTATCTAATGGTTGTCCATGATAAGGTCCCATTTCGTCCACGCGAGTCCGACCAGGGAAGTTCAAGGACTACTCCGAAGAGAAGACCCGAGAGGCGTCCGCAGCATGGGAGGTTTATATCATGGCCATGGCTATTAGTTATAGATAATGGTTATAAATGATTCTAAATGGTTATTTCTATGGGATTATACATTCTATAAATGGGAATATAAGTAAGTACTTCTAACTTGTATTTCGGGCCATAACTGTAGGAACTATGATGGCCATTATGGCTAGAACATTTTCCAGCCACCTGGTTCTTCCGTGTCCTGATTTTTCGTGCCACAGTCAGGTGATGCCTGACTGTTGACCCCAAGGTTTCTAAGATATGGCCGTGAAATACAGTGAATGATCGGAACCATAATTATCAAATGGCTAGGAATTTGCCAAAAAACATGATTACAGAACGATGACTTGTCATGTGGGGCGAGTCGGAACAGCACCATGATAAAGAAATTGCAGCTACAACAAAAAACTTGGAAAATCCCGTTTTTTTCTTCATGAAATTGGATGATGGTACGGTTTTCATCTACCACTGCTTGTACATCTTAGATATGGGTGAGCCGGACGCCTCGGGAAGGTTGAGGAGTTGTACCAAAAGTGGTGCAAGAAGGGAAAGCCCAGTGGCAAGCCGCTTGGCTCAATGGTAGAAAAACTTGAGGCGATCTAGTTAAGCAACTCATGATATTTCATCCCTGATTTATATATTATATAGTTGACAAGTTGACCACTTCATTAGTTAGTCCACTCTTCATCTTGTTCACTCATTCGTTGACTCCATCAAGCTGACGACTCATCCTGACGACTCGCGCTTCGCGATTGGGAAAGATGGGGAAGTCATTTTTGGAGATGGGTAGACGTAACGATACAACTACCAACAATATCCAAATGGGGATAGGAATTCCATCAATGGGGGGATCCACAAGCTCGCTGGTACTGGAAAATCCATCACTGGATGATGACTGGAGGTAGCCCTATGACTCAGGAACCTACCTTTAATAGCAACACTTTTTTTATGCAATAACTATCCTTAAGTGGTTTTATCTGAAGAATGAGGTATCACCAGCCCACAGATGAGGGCCCTGGGGAACATGATGATCAACCAGTGCATCCACTGAGCTAAAACGGTAGGTTCTGTCCCATCCAGCAGGGCATCTTTTGAAAGTTTCCTGTGGCTTAAGGCTTAAGTAGACGTCACTTTGGTGATGTCGAAAGTAGGTACCTCAAGTTGGTAGTTTCAATCATGTTTTATTTTCCAGTCCTTGAATGGAGATGATTCCGGTTGTCGATTTTTCAGGGATGGCTCAATCGCCAAGCAGTGCTAAAACACCTCGGTCAATTTGGTCAATGGTGGATGCTGGTCCTCAGCCGGATGCTCCCATAGGGACTGGCCCCCCAAAAAATGGATGGTAAAACCATGGTTTTACCATGGTTGCAGGATGGATTGCATCTGCAGAAGTTGAGATGTTTGTTGCCTTTTGGCCGAAAGATTGGTCAATTCTAGGTCAGTAAATTCATCTGCTTGTTCCTGGTCAGCTGCCTATGCTGGCAGACGAGTTTGGACATCAAGCCCACACAGCTGTGTGGGCTTGGAGGATGCAGAATATGGAGATGAGCTTTCTTTGTGCCAAGAAAAGGATGTTTTTTTTTCTATCTAACCATTGAGCGCATCTGGGCGAATTTCCTCACAGACGGGGTGCGAGTCTCTGATCGGTGATGCGGCAGGTGAGGGAAGCCCGAAGGGCCCCGGTGAATCTGTGCACCTTTGAGGTTTTTGTCAAATGGGATGAATATGGGATGACTCTGTGTAAATTATAACGACCTCACTGCGACCGAACCCTGGAAATCATGGTTAGGATTCGGGGAATCATCCCCAAGTGGCCGAACTATTCAGGTTAGTGAAATATTATCATTTTCCCAGATGAATGATATACTAACCCCTATGGATGACGTTTAAATCCACAATTTATATCAATTTATGAAGAATCATCCAACGTTGGTGATTGATAACCACCTATGGGACCTATAGTTCTTTTGGAGATATAACCATGAAACATTCACCATTGGCAGTTTATCCTTTTCGATTATAAATCCCACTGCGAATATTTTTGCTCTGGATACTTACCCTCCGGTGATCAAGCATTAGAAATGGAGGTTTATAGCTGGGAACACAGATCTATGAATGGAGGATTTTCCAGCATGCCATGTTTGATCACCAGAGGGTACATCCCCCAAATGTATGATTCATGGGTTAAAACGGTTCAACTGTGTGTGACCAACTCCTGTTCTCTGATGGTCAGATCTACATATCTCGGTTGCTTAGATCCCATAAAATAATCCCCTTCAAAGCCCTTCAAACTTACACCGTTGAAATCCCATGAATTTCCCAGAGAAAGGCATGAACAATTGGTAAAATGGACTGAGAAATCCCAAGAGATTTCATCCAGTTACTGGCCACTGGCCTTACCCATATGCTCCGTGGAAGATTTTTATCAATGTTTACGAAAACCATCAGTCATTTTTGTGGGTACAAAAACCAACACCATGGTTCGCATCTGGGTGAGTTTTTGTCCCACTAGTTGATAATATGTCGATAACCAAAAGAAAACATGTTCTAAGAAATCCCAGAATTTAAATTGGATTCAATCATATTCATCCAACATGGCCTTAGTTTTTCTCCCCACTCAGGGTTCACATCTTTTTGAACAAGGGTTTCCTAGGCTCCATAGATTGATCCGCTGAGCCTAGGCAGGACTGTCGCTTCGAAATTACCATCCAGGTGCTGGGATAATCCACTCTTAGACAGGATTTTTGCCCAGTTCGAGCGATAGCGTTCAGTTGCACGCCTTATTTTGGCTGAACAAACTATGGTTCATGGTAGATATAACGAACTAGTTATACGTATAATAGCGTTTAGAAACCAACATTCACATCACTGCGTGATCTCATCCTGGGCTCCACTCAGAGGTATTTTTGATTCGATAAGGAGAACCTGCGATTTGGGATTGGGATTTCACAGGACTTAGCTGATGAAAACAACCATAGATCTGGGTCAATTTCACGACCGAAGCCTGTTCTCCCTCACGAGAAAATCATAGTTAGGACCTTAGGATTCGGGAAATGATCCCCAAATGGCCGAACTATTCAGGTGAGTGAAATATGGTAAGTTGCCCACCTACTCGGATGATCCAGTAATGATGGAAGATGTTGCTTAGTAAACTGGGATATATTCCACTTGATATGGAAAACCACTTACTCTATAAGTGGGATGATCATTCCAGGTAGGAAAATCGATCGGAATGAGAAGAAACACAATTATCGATCGTATCTGTTTTTTCCCCACCTGCCAGGTGAAGGTTCTCTAGATTTTGACAAAGGTGCTCCTCTTATGTCAGCATATATGCCAGAAAGAATGCCAGTAATTACTGACATGTTCCGCTGAGTATGTCCTAAACCTGATCAAACCAGAGGTCCTAAAGCGCATTTTTTAAACATATCGGTGCTACTTGTACGATGTGCTTTTCTTGTACGCTTAATGATAATCATGAAAAGACTATCATGCGATAGAATCCATGGAACCCCATAGGTACCCTCTGGTTATGATGAACATAGCCATGGTATAGATGGCCCATAGAAATAGATGATTTTCCCAGCTGCAAACCTCCATTTATAAGGGATTTTCCATGGCTATGTGAGTCATAACCAGATGGTAGTGAATTTGTTTGCTTTTGAACTCAATCATCGAGTTTCTGGTTCCGCTCTGTTGACCGTGAGCATCTCCCAGAAGTTTTAACTCGAGGGGATTGGGTTCCAAATTGAATGGGGATGGCCACATTTTATGACATTTTCAGATCATAGAAATGTTGCAACCATTGCCGATTGACACGAGGGAAAGTTGATGCCGGATGCCCTTATATTTCACTGAAAAACCAATGGTTTCCTGTAACATTTCCCTTAGATCAATCCATATCAATCCATTGATGGTCTTAGATCAATCCATACTGTTTGGTGGTTTGGAACATTTTTTATTTTTCCATATAGTTGGGAATTTCATAGTCCCAACTGACGAACTCCATCATTTTTCAGAGGGGTAGGCATACCACCAACCAGTATATTCAATACATATATCATCATATATCTATATATAGATTATATCAACAATATATTAACCATATGTTTGTTGGTTTTTAAATGTTTTTAACCATCCATTGATGGTCTTAGATCCATTGTTCGATCCATCTGAATCTCCCGTCAGGTGAAAAGTGGCCCTCCGACTGTTTGGGCGACACAGCTGACGGAGCAGTTTCCAAAGAGTTTGCCAAGTGGGGGAGTCAACCATAACAAGCCTGGGGTAATCCTTGGTGTACTTTGATGATGTTTGATGATGTTTATGGATACGTTGAAAAATATTTTGCCTCATAGATGGGGAATATATATATATAATTATATATTGATACACATGACCCACCTAAAGATTATATGCGCTACATCTAACAATTCAAATTCTTGCGTATGAATTTCCATGAATTTCCTGCGATGAGGTTTTTTTTTCATTGGAATTCATGGGACAAAAAAACCACCTGAACTCATGCCGCAATGATGAGCATCCCTGAATGGGGAAAAAATCTGTTCTGTTGGGGGAAGTTAGCTCAAGCTTGCAATGGGTGTTCATGATATATATATATATATATACACATAATTATCAATCATAACTACATGTATATATAATATGTAGCACATTTATCAAAATGACTCTTGCGAATTTACCTTACAAAGCCCCCTTTATTAAACACTTCGATGTTGGTATCAGCCATCCCAAACCCCCAAAACGTTGGGTCTTTCCGAACTTTTTCACCGCCGCAGCTTTGGCCGAAAGATCCCTCCGCGCCCGTGCGCGGGGAACGGAGAACCGACGATGCGTTCGTTGTGCCGTCACGTGGGCCGCGGGGCGCCAGTGACCCGGCGTTCGTTGTGCGTTTGGTCCAAGGAATTCGAGAAACCATCCCACAGGATCCATGGTGCTGGTATATATGCTAACATAAAGGGGGTATATCAATATATGGTAAATGTTAGCATATATACCATACATGGATCCTATGGGTATGTATATATATCTATATATTTGCATTATATGGTATTTTATTATATGTATAAATATATGATTGTTCTGTTTCTAATATATGTAGACAATTATACCTGCAGGCCGGGGGTGCCGCCCAGAGGTTTATCATGGGACCAGCCCTTGAGGGTTTCTTTGGAGTTTATCAGGGTTTCATTTGTTTTTATTTTTATTTAACCACGGTTTTTATAAGATTTTGCTTTCAAGGTTTTCTTGGGAGTTCATTTCAGATTTAGGTTTTAGTTTTTTTGTTTTTGAAACAAGTCTCGTCAGCCAAGTTGCCATTTCACTGACATACCAACATGAAAAAAACACTGGCCCTGCGCAGTTAAAATCCACTTCGCCGGGCAGCACCCTCCGTCCTGGCCGTAATTATATATACGCTTGGTCATCAGATTCCCTTTTCAGAATAAACTGGTCATCTGTCAAGAGGGTGCAGCAAGTATTCAACAGTTTGCTGTCCCTCCCCACTTGCGGCAAATCCCTTGACTCACTGACAATGCTGTCACATTTTTCAACATTTTTCAGCCATATGCTAGTTGACTTCTTGGTTAGCTTCTTCTACATGGATGTGAATTATGGAAGGCACATGTTGCTCACTTACACTTCCAATGACTTCCATGAGCCATTGGGAATGCTGCTATGGAGACCCGATTGTTCAGTGAGTTCAATCTATTGGAAACTGTAAAACATTTCTCCTCGCTACCGTCCCTGCATCACAAGACCCTTTCCCTGTAATGTGGTATTTGCAAGTTATTCTGCAACCCTGAAACAGCAGTTTCCCCCGATGTTTCCATGGTTTCGCGGCTTCTGATGGCTCCATTTATCCGAATTTATCCCGAGGTGTGGGTGGCCCCAACGAGAAAGCTCCTTCAGCCGCTGCCACTATGGCGCCGAGCATTTTCTGGGCTGACCAGGGCGCAGTCGGTGGAGGGCGAGGAAAACCAAAAGGACTACTACGAAACCTGTCGCTGAAGGGGCGGCCAGTTATGGGGTCCGAAATGGTGGTCATGTCAAGCCAGGATTTTGGGTTCGGATTTCAGAACCCTGTTAAACAGGGGCAACCCGTTGACATTACTGCATAGATCTGCATAGACATAGACTCAAGATCCACAGGATTTACCAAAGCCATATCAAGCCACGGAACTTGGGGGTATATCCCCTGAAATTTCGTCCTTAGACCTTATACATCTTATACGTGGTACCACATACATGGCACTTGTTGGAGAACAGTTTTTCTTCGCACTGGCGAGCCCCATCCGAAAAAAAACGTGGACCGTGGACAGTGATGGAAGTGTGATCCTCCGGGTCTGAAGGATAAGTCGTCACACTACGATGTGATCTTCAAGAGTGACAACATCCGCCTGGGATATTTTCCTCATCTGGCGCCCAACGCCTCTCCAGGACGGCCGGGTTTTGGGGTTTTGAGTTTTGTGCCGTCTGATAGTGATTCACGCATGGAAGAAGCATTACTTGAAATGGGGCTTAAACATGGTTAAACATGCTTAAACACCGAAGCAAGATGAAACACATATTGAACAAGTGATGTTGGTGAAGAAAAGTCAGGGACATGCTTAAACCCTTCAGATCTTTTGCAGCAGCCCAGTGGCATCATTCCAGGATATTCCAGCACCCAGCTGCAGGATCGGTGCCACTTGATATCACCCAGAGTGGCTTTGCTCTTACAGATCACATGCTGAAGTTGATGAAGTGCAACAGTGAATCTCGTGTGTCACTGGGCGTGATGGAGGTCGTGGCAGTTTTTCGGCAGTTTTTCGGCAGTTTCGGTTCCATGTTTAGACTGAAAAAACATGAAACCTTCCGGAACTTCCGGCAGCTGGGAATCAAACATCTGGGCAAATTACAATAATTCACTAACCTGACATAAGGCCATTTTGGGATAATTTCCCTTGTAAACCATGATTCCAGGGTTCGGTCGCAGTGAGGTCGTTATAATTTGCCCAGAAACCGTGGGGTTTGCTGGAAAATCCACCATTTATCTATGATGTTCCCATCAAAACCTCCATTTTTATGAGGGATTTCTAGGGATTTCCCCTAGAGGGTAACCCTCCAATGACTCGGAGTCAAGATATTGGTGGACCCAGATTTGGGCGATCACCTGACCTTACCCCCTTTATTTCACCTTTGGAACCTATAGCCTAAACTTATTAAGTTTAGTAAGTAGCCTATACTTATTACGCTTATTAAGTCTAGTAAGCCAAAAAAGATAGGAAACATCAATGATGCGAGTAGGATTTTACTTCGTTTCTATCTCTTTTGGGGTTGCTATATTTATTCAACATAGGATTCACACTCCAGGAACAAACCTCCGGGGGATTCTAGGCCCGTCACCGAGGTTGGACATGGGTTGCGGCAAAGGCCAAGCCTGTGTAGACGTGGCGCGACAGAGTGGTGCAGCGGTCACAGGGGTGGACCTGTCGACCAGCAACATCCAACGTGCCAAGGAGTTTCTTGCCATGTCAATGTGGGGGTTTCCTAAGTTACGGGGGTACCCCAAATCATCCAAGTCATGGATGACAATTTTTGTAGTGAAATCCATGTTTTGGTGGATCCCCCATTTTTTTAGAAACCACCATGTGGGAAAGCCATGTAAAGTCAAGAATTTGAAACCGCCTTTGGGCTTAGTAGCACCCCATAAATGGAAACATGATTGGTAAACTGGGCATGATCTATTTATTGACTTCAACGCTACATTAGCTGGGTCACTGGTGATGTTGGTAATTTCTGGGTCATCCAAGCTTGCCCATTGTAGATGGGTATGGGTGGTATGGGTCCAGAACCCCCAGAACCGTGGGGCTTTGAACATACAACTGACATATTTTTTGGAATCGTAATAAATCAGCCACCATTGGTCATGTTGTGAAGGGCAAAACTCTCCCCATTGTTGGCCACATGTTGCAGGCAACCTCAGGATCTGATTTCTGTAAGATGCGAGAATCATTCTCCAATTCCCCCATATGGGTATGGATCAATACCTATTAATACCATTTTTAGGGGAATGACCATCCATAAATCCCAGCTATTTTGATGTGAACTACAGGGGTACAAGGTTTTGACACACTGCCACATGGTTAATACATGTTAATACATTACAATCATGATAATTAGGGAAATTATGGGATATAATCCACCACAGCGGTTGTCTATCAGGTCAACAGGG
>Ga0126342_10022006_pt1 | contig 10577 bp, 9 predicted proteins | sample Cyp1metagenome_FD_92528 | JGI IMG/M metagenome (GOLD analysis project Ga0126342, IMG submission 92528) | Coral microbial communities from Lord Howe Island, Old Settlement Bay, Australia - Cyphastrea 1 metagenome | ecosystem: Host-associated > Invertebrates > Cnidaria > Coral ...
ACACCAGCCCAGACAGAATCTGCGCCCGCATCACAGCTCATGATATCTCAAGCCACCGAACTAGGACTGCAAATATTGATCTTCAACGCATCACTACAGCCATCTCTCAGCAAAAGTGGTGGTGCTTAAACACTCTGCTGACATCCAGGATTTTCATGCGTTAAACCTGAACTAAGCTTTTTCCAAAACAACAATAGATTGATTGATGCACAGATCTCATGCAGCTCAAACCAACGCATTTCCCATTGCATGGAGGGAGGTTGTTAAGTTGATTGCACTGAAGCACCAGGCCGACCATCCCGGAACCAAACCTGCTTTGCTCAAGTCCAGTTGCGCTTTTCAGGACCTGTTCGGCCAGATGTGTCAGAAGTCCAGCCCAGAGCGGACTGGGTTTTCATGCCTAAAGGACAAAACAACCGAATATGGCCATGACCTCCACTGCATTGTTGAGGTTTCAATTTCCGGATTTGAATGGACAAAACTGTCAGGCACTAGATGCTGCAAGGCCACAAAGGCTTGGGGATGCTGGGAGGTTGCTGCAGCTCAATGTCAGCTGATGCATGCCGCCTTTTTCACAATCTGGCAAATTTGGATTAAGCTGGAATATGTACAAGTTTTCTCAGCAGAGACCAGGGCATCAAAAAAAATACCAGCAAATTGTCCCATCTCCAAGGGTAAGTAGCTAAGTAGCCTCTATAAAATCACTTTGAGTTTGCTTACTTACCCTGCTTATTTACAGCATCATAGATCTGGAGGTACATCAGCACCTCTTCTTCACTTTCGAAGACACTGTGATTTAAGCCAGTTTCATGAAACGCATCTGCAGAAGCTCCATGGTAGAAAGCTTCAGTGATGTCCACCCTCTTTCCATGACCAAGGCTCATGACCTTTCCCGTATTCTGGGAGAAAGGTACCCTCTTCAACATGTCCACTTTGTCCGCTGGAAGAAGGAATGCAAAAACGTAGTCTGCTCTGTCCAACATGTCCTTCCCTCTTCCGTTGAAATGACCGCCATACATGTTGTGAAGAATGGTGTAAATCGGTGATGAAGGATGCGCCGAAGTTCCACGAACACCTCTCATCACCTGTGCCTGTAGACCGCCATACATGTTGTGAAGAATGGTGTAAATCGGTGATGAAGGATGCGCCACCTGTGCCAAAGTTTTCAAAGTGGTGAGGTCCTCTGGCAAAATGTATCCATTCGCAAGGATGCGCTCATAGCCCTCCTTGTTTGTGTAGTGATAGACCAACACCTTTTTCCCTCTGTTCTTCAACACATCAGCTGCTATTGTTGCTTTCCCAAAGTAGAGAGCATCGTCAACTTTCATCTTGTCTCCACCGCCAATGCACAAGACCGATCTTCTGCCGGCATTGTCTATGAATTCCACTGATGAAATGTCCAAATCAAAAGCAAACACGTAGTCTGCTCTGTCCATCCTGGCTTCCCCTCGGCCTTGGATGCCACCATCCATGTCATAGTTGTTGTGCAGAATAGCGTAAAAGGGGACGGATGGGTCGAGCTCTGTTGCGTAGACGCTGCTTCCGTAGGATGCGTCACCCTGCCTGATGTCTGATGGCTGGATGCATCCACTCTCAAGAATGCCTTCATAGCCTGCCTTGTTGGTGTAGTGATAGACCCTCACCTTCCCACGACGCGGTGTCTCAAAAAGAAACAGTGGCAGTGGCTGTATCAATGAACATAGGGATGTGGGCAACAACTTGGCAAGCCTAACTGCGAACGCCACGGCCACCACCACCTTGAGGGTTCTGGTTCCTGAGCGCTGTCGGGATGCCATCACAGGTGTAGCTCGAGTCGAGCCGCGGAAAACAACACGAGTGACGCGAACAAGTGCCCAAGCTGAAGCCAAGAAAAGGCGACAGATTCGGTCATAGTGGAACTGAGCAATCAATGAATGCATCAGTGCACTAAGTGGGTTTCCTGTGTTCAAGCTTCTTCCATTCTTCCATACAAAGTCTGCAGAAGGAAAACTGTCCCTGTGAACATATGTGCTTGCTGTACTTGTGCGGCTGCCACAAACAGCAAAGCATCCCACGGCCTTGAAACAGCTCTCCTTCAGAATGCCAGAGTCCTCACCGTCTCACCGTCTCCGGCAGAGGGGGGCAGAGTTCGATTTCAGTGGGATGGCCACTCGTTTCCTCTATTTTTCAAGGATAATCATGTCATGATAAGAAGAGGGGAAGGACATAATGTGCCAAAGACTTGCGATCACAATTCAACGCTTTGACTTGGGATCACCCCTAGTACAACAAGCAACAATTCTTGGCTCTACCACAGTCCCGCGATGCATCTCTGTCACTATCCTCGTCCAGCTCATTCTGCTGGCCATTCGAGCTCGAGCTCCTGGATTTGCATTGGCTAGGTAGCTTTGTCTTCCAATTGTGCTTTGACTCATTTGTTTGGACCTTTTTGTGATCGGATACTCGAGTCCTCCGATATGGAGACAAACTCTGACATCACTGGACCATGTCCTGTGGCTAATATTGGCTAATGTCATGTGTTAATCTCACAGTTCTTTCCAAACAGCATCTGTTTCACTCGACCACTTCTGGGCACCAATGGACACACCAAGGTTTCACTGCCACGCAGTAGCGCTTCACTGAGCGTTCACCTTTAAATTGTCCAGTTCACCTGGAAAATTAAAACTTCTAAGGTCAACTGGTCAACTAATCAACTAGTCAACTAGTCAATATGAGCTGCTAACAATCTCATTTCTGACGTCGTTCCCCTATTGGGATGGAATCGCTAGGTTGGCTAGGTGCTGTATCACTGATGTCCATCCCATATTGCCAATATTGCTATCAACCAATGATATTGACTCTATTGACAGCTCACATCGCAAGACCACGCAGCACTTGCTGTCTGATCATCTTAGGAAACTGAGGGCGCGGGAGACGTCCGCCCTTCTCTCAAAGCCCTCTGGACTCGCTTCATGATCTCGTCCTGAAGATTGTCCTTAGCTGCAGCGGCTCAAACAGGTTTAGACTTCCCTACAAATGCCAATGGCCTATCCACGGAAAACATGGTGCAGCAATTTCTTTAGGAGCACTGGGCCTGGGTATGTGTAGCCCCTGGTCCTATCAAAAAAAGGAGATGCTTCATGTTCCGAATGGCCAGTGTTGGCGGCTGTTGGGTATTCTGTCGATCTTCAGATTCATGTGATTCCATCAGCGTGAAGGTCAGGGGCTCTCAATCGGATAACTAATGCGCACGTCTCTGCCGCTTTTGTCGATGATCTGCAATGCAAGATTCAAGCCAATGCTGCACAAATCTGCATACGAAGCAAGTCCCAAATCTCCACAAAGGGGCAAGTATACATTAACTCTGCATTGAATTCTGCATCTCATGAAACTCTCAATTTCACGATCAACCTGAAACCAACTCAGAACATATTAATTTATATTAATTTCATGAAGAGTTTAAAGAACCGTTATAACATGTTATAACCCTTTCAAATGCTGTTTCTGTTTGCTGTTTCCCACTGCCATGGCTCCAGTTTCGCATCCAGTCGCTCCAAGGCTTTTTTAACGACTTCCACCTGGCTCCAGGGCTCGGCGGCATCCGACTCGCTGGGCTCGCAGGGCTCGCAGATCCAGAGGTACCTTCAGGGCGCGGCCCTGCTCCAGGTTGCTGGTTATGGGGGGTCACACTTGGGAAGTGATGGAACTGAAAAATGAACCAAAATTTATGGGTTCATGTGGTTTTGAGCTTTTGATCCCTAGTACATGTCAATATATCATAGATATTTGATGATATTTGTAAAAAAAATAGGGATGGCATTTGTAGCTAGTGTCACAAGTCTTCGCGCCAATTCCCAGGGTGTTTGCCTTATTCTGGCATTGTATTTGTGACAGCATCGCCGAAAACCGGACCTCCTACCACCATCATGCTCGCTCCATGGATAGTTCTTGCCCTTGCACTGAATGGAAGCCATGAAGAGTACCACTTGCGAAACAATCAAGGCTGCCAACTGCCAAAATCCTGGCATTGGGCTGCCGTAGAAAAGGACCCAAAGCTGTAGTGCTAAAGTCAAAGCGGTGGCTCCGAAGGCCAGCAGCGCTGCAGCTCGTGATGTGAGCAAATTGCAGGGGAGCAAACTGATACGCGTGAGATAGTTGAGGCAGGAATGCGCTCGTACCCGTTCAAACATCACGTCCCCTTGCTCCTTCTCTGAAGCGTACTGTTCACTGATCACTCCGATGAAAATGTTCATCACAAATATGGAGAAAAAGAGAACGCCTCCATAGAGCAACATCAATTCAAGGTAGTCATCTGGCGGTTGCTCCGGCAACCCTTGCGTTATCAGCGTGGTAAAGCTGTACCAAAAAGTGTGCGGCCACAAGTGCTCAGGGGTCACTTGAACCGCACACATGGCGTGAGAAAAAGCACAAAATCCCAGGACAGTGAAACTCATGGCCGGAAGCAATCCATGAGCCAACTTTTTCAGGGGCAACAATGCCAGACCAATTTGCCTGGACAACGAGACGCCTTCAAGCAATCGCATCCTTGGCACGTCAAGTTCTAGGTTAAAAAACACCCCAGTACCAACAATAGTAATAAGTCTTTGGGGCAGGGTAGGGGGAAAAAAGTACATACAAACATAATTATACAGAATAAGCATCCAATAAATCAGAATGATCAAACATTGAAGCCAGCGCGACTGGTGCTGCCACAACAGCAGAATCGGCAGGAAGCTTCGAATCAGGTCCCAAAGATTGCCCAAACGACAGTACGAAGCTGGGTCAGTACGACAGCACACCACAAACTGCACCGCCTCCAGAAAGCCATCCACGATACCTTGAGATTACACACATCTCACCATGGATAGTGGGGCCAGTTGACACTGAAAAATCATGTGTATATATGTATATATATATAAACATCCATAAAGATTAATGAAGGATGGAATTAAAACGGTTCTGTTCGACATGTGCACTGCTCCTCGCCACCACAATGAATTTGGAGTGAACTTAGAATCCCTCTGCACCCTAAGTTTTGACAGTTTTCGAGATAGGTTCCTTCTTTTCCCGTGATTGAAAGTTCCATTAAACTCATGTCTTGAAGGTAACCAAACTAAAAGAACAAAATCAACATTCATGTGATCCTCATCCTTGGGTCCATGAATGTCCTGCAAAGTGCGAAACAAAAGGAAATAAATATATTGGCATGTCTGAGCAAACTCCATTCACGCCCATCTTGACATGATCCAAAGCCAGGCAGTTCGTTCAACACCACAAGTAATCACTAAGTTCACGTTATACCGTTATAACAAGCCCAAAAAAAGAACTGGGGCCCACCGGGCCCGCCTTTCGCAACGATCCAATCTGCAACAATTCCCTGGCCGTTCGCCAAGCTGGGTGTTAAGGCCACAAAGGCCTGGTCAGCCCTCAGTGAGATGAGATCGGTGGAAGTGTCAACATCATTTTGAAACTCGTTTAAAACAAAAACAGCACAGGTTGTAAATGCCTAATCAAGAGTTGGATTCTTGACTTTTGCAACCTGGATCATAGATGATCATAGTGGATCATCTTCGATCTCGCCTTTACTACAAACTTAAAAGGGCAAATCAGCCAACAGACCAAGAGGGAACTATAGGGAACTTGAATGGAAAGCGATGAAAAGGTGTAAAGCAAACAAACATAAACAAACCAGCTCAAGCTTCTCTACTGAAGCCTCATGAGCCATCAGGGTCTCGATGACCAACAAGCATAGACCCCATGTTGAAATCACCGTCTGGACGATATCAACCCACATGGAGCCGTACCAAAAAGTGAACCAAACTGCACCGCGCACGGGTGTGCATTTAAAAAGGAACAGGGCCTGTTGGTGTGTTGTACGGGCATCCAGCACAGCAGAGAAAAAACTCGGAGAAATGATGTCAGGAATGTGACACACTTGAATCGTGGCGTCATTCATCGGCTTGTCTCGGACATCTGTTAAATCTCTATGCCACTCCGGTGCCATCCGGCAGGAGTCATCATAGCTCCATTTCAACTCCGGAGTGTAGAAACATAGCAATGGCCGTATGTGAAATGGAACCCTCCGCTGAAACGCAAAGCTGACCCTGGCAGGCAAGGGATGTCTACCATAGCTCTCAACCACAGGTTCAGCCGTGGCCGCCTCCAAGACTGAGGCAGCCGCCTGTGGGAATTCATTCAGTAGGGTGGCCACGTCCTCAACGGTCATGCTACCCAGTTGCTCGGTGAGGGTCTCCTTGCTCCAAAGGTTCTGCAGGCGCTGAGCGAAGCAGGGAATGCACTCGGGTGCTTGATGGATGAAGGTCTTGAAATTCTGCATGTTGGGCTCTGCCGCTCTGGCCAAAGCTGCTGTTTTCATTTTGCTCCACCTTTGGCGTGACATGGGATGACGTGGGGGGAGAAATCGAAGGCATCAAAAAAGCAACGGAGAGAATTATTCACAGTTGAATTCAAATCAAAGAAACTTGAGAGATCTAAAACGCACTAGATTTCAGGTGCCTTCATAAAATCCAAGCCGCTTGATGCCAACCTCTAGTGGAGTGGGTGTGCGCTGATCATCCTGAAAGTCAATATCTTGTTCATCATCCAAGTTCCAGGGACACTGTTCTTGAAGAGATTTCTTCAGCTGATTCACATGCTTGGCCACCGCTTGGATGGTTGCCTCATTGCCCGTTTGGAAAGCCACATGAAGAGGCGTCCAATTCTGATGATAATCGTTCACTGACATGATATCAGCTTTCTTTTCACAAAGGAAATCAATCATCTCTTCGGACCCACCAAAGCCTTCCCTGTGAACGGCCACATGCAACACATCAGACATCTTCTGGCCGTCACGCATCAGATGACTTTCAAGGCTGGCGTTCTTTTGAAGCAGCACATTCACCACAGCGATGTGCCCACGGCTGGCGGCCAGGTGAATGGGCTGGCCATATGTGTCTTGGTAGTGGAATGCCTCAAAGACATCCGCTCCTTGAGAAAGTTGCTGAAACACCTCCTGCTCATCACCATTCAAAACCTCCAGATGGAGTTGGCTTCCATAGCAAACCTGGTTGTTCCACATAAATGTTACCTGGGTGAGCAAGCAGTGGCGGCCCGTCAGCCTCAACATGGGGGAAGTATCACCTGCAGCCGCACAGGTCTCTTTGACGCTGCAAGGCCTAGATCGAAGCGGTGCTCGCAACAGAGTAGGTGAAAGCAAACTTTCATCGTGGCTGGGGTCAGGACCAGGTGGACATGGCGTGAAGATCGCTCGAGGGCGCCGGGCAAAAGCCATTTTTGCAACTCTTGATGTGAGACTGCTGAAATTCAAGGTGGAACTGCCAGCAACTGCAGATTTTGCAAAACGTTCAGCAATTGGATATATTGTGCGATATCTTGTAGTATCCTCATGGCACACAGGAGCACCTAGGAATCTCAAAAATAATTCCATTTTAATCCAGGATCAAACTAGTCTTTAAAATTTCCCAATTCTAGATCCAAAATGTCCAATCCCTCCGTGGTTTCCTCCTGGGATGAAGCTGTCAGCGTAGTTTGAATACACGGCCTCGGCAGAGGTGACAGGGAAGACCTTTGAATTGCACTGTATGAAGGAAATATGGGGCTGCATCCAGCTGACACCTCAGGGCCCAACTCTCCAAATGCCATTTTCATTTGCTTGCAGTCCTTCTCAAAACAAACTGTGTATGTTAATTTTGAAACAGGATTCAAACGGCCAAATTACGCCAAGCCGGACCATGTTTTTTGACTAAACGGCTTTTAACCCAATGAACAACACCTCAACAGCGGAACAGCAAACCGACAGTGAAGCACCCCCAAAATCCAGCGGTTGATCATCAGCCTTTATATCCTTTATTGTACCTCCAGTTTTGGGGGAACCCAGAAAGTACAACAAAATACAACAAATCAAGTTGGGACGGTTGGGGCATTGGATGCGTTTGTTTCGCACAGTATACAACTGGGGGAACTGATGAATTCGTTTAGGTTAACAAATGCAACACTCAAGTGTCAGTGGATGTACCTGTCATGTCACATGTCACATTGTATTTTTTGTTGGCATGACCTGTTTGTTTAGGCTCAAATTTCCCATGATGATGGAACCGTGAAACAAACCATCTAAATCCGTTTTTGACGCCATAAATTTGTCCATTCAACATTTTCAAAATTGTGGGAACTCAAATGTGCCAAGTTCCAACCGTTTTGGATTGAACCAGGACACAAAAACATAAGATCCAAAGCAGTTGCTTCCCACCATGCCATGAACCCCACCGGCAACTCTCACGGGTTTTGTTCTGCCGGAAATTTGGTTGAAAAACTATGCCGCTCAAATGAAACATGGACAATCAAGACTCCCCCTTGGATAGTGCCCCCGATAAACCTGTCCCAATCCCAATGTTTCCATTCGAACAGGTGGTTTGGGTTCTACGCAGACTGGAAGGAAATTAATGCAGTGGATTTTGTTTGCATTTTCCATTGCCAAAATACAATATACAGTTCACATGGGTGTGCATTTCCATGTTTGTGTTTGACAGTTGCATTTGAACCTACGCTGCCATTGTTGCGGTGGTGCAGCAATTGAACCAGTAGCAGTGGCAAAAAGGGGTTGCGCCCGGCACAGCATTCATGATGTGAATGTTTCATGTGTTTTGATTTTTTGTTGAAAAAAAAATGTCCACTTCACAAAAAATATACTGACGATTGAAGCATTTTTGCCCCATGAGTTGGTTCACGTTTCCATCAGCAAATTGTTTCGCCCAAAAATGAATGTTGTAAGTTGTAAATCCACAACTGTCCCATCAAATTCATTAAGGATCTGAGCATGGCATGAATTGGTTTTAGCCAGCAAACGTCTCAACAACTGGACATCAGAAGCGCGTGAAAGTGTCGATTTCCATTTGATTGTTTGTTTGAATACTTGATCAATAAATCCCATCAAATCCAGCTAAAAACAAAAATGAGGTTGACACCAATGAATCCCAGAACAACGCGGAACTGATGGGCTGACATTCGCAAACATCGCGAGTTATTTTTTTTGTTGTTGAATTTGACGAACATGAAATCTGCGAAGCAACGGGCAAAATTCAGTGCTGTCCGTTTTGTGCCTTAAAGGGCCGCGACATGTATGAGTCTCACATGATGTTCATGCCGCTCCAAAGTGGCAATTTGCAGCTGAATTCTTCTAGATTTGTGCAGTGTCATCCATGCAACTTTGGGACATGAGTAGGATTCACAATTTTTTGCACTCCTCTTTTGGATGTTGAGTGCTCACTCTATATCCAACACTCAAACGCATTTTCCAGCCCTATTCCCTAGGAAAGCATTCATCCTCTCACGTTGCATATCATCCCATCAATGAACTCATGTTTTCAACATAGGTTCTGAATCTCTCCATCCCTTCATTTGAGCCACGTTTCGGGTGCGTCCGGAAAGTCGTTGAAAAACACTTCGAATATCTCTCACCACTCTCACTGACAAGCCTTCTGGGTCATCACAAGCTGTTGCATAAAGCAGGACTGAAATTGCTATCAATATTTGCGAAGCATCTATCCAACGCCCATTCGCTAATGCCACATTCTGATCTCTTCTCATGTTTTCCAGCAGGGCCTCAGCTCGATCGAGGGAAGCATGAGAATCCGGTTCTATCACTGCATCGTGCGTTGGACGTTCTTCTTCTGTTTCTTCTCCATTGTCCATTGGGTCTGAGGTTTGTGCATCTGTAGTTTCTGCTCTGTTACCTAAGTTCCAAATCACCAGATTGGCACGTTCTTGCGTGAACAAAGTATTTCTCACGAAACCACCCAATTCCATCAGTCCATATCTCACGCAATCAATTGCTTCATCAATGCGGCCATGTGTTTCTATGGTTGCCAAGTTTGCCGCTTGTGCATCCATGGAGGTTTTTATGTTTTTACATCGAACATCCATTGCATCCAAACGATTTCCCAAGTTTCCTGCATACTCATGATGGTCTGCAATCTGCTCTTGTACTGACTGAAGTTCGGATTCCAAACACCGCATTTCCCTTTCAAAACCTTGTACCATTGCCCGCAATTTTCTCCAACAAACTGCAAGCACCATGAAAAAGCAAATGCAGAAAAACGCGCATGCCATCACAAAACGAATACTGCTCTTTGAAACCATTTCAGCATCACCGCGTTGTTGTGCCATAGCACCAGTAGGCCCAAGCCCCTCAGAAATGCCCATTGCCAAACCCATTTTCAAGATTGCTTTTGCAACCTTTTTCAGCTGCTGTCCAATCAGTTTTTCGTTCACCACAGCAAATTCCCGCTCACCAACTGTAGAAAAATCTGCACCATGCACCAAACCACACTCGTGTAGAAGGTAAAAGAGGCATTGTCGACTCAAGGTCTTTGTTCCAATATCAGCTATATACATTGTAAACTGTGGATACTGGCTGCAGTGAAAATGATCCATCTGCTGTCTTTTCCTGGATCCATAACTGTGAAATAGCAACGCACCGCTCAAACCCTATTTTCCTTGCTGTTCTTGAGCCACTTGTTCGGCCCATGAATGCACATTTGTGCGTGTCATCCTTGTGCAGAGACTGGCCATGCTAATCTTCT
>Ga0126342_10022007_pt1 | contig 10577 bp, 8 predicted proteins | sample Cyp1metagenome_FD_92528 | JGI IMG/M metagenome (GOLD analysis project Ga0126342, IMG submission 92528) | Coral microbial communities from Lord Howe Island, Old Settlement Bay, Australia - Cyphastrea 1 metagenome | ecosystem: Host-associated > Invertebrates > Cnidaria > Coral ...
CACCTCAGTGTCGGACGACTTTTGGAAGTTGAGATGTCGAAAAAGTGCACGCCGTTGTGGCGCGAAGCACATTTGGAAGTCAACATGTTAAAAACACTAGGGGTTCGGACCACTTTTGGAGGTTCAGATGTCGCTTCGCTTCGCTTCACTACAATGGACTACATTACACTACACTACACCCCACTACACTACATTGCACTACACTACACTACCTTCCACTACACTTGACTGCATTACACTACATTACACTACACTACACTACACTACAACTACAACTACACTACATTACACTACACTACACTACCTTCCACTACACTTGACTACATTACACTACATTACACTACACTACGCTCCACTACACCACAACTACAACTACACAACTGCACTCCACTACACTCCACTACACTAAATTACACTAAACTACAATACATTACACTACACTACACTCCACTGTGCTACAACTACAACTACAACTACACAACTACACTCCACTACACTCCACTACACTCCATTGCACTCCACTACACTAAATTACACTACACTACACTACATTACACTACACTACGCTCCACTACAACTACAACTACACAACTACACTCCACTACACTCCACTACACTACATTACACTACACTACCTTCCACTACACTTCACTACATTACACTACACTACACTCCACTACACTACATTCCACTACACTACACTACGCTACAACTACAACTACACAACTACACTCCACTACACTGCATTACGCTACACTACACTACATTACAATTACACCACACTACACTCCACTACAACTACAACTTCGCCCCACTACACTCCACTACACTCCATTACACTCCACTACACTAAATTACACTACACTATACTACATTACACTACACTACGCTCCACTACGCTACAACTACAGCTCCACTACACTACATTACACTGAACTACACAAAGTTACATTACACTACACTACATTCCACTACACTACACTCCACTACACTACATTACACTACACTACCTTCCACTACACTTCACTACATTTCACTACACTACACTCCACTACACTACAACTACACCTACGGCTACACAACTACACTCCACCACACGAAATTACACTACACTACACTACACTACATTACACTGAATGACACTGCACCACAGATAGACAGGTAGACAGATAGACAGATAGATAGATAGATAGATAGAAAAGACAGATAGACAGGTAGACAGCTAGACAGATAGACAGACAGACAGATAGATAGATAGATAGATAGGTAATTAGAGAGAGAGAGAGAGATAGATCGATAGATAGACAGGTACATAGAAGATAGATATGTAGGTAGGTAGGTTGTCAGAGAGAGAGAGGGAAAGAGAGGAGACCTCAAGCACCTTTCGGTCCATCAGTGGATTCGCTCTGCCATCCTGATTCACAACAACCAATCTCTCCTATAGGTTTCCTATTTTTGAAACTTCTGCCACCGCCTTGTGCGGTACTACTGGTATTATATTGTTACATATGCTATACGTACATCTTTTCAACTATGAAAGGATCTCTGCATGTCTGCTGTCTCAAATCATTGCCACTTGCGATGATTCAATCGACATAATTTAAGGGTTCCAGAAGCCAAATGAATCCCTATTTCTGATGGATAAATCACTATCATTTTTTGTTGGACTGATAAATCCCAATGTTTGATGTTAAATGATAGATATCCACTTGGACTTTTGGGGTTTTGATATGCTTTTGATATTTTTGGTTTGTGGTTTTGATGCTAAATGATATGACTCCTTTCTTTGTGGCTTGCATCCCCAATGACACCTGGCCACATCCCGCCCCCAGGTCCTCCCTTTGCGAGGCCGAAGCAAAGCCCATGATCAAGAGGCACTCGTCGCGGTCGTCGGACCCGGCCGTTTCTGCGACACGGGTGTTGAAACATATTAAAATGGATACATGTAGTTGTAGTCAGTTATAGATGGATTTAAGTGAAATTAAATGTATATATATATATATCTATCTATCTATCTGTCTATTTATCTATCTATCTATCTATCTATTTACTGTATAAAGTCGGATAATCTTATAAACAATACTTCTTCAATTGGAATTTCAGGATCCTAAAATGGAGGTACTGTACCATATAAGACCATATTTTGTGGGGATATTCCCTTACATAGGCCTTATTCCTGACATGGCCATTGATTTCTGGTGTGCAGTTGGGGGTATTGATTGGTATAACTGATATAACCATGGTATTGACCTCCAAGAATTGGGATATATCTCACTTATAACTGGAACTGCACCCCCAGATTAAGGGACTTTCTGACCAAGGGCATGAAACACATCCCGAAACCTTCCAGTTGGACAATTTCACCACCACCCGTGCCCCAAGCATCGCCAACACCTCCAACCACACCCGCATCGGATCTGCGAAGGTGACTGCAATGTGTGGAGCATCGGGAGTTCCGTTACGGAAATTTGGGGCACTTGGGGTGGATGTCCACTAATAAATCCATAACATCATGGTTGTAAAGGTGGGTTAAAATTATATCACATATGTGTGCTCAACATGTATATATGCATATAGATAAATATTGTTATATGTATAAATATTTGCTTGATGCATGTGTGTGCATGTAATTTATCCCAACTTATTATAGTATATAAGTTGCTTGTTACATGCTGTTACCTTTATACTGCACTCGTTTCACGAAACCAACCCCCAGCCATTGCCTGGGACGCGGGCCAACAACTTGGAGACCCTGGACAACACCACCAAGGCAGAAAGATCGCATCCTGGTGTTGTCAGGTGTCAACATCTTGAAAAAGCCAAACTCACAAATATATGTTCATATGTAAGAACAAATGTGTATATATGATGCAGCCTCCCAGGTCCCCCCCTGTGGGTGGGTAGGGGCGGTTAGTAGTAGTAGTAGTAGTAGTAGTAGTAGAAGTAGTAGTAGTAGTAGTAGAATAGTAGTAGTAGTAGTGGTAGTAGTAGTAGTAGTAGTAGTCGTAGTAGTAGTCGTAGTAGTAGTCGTAGTAGTAGTCGTAGTAGTAGTCGTAGTAGTAGTCGTAGTAGCAGTAGTAGTAGTAGTAGTAGTAGAAGTAGTAGTAGTAGTCGTAGTAGCAGTAGTAGAAGTAGTAGTAGTAGTAGTAGTAGGAGTAGTAGTAGTAGTATATAGGTGGTAGTGGTAGTGGCAGTGGCAGTGGCAGTGGCAGTGGCAGTGGTAGTGGTAGTAGTAGTAGTAGTAGTAGCAGCAGCAGCAGCAGTAGCAGCAGCAGCAGCAGTAGTAGTAGTTAGTCGTAGTGAGTAGTGAGTAGTGAGTAGTAGTTAGTAGTAAGAATGGGTTTGGATATACAGGAGCTATGTTCCCCGCCCCCCCTGTAAGTAGGTAGGGGGGTGGGGGGGTTAGTAGTAGTTAGTAGTAGGAATGGGTATGGATATACAGGAGCTATGTTCCCCCCCCTGTGGTGTGGTGGGGGTGTGGTACTGCGTAAATATAAATATATATATATATGTGTGAACATGTTTGTGTGTAAATATATATATATACATGTATATATATATATATGTATATGTATATATATATATATATTTATTTATTTATGTATATGCATATATATGTATGTATATATATATATGTACATGAATATATATATATATATATGTGAATATATGTATATATGTGTATATATATGCATGTATATTTCAATACGAAAATGAATATATATATATATAAATATGTATCTATAACATGTAAATAAACATATATATATATAAATCGATACATAGCACATGTATATATGACTATAGGTAGCACGTAGGTACTTTGAAGGAGTATGTGTGCTACGTAGGTCGTCTAAAGGGTAGCATGTACCTAGTAAATGGGAGGCTGGAAGTCAGAATCGCTGCAAAAACCTAGCAAATACGAGGCTGGGCCTCAGAAATGTTGCCAATAGCTTGCAAATAGAAGGAAAGGGGGGTGCTACCTGGAGACCCATCCCATTCGGGGGGGGGGGACCTCGCGACACATGTCACACACACAAACACACATATGTTTATATACAGTATAAATCATATTTTCTATTATATAAATGCAGTAAACATCGCGCTTTTGCATTCTATTTTATATATTATGTGTGTGTCTGTATATCTTTGTACATTAATAAATGTTCGTCCTAGCGGAGAATATTTGGTAAATCCTTCCAGTTAGGACGAGTTAAGGATGCAAAGGGGAACGTGAAGTGAGATCCGTGTCCAGAAGCTCCTGGTACCCTCCCAAATGCATGACTACGTCCTGATCACGAGCCCACTAAACTCAAAAATGTTGGAGAGAAGTGCAATGATCCACAATTCGTTCACCCTTCAAATCTTGAATCTGATGAATGGCCACGAAACACAATCCTTTTCAGGAGTCATATTCTCAAGCTATACTATATAGTACCTCCAGGTCTCTTGCATTTCATTAATAATGCAATGTCGCCGAACATCAGCAATGGATTATTTTCACATGCCGCCCTTTAGGGGCACCACGCCCCTATAAATCAACCATCCTTGGGGAACATTCACCATATATAATCCAAAAAGTAATTGTTTAATCAGATTATTAACCAAACATTATTAACCATTCTTGGGTAATATATTTATCATGTATCATCCGTATTTAGTCCATATTGAGGAATGTTAGCCAAATATCATCCATCTTAGCCAGATAGCATCCACCTACAATCCATATTAACACACACACACATATATATATATAAATACATATACACCATACCAACCATGAATTACATGGTTTAATATTGACTGCATGGAATATATTCATTATATACATGTAACCCAGTAAGTAAGCCATATCAAATTATTAAATATATGAGTCAGCTGCAGCCCGCAGCCTTGTAGCAGCTGCTGGCTCTGCTGCAGCACAGCACTTCGCTCCGCTTCAGCGACCTCGTGCCACCGCAAGGCCATCGCCCGGCAGCGAAGGCCAAGGCTCCGAGGGGATTGAAAAAAAGATCTGAAAGGCAAGGCCAATCTTAGATGCCTTGCGACTATGTATATTTAAATGATACTTTATAGATGTATGTTCATCTATGACGATATATCTGCATTAGGCATGTGTATAAATGTATAAATATAAGAATACAGTGTGCGCAAAAAATGTATCGAATCTATTTAATTTAATTCTACTTCTCTCTATCCCCAACACCATGTTTGAATGCTTTGCATGTACGAAAACCAACCATTGCTATTCATGCATATATATATAATATGTATGTATGTATGATATGAAAACCATAGAAATATAATGAACCATTATGATTTATGGAGTCTATCTATTATATTAAGATATATCATATTAAGTTTAGCGATTGACCAATGATACTAATGAAGTAAGCTGTCGGCTTCATCATCACTGAAAGGCTTCGGGGAAAGAACATCCAAATGACACGAGCGACCGCTTCCAAGCAAATCTGCACCAACATCTGAGACGTTTTGCGGAATCACTTGTTGCGAAGGAGCCCTAACAGTCCACTCTGTCAGCAAGTGCTAGCAATGTGGCAAACAACATACGTTATAGTTTTCGCGACCAGAAAACGACCTTTCATAATCTGGGATCCAATCAAATCGCGAGGATTGCATCTTGGCCAATATATGGGGCAATTTCTTGGTGAGGTGCTTTTTGGACCCCAATCTCACAACGGGACCTGATTGGACTCTGGAAGGAATCATGTTAAGACAGCAACAAAAACATGACAAAGTGACATTTTTCAGGAATCTTCAGGATCTTTGGGAAATTCCTTGCAGGCGTCTCTGATGCACTTTGCGACACTTCTGTCATCAGTTTGCCACGTTCATGAAAATTGCCACGTCCGAGGGCCCCATATTTGCTGGCAGCGATTTTCAGCGAAAGGCAAATAGGCAGCTGAGGCTGCCAAGTCTGTGCGCCAGTTTGATTCACAAACTGCGAAGGGTCCATAGGAACACGGGAACTCACTGTTCCCGCTGACCTCCTAAAGGCCTTCCCAAACGCAAAATCAATCAAAATCAAATATGCTGCATGCTCAAATAAAAAAACACATAATAGTAGTAGTAGTAGTAGTAGTAAAATATTACAAAACAATGCAAAATTCACAATGTGTTTTTAGTTGGTGCATTCAGGCGCACAGGTACCTGCAAAATAAATCCAACTGAATCATAACAATTTAGGATTAGGCTACCTACGCAAAGGCCTTTGGGAGACGCTGCTGCTGCACCTTGATTCTGCACAGAAACGATAGAAGCGTGAACGCCAACGATAGAACAAAAACAGGTTACCACAGGCTACATCCATCTGTGGCATCATTTTTCCAAAGCCGAGGTCCCACCGGTGGGAGGTTCCGCGGGTTCCGCACTGGATTGGTTACGACCTTCTGGGCGGGTCATGTTTACCAGCAATTGAAGAAACGTAACAACAATACTTTCATAGTAGCCCCAATAAAGAGGAGTCGCTTACTACCATTTTAGGATGTTTTTTTTACTGTTTCTGTCTTTGGGGGGGTTGCTATACACTTAATTATCGACGTAGAACGTACTGTAGGCGGCCCGTGCTATGATCAGTTCTGTAATTACTAAAATTGGTTGCCTCAAGTGCCAAGTCCCACACGTTCTTGGGGTAGCCAACTGCAATATCTCACCACTTAAAGTAGCATAAAACCAACAATCCAGGCCGACCATGTCCAACGAGCGGGAGATCCGAGCAGGAGATCTATGCTAAGATGTCAAGCGTGCATTGGATTCTGACATTCTCAGTGGTTGCCCAGAGCACATCACAGTAGCAGAAAACAAGCAAAGCACGTATGGCTATGGGTCAAAACCATGGTACCCTGTTGAACATCAAAAATAGGTGCTAAATGGATGTTTATCCAAAAACAATATGGGAATGCAGGTTTGGACATCCCTAAACATCAGGAACATCCGGTGGATGTTCAGGGGCTGTCAACCACCAATAGGGCCACGCTGCCGAGGTGAAACATCATGGGCTCACGGCCCAAAAGTGCAGGCCTGGAGGGCCAGTTGATGAAAATAGATCATCAAACAGGTCCTGAAATGTGCCTACGCACGAGTACGTGCTGCATATGTATATATATATATATACATACGTATATGTATAATGTACATACCTGTAATATATATATAATAGTATGTTGTATACTTGTATAATATTTGTGTTATGCGTGCATCTCTCTCTCTCTCACCCATCTCGAAAGTTTGTCAAACAAAATCTTTATCCAGTGATTTCTTTCGAACTTCGTTTGCGTTGCTGCCTCTGAACCATAGCAACTTCAGGGTCTCCACAAAAACAAAAAAAAACTCTGGAAGCCCAGGCCTCTCTCAGCTGGTACTACCTGGCAGCAAATGACCCACACCAGTGTTGGATAGCTGAAAATACTGCCTGCGAATCTTTTCTGAAGACATCCAGTGCACTACATACACTTTCACATGCATATATTGTGTGAAGATATAAATGCATACATACCATGTTATGTGCAACAATGTATGTATGAGATGTATACAGTTTATATAATCATTTTAATTCTACAATGTCACAGCTGCAGGATGTATGTAAGACATGTGTGTCCCTCTAAGCCTCTAGCCTCCTGCTGTGGTTCCGCTGCTTTGCGCTTCGGCTTGCGCAGAAGGGAATGTGACGATCCTGCCGGGGAAATCGCAAGGATGAGTCGGATGGGGGTCTCCCCCTGGTTTCTGAGACTGAAACTGTAGAACTGCTAATGGTTTTCTTGCAAATCCTGATTTTATATGTTTGAATATCACCTGGCCTTTGAAAAGCGAACTTTGCCTGAGATGAGAAATACCCAAGAAAATAGAACTCAGTGGAGGGTTGAATCCACCTCAAAAACATTAGCGGATGGATGTCCATGATCCATGTTTTGCGACTCTGAACACTTGTCTGCTAAACATCCATCTGTAGCCCCTTCAATCCCAACTTGATCCAAACTTTGGTGGTCAAATGATGTTATGTCCCAACTTTTGGTCAAAAAAAGTCAGGAACACCAAACATTTCAATTTTCGATGGGGGATGATGGGGACTTGGGGACCTCCTTGGAAGCCCTTTGGGGCACCTGGCCCCACCTGGCTGGTGCTACCCACGACCTGGGCCCCCCTGCAGCTTGCTGCTGACCAAAGCGACGTCCACAGTGAGGGCAAGCCACCCGATCCTTGACCCAGCGCGCCGCACGGTTGCTTCGGACCGTTCTTGATTAAAGTAAAGGGTGATATTACATACAGGACATGAACTAGTTCGTTATATCTAACGAAGAAACCATGGTTAAGCCACTTATAAGGCAACTTAGCTATCGTGCTGGCCCCATCCTGTACACTTCCAGAGATTTTAAATCAAACCAGGCCAATGAGTTTGCCATCTTCAAGACTACAAAACATGTTCCAAAGCCATGTTACACGTCTTTGTTTGGATCCAATGCCAGTTTTAAAGTACGTGTGAACAGATCATAGCAGAACAGCGTGGAAACCTGTGATTGCCCTTCCGCAACCGAAATCAAGAACAAGTCTTGATTGCCAATTGTAACTAGTGAAACAGTGAAACATCCTTCTGTTGTCAATATCATTTGTGTACATCATGATGAAATAACGTAAGCAAGTCTAGCATCCCATCCCTCACTTCGGGAAACTCTTAGTGGCTCCTTTTTTGGTCCCAATTTCTGGTTGCTTTTGACCCATCTAAAAAATATGAGTCCCCAAAATCCCTAACATTCTGAAACCACCAGCCAGATTGAATAATGTGAGTCAAGCAATGTCACAAACCAAGCATATGTTCATGCTCTATATATATATAATATACTATATATATATATATGTATCTGTATGTATGGTAATTTGAGGATGGTGGATCCATGTGGATCCTATTGCTGGATCTCCACCTGAGTGTCCCAACATCCAAGGCTGGATCCGTGGGAGGAGCTGGTAAAGATGAAAGCGGCTTGCCATCCTGGAGATGGCACGCCATGGCCCACCAGGCCCGCGGCATAAAACCGGTATTTTTCAGCGTAGTTCACCATATTTCACAACTGTCCAAAACTGGGGGATATGGCAAATACGCTGAAGAGGAAACTGCCCATCATCGGAAAGGCATTGAGATTTTGAGAGAAAATTTCAAGGCCGTAAACATGACTGGGTTTCTTGCCATGTTGACCTTCCCATCTAATGGGCAAGTAGATTTAGCCTCATAGCCAAATGGAAAAAGGCATTGCCTTTTACCATTGATACCATTTACCATGGATCTGTTGCTTTGCTTGATGTGGCACCTACTGGATCCACATAAACAAAACGGCACATACATCATTGATTACCTACTGGTGGTTTTAGCAATATGTTTGATATACCATTTCTTATGTATATTGTGAACTGGTATAGATTGCCCATTTATTGAGACATGATTTACCGACCTGAAAATAATGATAAACGTGGTGATTTCCCATAGCAAATTGTGACAAATTCTCAAAGGATAATCTATCAAAATGATCTATATAATTATAATATGATCTGTGATGACTAATATCGAAGTCAATCACATCAAAACCCTACCAAAAACTATTGAACTATGCAAACATCTAAGACTGGTCTGTGCTCTTAATCCATCTCATCTTGGTACGGTCCAAAAATAACTCCGTCTTTCTCCGGGCCCCCGGGCCCCAGTATGATCCCCCCTCCGAGCCTTCACGTATTGATCCACCATTCTTGCCTGGGAGGGATTTAACCATTAACCACCACCAATAATGTTGGGGTTCGAACTTACTTCAGGGTTTACTAATCACCAACAACCGCAGTTTTTGTTAGGGCTGATGTTAACCAGCTATAAACAGAAAAACAATCGATTTGTCCGAATCCTGAGGGTAAAATACCAGCAAATACTGCATGTCGGACATGGCCAGCAGGCCAACCCCTGACGCCCCTAAGCCGGTTTGTCTGAACATAGGCTATTCGTCCCACTGAATCATTGTTCAAAACCTTGGTTCTCCCATTAAAACTCTCAATGTGGCCTGAAATTGGCATGTTTTATCACAAATCCCTTGATTCATAGTTCATTGATAGTTCTATCAAGTTCTATCCCATTCATGGCATGTTATAATTATATTTATTTATATTTAATTGTAGTTATAAAAGTTATATATACCTCTATATACTTATATATGGTCCCGGCCGGCGGCCGGCAACCGCCCCCATATATGTATATATGTATTTTTGTATATATGTATATATATATATATGTATATATGTATATATGTATAAATATATAAATGTATAAATGTATAAATGTATAAATGTATAAATGTATATATGTATATATGTATATACCTTCACCTACCATACACGCAAAAAAAGCCAGGTGTGACTTGAAACACAGGGTTTGCACAACAAAACCAGGGTTTGTAAAAACATGTAAAAACCACCATGTATCCCATCCTAGCCGACTCACGCCTCAAGTCATTTTGGTCCCCAAGAATGCAGCGAACTTTGTCTGAAGTGGCTTGGCGCTAAGCGGACTGAAGCTTGGGCGCAGG
>Ga0126342_10022008_pt1 | contig 10576 bp, 11 predicted proteins | sample Cyp1metagenome_FD_92528 | JGI IMG/M metagenome (GOLD analysis project Ga0126342, IMG submission 92528) | Coral microbial communities from Lord Howe Island, Old Settlement Bay, Australia - Cyphastrea 1 metagenome | ecosystem: Host-associated > Invertebrates > Cnidaria > Coral ...
AGTTGTTTCAAGTTGTTTCAAATTGGTTCAAGTCCTTTCAACTCCTTTCAACTCCTTTCAAGTCCTTTCAAGTCCTTTCAAATCGTTTCAAGTCGGTTAAATAGTTTCAGGTCGTTTCAAGTCGTTTCAAGTCGTCACAAGTCGTTTCAAGTCATTTCAAGTCGTTTCAAGTTGTTTCAGATGTTGCAAGTTGTTTCAAGCTGTTTCAAGTTGTTTCAAATCGTTTGAAGTCGTTCTAAGTCGTTTCAAGTTGTTTCAAGGAAATTGTCTGAAAAATATTGAAAAATCCTGTTATTGCTTTCAACGAGTTGGCTTCCTGAATGCTCCGATCTGGAAATGGTCTAAACTGTCATTGCCAAGTGTGTCGTGTCTCCTGATCCAATAGGTTCTTAAGTGTCTGAAATTATTTTTGTTGCCATACCTCGTTCTTGTTCGATCCAAGAATGCAACAGTTCCGAGTTTCATCGCCAAAATATTGCTCTTGTTTCATGTTTGCGACATCTTCATTGGGATGTTCAAACCAGACCTCCAATTGTTTTTTCCACCAAAGTGTTTGTTCATTGCAGCGGAGTAGATACCCACGGATCTGGAATTGAAGAACAAATTGTGGATATGTTTAAAGTACTTTTAACATTGTTTATTGAATTTATTGTTTACCATTGTTTAACATGTTTTAAGTTTTAAGTGGTTCTTGGGATGAGAGCTCCATGTGGGTCAGCGTCCCAGAGACATGGTGCTGAACCCTCTCTGGATTGAAAGCCCTGAGCTCAACATTTCACAAGAATGCAGTGTGCAAACTGTTCAGGCATGAAACCCTGTGAGCCACAGGATCTTCAAAAAATGTACCGGGACCACTATGTTGGATGAAAAACCGTGACAAACCTAGGACCTAGGAGGAATGATTCATGAGCTGCTATAAGCAGCTGCAGTTTGTCTGAAAAAGTGGTCTTCAGTTCCAAATGTTCATCTTTGCTATTCCAACAGAAATCGTACAGTATACTGTATACAGCTGTATACAGTAAAAGCAAGCTGAGTTTCAGCTTTGGCTTCTGAGTAGTGAATCAGCAAGCTGAAGACCAAGCACGCAAGTGCCTCCAGCCAGTGAGCGCAAGCTGAAGTTGCTTGCAGTCCCCTCACGTGCGGAAGCACCTTAACCACTGGCAGCTTGGGACAGCTTGGGACAGCTTGGGACATGGCAAGTGGAAGATTCTGGATCAAAAGAAAGTCAAAGCTGGGGCTGGGAATAGTTAGCAGTGGAATGGAGCCCCGGGTCAGGGGAGTCAGGGTGCTGGGAACTATGACCAGGAGAACGCTATACTGCTTTACTTGCTTTCATGATATTGCCAGTGGCAGCAGTGGCATGATCCAGCATGCATCAACAATTCTTGACCGCGTTTCATGGGATCAACAACCTACTCTCTGGTCAATATGTGTCCGACTTTCCAAGCCTTTTGAAGAAGAAAACCCAAACTTACTGTTTGAATCTGTTTGAGCTCTTTTGAATTTGCCTTTTAGCTTACCAAATGACATTCTATCACAACAGGACCAAACCTTACCGCTTGTGACAGGTCTCTGAACAATCATTTGGCATTTCATGCTGTAATGTTCACAGGCGCTTCTTGGCCACCAGGTTCTTGTCTGCGATGGTTCCTGTCAAGTCATGGGAAAAAACATGAAAGAACCATGTCTCTCCCTCTTTCATTGTGCTTCTGGCCTGGGCCGCGGTCTGCTCCTGACATGAAAGAGAAAGACATATTGCCAAATTACACTGAAGTATTCACTGAAGTATTTTCAAATCACCAAATTGATCCAAAGTGTACAAGAAGAAGCTTCGCTGCACTCCTCTCGTTGGCCGAAGGGCCACCAGTTGCTGTTGCTCATGGCTTGAAAATACAATCGGCCAATCTTGAAGCTTGCTGTTCGGCCTGCTGTTTGGTTTGTTCGGCCAGGTTTGGCTTGGTGTACCGTCCTGGTCTTGCTCTGTCCGTGACTTTACTGTCACATGGAGCTACAAATTTCTGTCCTTGTTTAAGCAAGGCTGAACACTCCAGCTCGTCTACTCAACATTTTGCACAGCACATGGTCTGGCAATAGGAGCATTTTCTTCCGGGACCACGGTGTTGAAGGGCTGTTGAAGGTGCTGTTGAAGCCCTTGCTCAACTGCTTTGATCTCCTTGAGCCCTCAGAAAATTCATGGACAGCTTGGGCCCTTGGAATCTCAGATCCTTGCACTATCTTGTAAGTGCAAGTAACTGCCCAGCCTGCGTCATCAGCAGTGGCCAGCTCTTGGGAGGTCCACGTGCCTGCATTTGCATTCATTTACATTCATTTACTCAGTTTACTCATCCGGTCCCGAAGATGCCCGTCATCCCAGGTCCAAGCTTTAAGGGAATTGCGATGAATGGCGTGAATCGCTCAACTCATCGTGAATCCCCGTCAATGCTGCAAGTCATTACTGCAAGCCAAAGACGGTTAGAACAAAAGCGCTGGTTTGATTTGTGCATCTGAAGTACTTATCAATTTTGTCACAAAACAGTTCACTCACTTCACTCAGTTGACTCACTGTACTTGTTTGGTTTCTCTTCACCTTGAGACATTCTGATCCTGGCCTGGTGACATTCAGCACAGGCCTGGTCATGACCTTGAACTTCAAACTCATGTAAGCTGCATTAAAAAAAGTAAACAAAGCTATTTGAAGGCTGGAATTTGAAACATGTTGAACCCTGTAAATCGCACATGTCACTAGGACGAGTGCAAACATCTTGGCAAAAGTCCAGGATCTTTCCTGGTCAAATTTGTTGAATGAATGTGACGCTAGTAGCCGTACAAGATCAAAGTCCAAAGCTATCAACAATGTACCCTGCAAGTTTGATTGTCCTTGAAGCTCCTCTCGTCGCCTTGCTAACACAAGGGAAACATGCGTCAAGAAGCTGAAATGCAAGGAATGCAAAAGTCAAACCACTTTTGAAAACGACAATTAAAACTGACGCAGACTGCATCTGCCTGGCACCTTCTGATCATTTTGATACACATATGTCAATCATTTGTCAACATATGTCACATACAGCAAGTGATCTCAAGTTGACTTTCTGCCAGTCTTCTGCAAGTCTTCTGCAAGTTTTTGCTTTTCTGAGCACCAAGGCATCACATCGGTTTCCTCGCAGCCAAGAGTTGAATTGCTGAGAAACCTCAGGCATCTTTGGGCTTCCGGAGCATTCAGGAACGACATGGAACGACATGGAACGACATGGAACGACATGGAACGACATGGAACGACATGGAACGACATGGAACGACATGGAACGACATGGAACGACAAACAGACTTTGAGGCCACAACTGTAGCTGTGAGGACCCTCCTTGAGAGGACCATTGCCTTGAACTAGCCCACCGCCCCCAATCTCACTGATCATTTTAAAGCCTTTTCGCGTGCTATTGGCTGATATATTTTCATCTCCTTGCTTTTCGCCTGATCAGTGAACGTCCCCATTGACTCATCTGATCCATGTGGAACAGAAGCCCTTCCCAATTCCTGAGGCGGCACATTCGAATCTGGCACATGCACCATGAACGTCCAGGGTCTGTTGTGCAACGGCATGCAATGACTTTGGTCAACTCTTCAACTCAGCCAACTCATTGTTCAAGTTAGGATGCGCACGACCCCTCTACTGGTGAGCCGGTTGATGCAAACTCTCCAGGAGCTGCAGCCTGTTTTCCAGTCATGCCTGGCAAACGGCTCCCCCTGTTCAATCCTGTTCGTGTAATTTCATGTCTATATCAATTGTTGGGGGCAAAAAATGCAACAACCAATGCTTTATAAGTCTTTAGAGCTGTTTTGATTTCTTCGCTCAGCCCAAGTGGATCTCATCTCGTAAAGCATCCCGGTTTCGCCTTCGCACTGTGGGCAATTTGGATAAAGACTCACCTCAATTGACTCAAGAGCAGCTTACAAAGATCCTGTGAGTCCCATGGCTCCGGTGCTCAGCTCCTGCCCTGAACTAACCTGAACTAACCTGAACTAACCTGAATGATTGAAAAGTTTTGAACTCTTGTTGAAATATCCTCAAGCTGTCACAGCCCTGACGGGTGCCAAGTACCTGACTGCTTTGCCTCAGCGGGTCTGCTAATCTCTTCTATCATGCTTCTATCATGCTTCTATCTGCGTAACAACATGTGACAGCATGTAACAGCAAGTTCCTGCTACTCTGCTTAGCTGTGCTTCCAAAAAATGCTCAAAGACTGCAGTTTTGAAATGGTTTGAGTAATCCGCCATGAATCGTTTCGTCTTCACACTTTGCTGGCAGCAGTTCTTTAGTCTTTGGAGGTCACTCTGTGGTGCCATGCATCAAGTTGTCTCTGGTGATCCCATTTCACTGAAGAAAAAGAGTTTTCCCATCACAAAATGCTCTTCCAGTTGTCTGGTCACAGCTGTTGCATTCATCTTCCAACCCACTTGTCCATCTTGTCCAGCTGTGCTTGCAACAGTCTGAGAAAGTAAATGTTTCAGCAAAGCTGCGCTGACATTTCACAGTCTTCACTAGCAGTGACTGACTGAGCCTTGAAATGCAAAGAAAAGAATAGAAAAGATAGGAAAAGTACAAAGATGATCAAAGATGTACAAAGCAAAGCCAAGGTACACATCTCAAAGCAAAGACCTTTGAGTTGGCTCCGTAGCTGAGTTCCTCAAGTCCGCTGGCAGGCTCAACGGATAGCACAAAAACAAAAAAAACTCAAACTGTGTAAACCCATCCTTGACGAAGTCAAATGACCAAGTCCCTGATCAACTCACTCATGTTGTTTTACAAAGCTTTGCATCTGCACCAGTGCAACATAGTGCAACTATGCTGGTTGTTCTCCTTACAGTAGCTTGTTGCGTGTCGATTTGGCATTCCGGGCAAAGGTAGAGGTTTAGCAGCATGACTCGGAGAAACACATGAGGCCCAGACTATGCCAGAGGTCTTGTTGAATGCAAGACTCAAGAGCCAAGTCTGCATTGTGACGGACCTTATCTTTTGTGAATGGAGCGGAGTTGTCTCTCTGGTGTCCTGTCTGGTCATCGCGTTTACAAGTGTGAATCACAGCAAGCACAGATTTCGCGAGGAATGCCATTTAGCACATACAATATATCAATATCTCAATATTATTCAATATTCCTCTGTTTGCTCCTAGAGCGCGCATCAGCCTCTGGCCAAGCGTTCTTCGGCCGTTGCTAGCGCCGAGATGCCTTTTCACAGCAAAACCGAAGACCAACATGTCAGGAACTTACGTACACATATTTACACATCCATGTTCTCAGTCATTGAATTAGCTCTCATCTTTGCCCGGCAAACATGAAGGAAAATCAGCGAGATATTCATACATACTGCAAACATATTTCAATACTTTGGTCTTCATTGAATATCAGTTGCATGTCAAGACCAGCGTTCTGGATATATAGGTACCCTTGCATTCTTTGCATTAGGCACCCAAGGCTCACAGAAAATTGTTGCCATGTGTTGCGATCAATATTCCCTGCAGCTATGCATGTTATGCCTATGCTAATGATGCTGATGTTCCGCGACCAACTTCTCTTGCCTGTCTCCCTGGCATACTCGCTGCGGCTTACCAGCGATAGCCTCAGAGCATGCGGGCTGTCAGAGTCTGTCAGCAAAAGTCAGCCAGACTCACTGACAATTTAGATCAATTTAGCAGATTCAAACCTACATTCGCGTACAAGTCCGCTATCAAACCAATTGACAAGTCACCAACATAGCCAGCACATTACTACTACTCAATGCTGCAATATTCTGCAATGCTATTTTCAAAGCTATTCGCACTGTCAACCCAAGGGCTATGGTTGGCGTCGTCCACGCACTGGACCACTTCAATTGACGGCTGGGAACCACGCGCCCGCACCAGCCACAAAGCCAGAAGCCAAACAAGCATCTGCCGGAGTTGATGCACGAGTCAATGTCAAACATGTCATACAGAACAAGATGAACAAGACTTCCTTACACATAGACTAATTCATAGATGTTTACCCGGAGACTACGTATACACATGGCAAACATTAGACAACTGTGTACTGACTCAGTGATCAACACGAAGGAATGTCTATGCACAGCTGTGGCGGGCTGGATGCTTGACATCACCCTCAAGCCTGTGCCAATGGGAGCGGCACCAGTACGGCACAAAGGCCGACGCTGACAGCCAAATTGCAATGTGCAAAGCAATGCAACATCAAGCCGTCGAAGCAGTGAACCTTCAGGGGAAATCAATTAACTGCCAAATTATTACACCACAAATTACAAAGTGATGCAAGTTTTGAGGCCCAATTGATGCATCTGTCCGGACCCATCGAGGGCCTCTTAGTTTTTAGCAGTGAACTGCGCAAAAGTAATCCAACTCGCAAAAAAACTCCGGAGAGAACAAGAGAGAACAAAGCATTTGCTCTGCTTCTGTGAAACATTCCATCAATTGCACAAGTGCGAAATTGAAATTGTTTGAACTCTTCTGGGACTTGTCCCCATTTTCTGAAAAAAAAATGATGTCGTAGAGCTAAATGCTGTGGTTTAGGGCAGGCCACATTTAGGCCACCTCAGAACGAACCACAACTAAAGCCCCTGAAACTAGGACATGTCATCATCGTGGCGTCTCCTGCAGTAGCAAAGTCTCGCAGTGAAGAAAATTGAAGGCCCGCAAAAAATGAAAATACAATAAGTAACAAATGCTTTCTCCACAATCGAATAAAATGTGTGCATTCTACTCTATACCAGTAATACCGCACAAGGCGGCGGCGGAACTTTCAAACATAGGAAACCAGAGGAGCGGTTAGCTGTTGTGATGCACAGGTGGCAGAGCAAATGCACTAATGGACCAAAAGGTGGTTGGAGTTGTGTTTTTTTGGGGTGGTTGCAGTGGTCACCTCACCCACTTCTGCTGGATGTCGTGTTATGTAATGTAATGTAATGTAGTGTAGTGTGGTGTCGTGTAGTGTAGTGTAGTGGAAGTTGTATCTGTGTACGTGTTGCTACCGTTGTAGTTGCAGGTGTAGCACTAGCACTAGCACTAGCACTAGCACTAGCACTAACACTAGCAGCGGCAGTCGCAGCAGTCGCAGCAGCAGCAGCAGCAATAATAGTAGTAGTAGTAGTAGTGGTGAGTAGGAGCAGGAGCAGGAGTATGAATATGAGTATGAGTAGGAGCAGGAGGAGGAGTGGCAGGAGTAGCAGTAGTAGCAGTAGTAGCAGTAGTAGCAGCAGTAGTAGTAGTAGTGGTGGTTGTGGTGGTGGTGGTGGTAGTAGTAGTAGCACCAGCAGCAGTAGCAATTGTTGTAGTTGCTGATCTTGTTGTTGATCTTGTTGTTGATCTTGTTGTTGATCTTGTTGCTAATCTTGTTGTTGGTCTTGTTGTTGATCCTGTTGTTGATCTTGTTGTTGATCTTGTTGTTGATCTTGTTGCTGATATTCTTGTTGGTCTTGTTGTTGATCTTGCTGTTGTTCTTGTTGTTGATCTTGTTGTTGGTCTTGTTGTTGGTCTTGTTGTTGGTCTTGTTGTTGATATTGTTGTTGATATTGTTGTTGATCTTGTTGCTGATTTTGTTGTTGAATTTGTTGTTGATCTTGTTGTTGGTCTTGTTGAAGACCTTTTTGTTGATCTTGTTGCTGGTCGTGTTGTCGATCTTGTTGCTGACCTTGTTGTTGATCTTGTTGTTGATCGTGTTGCTGACCTTGTTGTTGATCTTGTTGTTGGTCTTGTTGTTGATCGTGTTGCTGTTGTTGTTGTTGTTGTGGTGGTGGTGGTGGTTGCGGTTGCGGTTGTGGCTGTAGTGTAGTGTAGTGTAGTGTAGTGCAGTGCAGTGTAGTGTAGTGTAGTGTAGGGTAGCGTAGCGTAGCGTAGCGTGGGGTAGGGTAGGGTAGTCTAGTGTAGTGTAGTCTTAGTGGTAGTGTAGTGGTAGTGGTAGTGGTAGTGTAAAGTAGTTTAAAGTAGTTTAAAGTAGTGTCAAGTAGTGTTAAGCAGAGTCAAGTAGTGTAAAGTAGTGTAAAGTAGTGTAAAGTAGCATCAAGTAGTGTAAAGTAGTTTAAAATAGTGTGAAGTAGTGTGAAGTATCGTAATGTAGAGTAGAGTAGTGTAGCTGCGGTTGTAGTTGTAGGAGCAGGTGTAGGTGTAGTAGTAGGTGTAGGTGTAGTTGTAGCTGTTGTGTGGTTGCAGTTGAGTAGTTCTAGTTGTAGTTGTGGCGGTAGTAGTCCTTGCAGTTGTTCTTGTTGTTGTTGTTGTTGCAGTTGTTGCAGTTGTTGTAGTTGTTCTAGTTGTTGTAGTTGCGGTGGCAGTTGTAGTTGTCGTTGCAGCTGTAGTTGTAGCTGTAGTAGTAGCTGTTGTTGCTGTAGCTGCAGTAGCAAAAAAAACAGTAGTAGCATTAGTCTAGCATTAGTGTTTGCATTAGTATTATGAGTAATATCTTTATCAGTATGAGTATGGGTATGGGTATGAGTACTAGTACTAGTACTAGTACTAGTACTAGTACCAGCACTAGTACTAGTACTTGTACTCGTTGTGGTGGTAGTAGTAGTCGTCGTCGTAGTAGCAGTAGTAGTAGTAGCAGTAGTAGTAGGAGGAGTAGGAGCAGGACTAGAAGCAGGGGTAGGAGGAGGAGCAGGAGTGGCAGGAGTAGTAGGAGTAGTAGGAGTAATTTTGTTGTTCTTGTTCTTGTTCTTCTTGTTCTTCTTGTTTTTCTTGTTCTTCTTGTTCTTCTTGTTCTTCTTGTTCTTCTTGTTCTTGTTGTTCTTCTTGTTCTTGTTGTTCTTGTTGTTCTTGTTGTTCTTGCTGTTGTTGTTGTTCTTGTTGTTCTTGTTGTTCTTGTTGTTTTTGTTGTTCTTGTTGTTCTTGTTGTTCTTGTTGTTCTTGTAGTTTTTGTTGTTCTTGTTGTTCTTGTTGTTCTTGTTGTTCTTGTTGTTCTTGTTGTTCTTGTTGTTCTTGTTGTGCTTGTTGTTCTTGTTGTTCTTCTTGTTCTTCTTGTTCTTCTTGTTCTTCTTGTTCTTCTTGTTCTTGTTCTTGTTCTTGCTCTTGTTGTTTTTGTTCTTGTTCTTGTTCTTGTTCTTGTTGTTGTTGTTGTTGTTGTTGTTGTTGTTGCAGTTGTGCTCGCAGTGTAGTGTGGCGCAATTGAACGTCCAAAAGTGGTCCGAACATGCGGTGTTTTTACATCTTTTAGCATGTTGACTTCAAAATGTGTTTCGCGCCACAACGGAGTGCACTTTTTGGACATCTCAACTTCCAAAAGTGGGGCGTATTTTGCACATTTTGACTTTGAAATTTGTTTCGCGGCGCCCATTTTGACTTCGAAACGTGCTTCGCGCCACAACGGCGTGCACATTTTCGACATGTCAGCTTCCAAAAGTGGTCCGAGAATGGTGTGTTTTGGACATGTTGACTTCCAAATGTGCTTCGCGCCACAACACCGTGTAATTTTTCACCTCTCATCTCACTAGATGGCTCAGCACCCGCCGCTTCATGGAAAAGCACAGTGTTTTGCGGCTGTTCCACCTTTTCGCGCACCTTGATCTTCTTTCTTCTGACCCTCTCCTCTCTGACTCTTCCCACCTCTGCTTTTCCATCTGTCCATATTGTCGGAAGTTTGACTTCAAAACCCCCTTCGGTTACATATGTATAATGTGTATATTATATATATATACATTTAATATAATACAATATACTGTATATTAAATACACTATCATACGCAGTCACATACCTGGATGTACACACGTGGCTTATCCCACTTCTAACGCTCCCCATGGGATGAGGTGGGGCATCAACGTGGACTTGAAGTTACTCATGGACTTGATGCTATGGTCATGGGTTGGGGTGGGGTGAGGTGAGGCTATGCATTGATGTTCGTTTCAAGCTGCACATGCACTTCTGGAAAGAACAAACACAAAAAATCTGCCTCAAGTCAATGCACAAACATGTTACATGTCAGGACCAAATCCAGCAAAAGGGAGTCAGGGTCAGTGAAAGGTCGTTCGCTATATGCATTCACATCCAAATGCTATCTTTGAATGCTAAGTCCGGCGTGGCTATTTGCAAGTGCTCTGAGCGTAGGCGTATGATCGAAGGAAGTTTAGAAAAAACTTCTACTACTACTACTACTACTACGACTACTACTACTACTACTACTACTACTTCTTCTACTACTACTACTGTACTACTACAGCTACTACGACGACGACGACGACCACGACTACTACGACTACTACGACGGCCGATGACGACGACGACGACCACCACCACCACCGCCACCACCACCACCACCACCTCTACAACTACATTACAGCTACACCACATTACACTACAGTACACTAATTAAACTGCAGTACATTACAGCTACAAATACAACTACAACTACACTACATTACACAACACTACACTACACTAATTACATTACATTACACTACAACTGCAACTACCATTACATTGCGCTACACGACACTACACTACAACTACAACTACACTACTTTACAGTACAATACACTAGACTACACTACACTATACCACGCTACAGTACACAACACTACAGTACACTACAATACACTACACTAATTAC
>Ga0126342_10022009_pt1 | contig 10576 bp, 11 predicted proteins | sample Cyp1metagenome_FD_92528 | JGI IMG/M metagenome (GOLD analysis project Ga0126342, IMG submission 92528) | Coral microbial communities from Lord Howe Island, Old Settlement Bay, Australia - Cyphastrea 1 metagenome | ecosystem: Host-associated > Invertebrates > Cnidaria > Coral ...
CACGACCTATCAAAAACAGGAGGTTTTGGCCGAAAAATGCCCCCCCCCCCAGGTAAACCTGTAACCTTTTACGAGTGCCATCCGGAAGATCACGCCCCAGCACCTTCGGTGCGGGCGGATTTGAATCTAACAACGGCAAGTAGATCATGTGCATCTGACCGCAGGCCTGCAGCTGAAGGCTGGAGTCTTGCAAACTGGAGTACGGATGAGATGCATCAAGCCATATCAAGCCATATCAAGCCATCAACACAGAAATCATGTCTGCCGCTTGGTTTCTTCTTGATATCCCTTTCCGTGGTTCGCTTTACCGGAAGGTGTTGGGCCATTCAAGCCATCTGTGCCTTCTAGAACCGGGCAGGTCCGTCAAAGCACTGAGACTTCATCTCCCAATGTGAGTAAAAGGAAGATTGGATGAACCATTGGATGAAACAAGCCTGTCCATCAGATTTTTGTGACACTGCAGTGAAACCAGTCTGGAGGCAGCTGGTGCAGCTGCCGTTTTTGCTCTTGGCGCGTGGGTTTCGCGACAAAGGTGTGGCCAAAGAACATCTCTGCGTCAGCATGCGTCAGCATGCGTCAGCATGCGTCAGCATCAGAGACATTGCTTTATAAGACCTTGAAGGCACAGCGTTCGCTGCCAGAGGAAGGCAAATGTCGTCGAGCTAGCCCCAGGCGGGCCATGGTTTGCCCCACCAAGTAGTTTGGCTGCAAGTTGTAATGCCAAATACGGATAGCATATGTAGTGTTGTCTAAATGCTGACGTGGCTAGGCACAAGGACTATCTGATCTTGGGCCACCCAAACTGATCTTGCGCCAGTCAAACTCTAACAAGCTACACGGCTCTCTAAGATTCTGAAGAGAAGCATTCAGACAATAGTTTTCCGGCACTTGGACAGTCTCGGATGTAGGTCATGCAACAAGCTGCAGACCCAAATGCCATTTCATCATATTTCATCATATTTCATTATATTTCATCTATTGCATGCTCAGCTAGTCTGCCAGCTGTGCTGTGGCTCCGATCATTTCTGCGAGTCAATTCATCGATTTTGTTTGCATTTTTTTTTGTGGAGGTGCCTGGCCAGCTGAGAGTATCACTCATCCATCGGAGGTGGCAAAACCTCCCGAGGAGCTCAGGGCAGTGGGCCGAAAGGGAATTTTCACAAAAAAGAGAGAATGGTATAGAATTATAAGGATGAAGTTCATTTGAAAGACAGGTAACCTTTACTGATGTTCTGGAAAGGTCAAATTGATCCGCAAGAAAGGTATGATGGCAGCAGCTTGCAGGATTTGAGCGAGCAGAGAAAAAAGGCATGGGCAAGCCTGGCGCAGTGCTTGAGAACAGGGTCATTGCGTTGGAGAGAATTCCTTAATTCAAATGATGCACTGCTGCATGGCATTTGGGAGAATTTGAAATGAATTTGCATCAACCTGGTGATTTCTGATATCTAAATCTGTGAAGACGCTGCATGCTGAGGCATGCTGCATATGGCAATACTAGGGTGTCTTTGTGGCCCGTCGCAGCCGTGGGGCACTTTCTGCCAGGCCGAGTTGAGCGCCTCCGCAGATGTTTGGCCAGCACCAGAGAATGATCGCCTCCTGAGGCACCGAGCACAGCACTTTGAATTCGCAGATACATCAGATACATCAGATACGGTCAATTACGTGTATGTTTTTACATTTTTTCTCTTGCTATGTATATATCTTTATGTATGGTGTATATCATGTGTATATATATATAATATATATATATATTTATGTATATTTAGTATCTGCAGTACAAACAGACATAGGGACATACAGATGATGTTTACTATTCACAGTTTGTTCATAAATGATATCCCGAATGTGTAGAATACGCAATAAATAAATAGGCAGACTAGCAAATATGTGTGGCAGTTACAGTCATGTAAACAAAGAGGCAGATGGTTCAGACATTTTTTGCTTACTCATCCCCGGCAGCTTCTTGTTGTGTTAGCTGCTATCGTTTTTGGCGTTTTTGCATGCCTTTCTTTATTTTGCAATGCATGCTGTTCAAATCCACCTGCTCTGGATCAAGCACTTGAGAAACTGCGGATTAACAACATGGTGCATGCGCATTGGTAAGTGCAAATCCAAGATCGCTGTTTAGCCTAGGAATCTTCACTTGCTTGCGCAACATGCAATGTTAAGATGTTGCGAAATACAACTCAAAGACTCAAAATAGCATCTTGCAGTGACCTGTTTTCTAAGGTAGCTGTTTCGACTTTTTTTACATGCTTTGTGAAAGGTTATTCCAGGTGTAGGCAGAACGCAGTGTTGATATTTTGCAAGACCGGCAAGCATCCTAGCGGTCCCAGCCATGGCAGCTCGGAACTTGGTCTACGCTTGGTCTACGCTTGGTTCAGAGTTCATTGGAGTTCATCCGTCGGAGTTCCGTCGTTTAGGCCTTGATTTAGGCGTGTCAGATCTGTCAGATCTGTCAGATCTGTCAGGTTAGGGATGCGGCGTGGGACGTCTCTGAGGTACTTCCACTGCTTCCACTGCTGGTTGTTGCATGCACTGGACTCAAAGAACTCAGTGGACTCAGCCCCTGCCCTAACGGCCCTAACGGCTCCAAATGTGAAGGAAACAGCAAGCTGCAAGAAGCATAACAAGCACAGTTTATGTTTTGCGTTTAGATCTGTCATGTTGCGTCTTTAAAACATGAGAGGGGTGAAGTTTGCTAAGCATGAGCTGTACCGGTGTCTCTTCAACATTTCCTGTACTTCAGCCAAGGCAGTGCCAGCTCTGAGATTGCAGATTTTGTGGAGAAGAATGCACCAAAGGGGTGGCTTGGCATAGCTTGGGCACAGATATAGCTTATTTGCCCCTCTGTCTGTCTTAGGTTGCAGCTGCAAAAAGTCAACAAACAATTAAGAAACAGTCCTCCAAACAGTCAAAAATCGATACTGCCAGTGACCAATTTCATTCGCTTTCCGTGCTGTGACCTTCTCATTGTCCATCTCGCGCAGTCCCCGAAGCACTCAGGGATATTGATGCTGCCTTGGACGCTTTCATTCGTTTCAGTAGCTGCCCCAACAGTGCTCTCGGCAACCTGTGACAGCAGCTCTGACATCAGGCAGTGAGGCAACAGGTTCACTCTTTGCCGCAGAAGGTTTTGGCTTGGCACATGCAGACAATTCAACAGGTCAACAATAGCCTAAAATTGAATAAATTCAAATGATAGTTTGGAAGTATTGGAGTTGAGACAGATGGAGGCAAGTGACAGACAAGATCAGACAAGTGAAACAGGGGCGTATCCTGAATGGGGAAAGACCTGCAAAGACCGGAGCCATGGCCTTCTTCGACTTTGAAGAATTGGAAGTCCAAGTGCCTGCATCAGATGTCAAGCCAGAGGCACCTGTCAAGCCAGAAGTCAAGGCACTTTCTATGGCTTGGCTTGCAGAAGCCAAAGAGATTTCGAAGACTGCGAAGCAGCCTTCCAGCTTGCAACCAGAAGAGGCGGGAATAAACTTCACTTTTTTTAGAGAGGCAGGTTCAGGTAGTTTTCATCGGTTGAGGGAGGAGCAACCACCGTAGCTTTAGCAGCCTGAAAAGATGGACTTTTCTTGGTCTTTTCTTCGTCGTTTCAATCTTCCAATTTGCACCATACTAGTACCTACAGTATCATACAGTATTATTACAGTATCTATATGTTGGTTTGTTCTTCTTTTCCTCTATGTTATAGTACTGTAAATTTGCTCTCTCAATCTCTCTCCCTCCTGACAAACAAGTCTGCATGTTTCAGCTTGATGCATCGTGAAGCACATGAACAGATAAATCGGATAATCAGGAGCATTAGATGAGAGCCTGAAGGATGCGTGTGACGTTGCAGGAAAAGTGCCAGGGAATTCTTCAGATTCCCAGAGCAGTGACCAAGTCCCTGGATGCGGTGGAGGTGACTCTGAAGATGCCACTTGCATCACGAATACATCACGAATAGGCGCTTGTAAACAGTGCCTCCAAATACCAACTTTCTATGCCCCAGAACTCGCGCTTGGGTCAAAATGCCACCACTCATGCTCTTGGTGGCTTGATTTTTCATTGAATTCATTGAATGAAGTTTCATCTCTACCTTTGTTCTGATACTTTTTGCAGTTGAGGTATCAGTCCAATGATCGAAACCTCAGAATATCTTTACAGGCCACTGTACAGGACTTGGTGGGCAAGCTGAGGGATGAGACTACGGTGGTTGGGTTTGTGGCTGGTGAGAAGATAGTAGTGACAGTGGCAAGCAGGCAGTGTAGTCAGAGTGCTTCCATGTTTGCTTGTCTTCATGTTCAAACTTGACTGCAAGACTGCAATGTGTTCCACGGAGGCACTAGTGCCGGGAGCATGGATTGCAAAGTCCGAACAAATACTTCTCACATCTTCGCACTTCCCTACTGCCCTACTGTTCCATCCCTGTACTGGTACAGTCTCGTACAGTTTCTGCAGCTTTTCTGCGCAGGAGCTGCATCAGCACCTGGCGCCGGTCTTTGGGTCTCTTCGCCTCACAGGAGCTCAACTCGGTGCACGGGAGCGATTTCAACGCCGTGAAAAGGGCTGGGCGCTCGAAGGACACCAGGCAGTCGGGCTGTGGCACAGTGATGCACAGTGTGGTAAGTCAGATTCTCAGATAGCATGGAATGCATGGATTGATACACTGTAAATTGAATTAAATTAATTGAACATTGATATTCACTGCACAAAGCACCGCACAAAGTAAAGCTCTGAAGTTGGTTTGCGTTTGACATGAAAGAATAACTCGGACAATAGGACAAGTAGTCGAGAATAGTCGAGAATTGTCGAGAAGGATGTAGGCAGGCATTCACACATCACCATGTTTCAGGCCTTGAGACCTTCAGATCAGCTGAAGAGCCTTCCGTTCAGTGCTGTACTGCTGTCCCTTGGTCGTGTGCATTGGATCTTTCTGGTGTCTGAGGCATATTTTTGGCAGAACATGACATGATTTCACATGATTTCAATAGGAATTCAATGGAATTCAAGCATTTTTTCAAATGTGCAAGTTTGAGGTGCGCATTGGCCTGCATCATCAGCCTGCGGATAATATCATAGAATAAGTCCCAGGGATACAAGAATGATTCTGACATCAAAATCAAGGAGGACTTTTGCTTGAAAGGTCTCTCGAGAATACGTGGGCACTTTGCCAAACAAAATGGACGATTCGACAGGTTTCTGTGATGTGTCATCGTGGTTGTGAAATCTTGACCGTTGCATGCTGCAATAGTTTCCAAGGTGTCAGCCTCGCCTGGGACCTGTGGCAGAAATAGATTTGCAGCCTCTACAACTGTTACAATCCAAGGAGACAACCGATTTTGAAGTTGTAAGCAGTCAGAAACGGCATCCTTTTACAAATTTTTATTTTGACGGTATGTATTAGCTGAATTCTACACATGCAAGCCAGGTTTTCTAGTGGAAGCAGGAACTCCACGACGGGAGGGTTGTGACGATAGTTCGGGCCCTATGACGACGAAGGGGCTATGTCACGACGACGTCACGACGACAGCACGACGACGATAGACCGACCGCATAGACCACGAGGCCGCGCAGGCGGCCGCGCCGGCGTGACGACGGAGCGACGACCGTCATAAGCCCGGGTTCGGCGTCCAACCCCAGCTTATGACATGTCAAACCCCGGCTTATGACGATTGTCGCGCCGTCGTCGCATAGTCGTCATGTCGTCGTCATGCAGTCGTCATGCTGTCGGTCCATCGCCGTCTTGCCGTCGGCACATCGTCGTCGTGCCGCCGAGCTATCGTCGTCACGCCGTCGGCACACTGTCGTCGTGCCAGCGTCTCCATTGTCATATCCACCCGTCCTGATTTTTCATGTCCCACTAGCATCACTAGCGCATATCTTTTGAATTATGACCAAGTATGCTAAGGTATGACTAACACGCTTCACACTTGAGGGATGTTCATCCAGGGTTCAAGGGTCATTGAAACCAATTGAGCGCTACTTGGATGCCCAGAGGACCATGTTGCAATGTTGTTTTTGTTTCGTCGGCTCAAATTGTCGGGGATTTGATAGATTCTATCATTTTCAAGGGCGGCCTTAGTGGGACGTGCAATCAGACGAGGTTTGCAAGCCAGATAACGAAGTCACACACGCAGTGGATGCTTGCTGAGTAACACAACGGACTACTGAAGCACATTCCAGACCAGCGAAAGCAGGCAGTTTTCCAAAGACACGCTCATAAGATCCCATAACCCGCTGAAGTTGGTAGATCATCCAGAGATCGGCTCAACTTGCTGTAGGGCTGTAGGGTGAACGGGGTGAACAGACTGGCAGGAGGCGAGATCAAAGACTGCTGACACTCCTATCACTGCAGCTGTCGCAGCTGCCGTGGCTGAGCAGAAATGTGAGATCAGCCCAAGCGAGTCGAGAGAGTCAAAGCTGAAAGAGCCAAAGCATCTTGGACTCCTTTTGGATCTCCTTGTATCTCCTTGGACTTGTTTAGCTGACGATGCTGAAAGATGTGTGTGGCACAAAGAGCAGAAGGTAGGAGAACCTGATTGGCTGTGGCAAAGTGTAAAAAACATTAAAAAACCTCATAGGAAAACATCCGTTCTGGTTTGACGAGTTTGACCCAATCCGCTCTCAGGAGCAAATTCTCCATGAAGGGAAGTCGAAGGATCAAGGCGGATGCAGATCATGGAGTCAATCTGCCAGAAGACATTTGTCAAAATCTAGCAGGCTTGGGTGCGTTTTCCAGAATGCGGCGTAAAGCAAGTTAATTCCCAAGTACTTCTCAAGTATTTGGAGGAATTGCTTACATGCAATCCTGTTTGTTGGACTGTGTTTGTGGAGAGCTTTATGCAGTTTTGAACCATGGAGATCGGGCGCAGTTGAAATTCGCAATTTTGTCGTTTTTCTTGCTTCCTCTCGGACGGGTGAATCATGCATGTTTGATCATCTAGCTTATGAAAGCTGCTACTGATGGATTTTGAGATTGTTTCTGGGCTGCAGTTCTTGTCCAAGAACTTTGTGTTTTTGGAATTTCTGAGGACCTCCTTGCACAAGCGCTGGAGATGGAGCTGGAGATTGACGGTCGCCTCCGTTTACAAAGAGACAGCGCAAGTCAGCTTCATCAGCTTGAAGTGGCTCACGGCATTTTTAGTTGGAGCACTACCCGTGTCTTCTTGGTAGATGCCCTCAACGAGGCGAGTCAGTTTGCAGCATACAAACTGTGCCAATTGGCGGTCTGAAGACAGGGAAAGTAGGACTGCTGCATGGAGAGCCAAGCTGATGTTGCCGACATGACATACGGTAGTATATTCACGCTTAAGCTGATGCGCCCAAGGCTCACAGCAGCCTACAGAAATCTCAACGGTACCTAAAAATGATTATAAATGGTTCGTAGATTTCTGTGTCTTGCTGAGCAGGTGTTGGCGCAAGTGAAACAAGCAGTTCAAGGGAGCTCGCTCTACTCGAAGGTGGCTGTATGTCGCCACTGTCGCCCCAAAGTCTTGGACATTCACATGTCCCAAAATTTATCCGCACTTGGCACAAAATGCATTTGACATCTACAGACAGACATCCAACAGATGGTTACACACTTACATGGAATGTCAATCTTGTGGGGCTGCCACTCAGCGTGAATTTGAACATGAAGTGCACATGTCATGTTTGGAATGCCTGAAAATGCCTGAAACAGAAAGTTGTGAATTCATGTGAATTCCAAATATTCCAATGCTTGGGCTTCGCATGGCCTTGCAATAAAATCGGCTTCGCTGCTTTCGCTTCTGTAGCTGGAGGAGCTGCTCAGAGTTGGCTTCGCGCTGACATTGCTTTGTGAGGCACTCCAAGGGCTTGTGCTGGAGCAGAACCAGGTGCGCATTTTACACATGACATGGTATAGTAATACTTACTGTAGTAATGTACAGCATATATACACACATGGTACAGAAATGATACACATACATACGGTATACATTCTGTATACTGTTTTTATTTGTGTTTTCCCAAAAAACTAATTCACTGTTGGGGCACTGCTGAGTGTGTCCGCCTCGGAGTGTCATCCGGCATCTATCTGTCTTGTCTCCTGTCCTGTACTTGTCTTTATTCCTTTTCTGCCTTTCAAGGGTTGGCCTGTCTCCTGCCCTTCCCATTTGTCGTATGTAGGGACCACATGATTTTGGTTTGTCTTGAACTGTGCTTGGGGCATTGAAATATGCACATACTGTATACAGCATTTACACTTGTGAAATGCCTTAAGCCTACTTCTCAGGAATTAAACAATATAAACAAACGAAAACCAATGCAAAAAAAAGCAAACCACTTTTTGAAAAAAGCAACCACAAAAAAACAAAAACAAGATGCAGCCCACGAACCCGAATGCAGTCACGTAGAACACTTTTGTGAAACAAGTTATTTGGACAGTCTTGTACATTTTTCCCTTGTTACCGTACCAGTACACTGTAGACTGTGGAATGCGGAAGTGGGTGGAGTGCCAAGTATGGAGAGTGGAATGTAAAGTGTAGAGTGTGGAGTGTGGAGTGTAAAGTGTAGACTGTGGAGTGGGGAGTGTAGAGTGCGGAGTCCAACGTGTAGAGTGTAAAGTGTTGGAGTGTGGAGTGTAAAGTCTAGAGTGTGGAGTGTAGAGTGTGGAGTGTAAAGTGTAGAGTGTAGAGTGTGGAGTGTAAAGTGTAGAGTGGGGAGTGCAAAGTGTAGAGTGTAAAGTGTGGAGTGTAAAGTGTAAAGTGTGGAGTGTAAAGTGTGCAGTGTAAAGTGTAAAGTGTGGAGTGTGGAGTCTAAACTGTAAAGTGTAGACTGTGGAGTGTAGAGTGTGGAGTGTAAAGTGTAAAGTGTGGAGTGTGGTGTGTGGAGTGTAAAGTGTAGAGTGTGGAGTGTGGAGTGTAAAGTGTAAAGTGTGGAGTGTAGAGTAGAGAGTGTGGAGTGTCAAGTGTAAAGTGTAAAGTGTGGAGTCAAAAGCGTAAAGCGTAAAGTGTGGAGTGTGGAGTGTAGTGTGTGGAGTGTAGAGTGCAGATTGTGAAGTGTGGAGTGTAGAGAGTAGAGTGTGGAGTGTGGAGTGTCAGCACATGTCACAACATGCCACGTCTGCCATGGATTTTGCACATTGTCACCACTTGACACAGCCCTGACAATGATATTCGCAAAAAACACGCGACGCTGAAGTGCTGCGCCTGCCACGCAAAATGACGATGGAGGTCTCCAAAGTGCTGCACCTGCAACAAAAACTGCAACTCATCTTCTGAAAGCGCGTGAGAATATCAGAACTTGCCACGCCTGCAACGCAAAACGACATGACAACCTGCTTGGAAACCTTCGAAAAGGAGAGGTTTGGCAGCTTCCCCCATAGATACGGCGACGGCAGAAGAAAGCCAGAGAATCGAGACTGGACATGTAGGAGCATCAAAACGAGCATTTGGTGCGAGACTTCCTCCAATTTTCACACTTTGTAGCTTCAAAATCGATGTTTTCCTACGAGTTTTCTTATGAACCTCCAAATTTGCTACCTCAAAATAAAAATCGATGTTTCGTGCGAGGCTTCCGACAATTTTGATCACATCTCACAAAATGCCACGCCCGCCACAGAATTTGCACGTTGTCACCATTTCACGCAGCCGTGACAATGCAATTCGCAAAAAGAGTGCTGCGCCAGCCATGCGGCATGACAACGGAGGTCTCCAAATTGCTGCGCCTGCCACGAAAACTGCAACTCATCTTCAGAAAACGACGCAAAACGACTTTCGACACGCTATGAAACATGTTGGAATGTCACAAAGTGCCACGCCTGCCACGCGAAACGAGGCTACGCGACGTTGGAAACCTCCAAAAGTGACCCCTTTTGCAGAACTCGCCATAGGCACAGCCATAAAGGCCTCGTGTGACCGCCCGCGGATGGTTGCGGACGGTAGCGAACGCAAACGCAACGTCGAGCGAACACACCCTCAACCCCCAGAACCCCCAGAGTGAAACGGGAACCCTTGCCACGCATTCGGGAAAAAACAAAACGACGATTTTGAAAAAACAAAAGGCACAAAAAAACGAATATACACCAGGATGTACAAACGGGTCTCAATTAGGCACCCCTTAAGGGGGGTAACCATTAGGCACCCCTTAATTTTTAAGGTTCCAAACTAACAGATATAGTAATATGTGCATTTTTCTTTGATTTCCCCACGTTTGCTTCCAGAAATGCGTGTCATTTCGTGTCATTGCCGTGTCGTCAGTCATAAGTGGTCACGAGTTTTTTTGGGAAATCAAGAAACGCATGCGTGTCATTGCGTGTCACTGCCGTGTCGTGTCGGTCGGTAGGGGGTGTCCAATAAGCACCCCTTAGGCAAACGGGTGTCTAATAAGCACCCCTTAGAACGTGTCGGGTGCTTTTTGAACAACCCCTGCGCGTGTCATTTCGTGTCGATTTTGACTAGGTTTCTTGAAACTTGGGAACATTTTACATCCGACGCGAAAAGAAACGCATGCATTTCTTCTCGCCAAAAATGAAGTCGGGTGCACCACAGATGCCACGCGGGTGGGATTGGAAGATTTGGGGTTGGAACTCATCATTTTCTGGTGTGCCATCTCCATG
>Ga0126342_10022010_pt1 | contig 10576 bp, 16 predicted proteins | sample Cyp1metagenome_FD_92528 | JGI IMG/M metagenome (GOLD analysis project Ga0126342, IMG submission 92528) | Coral microbial communities from Lord Howe Island, Old Settlement Bay, Australia - Cyphastrea 1 metagenome | ecosystem: Host-associated > Invertebrates > Cnidaria > Coral ...
CGCACAAACCACTTCCAAGTACTACTGTGTACTACAAAGTTCGCACAAAAACGTTCCCAGTACTACTGTGTACTACAAAGCTTGCACAAAGTCGTTCCCAGTACTACTGTGTACTACAAAGCTCGCACAAACTATTTCCCAGTACTACTGTGTACTACACAGCTTGCACAAAGCCGTTCCCAGTACTACTGTGTACTACAAAGCTTGCACAAAGAAACTTCCCAGTACTACTGTGTACTACACATGCACAAACACGTTCCAGTACTACTGTGTACTACAACGCTCACACACACTACTTCCCCTGTAGACACTGCGACACCCACGTGGCAAAAAACACGAGGTGTTGCAGTTTCCCCTATAGACACTGCGACGTCCACGTAGCAAAAAGGACGAGGGTTTTGCAGCTTCCCCTATAGACACTGCGACATCTACGTGGCAAAAAACACGAGGTGTTGCAGTTTCCCCTATAGACACTGCGACATCTACGTAGCAAAAAACACGAGGTTTTGCAGCTTCCCCTATAGACATGGCAACGTCCACGTAGCAAAAAGCACGATGTTTCGCAGCTTCCCCTATAGACACGGCGACGTCCACGCAAAAAAGATACGAGGTTTTGCAACTTCCCCGATAGACACTGCGACATTTCCGTCGCAAAAAACGTGAGGTTTTTGCAGTTTCCCCTATAGACAGGGCGACGTCCACGTAGCAAAAGACTCGATGTTTTGCAGTTTCCCCTATAAACACTGCGACATCTACGTAGCAAAAAACACGAGGTGTTGCAGTTTCCCCTATAGACACTGCGACATCTACGTAGCAAAAAACACGAGGTGTTGCAGCTTCCCTTATAAACACTGCGACATCTACGTAAGCAAAAAACACGAGGTTTTGCAGTTTCCCCTATAGACACTGCGACATCTACGTCGCAAAAGACACGAGGTTTTGCAGTTTCCCCTATAGACACTGCCACATCCACGTAGCAAAAAACACGAGGTTTTGCAGTTTCCCCTATAGACACTGCGACATCTACGTGGCAAAAAACACGAGGCTTCCCCTATAGACACTGCGACATCCACGTAGCAAAAAACACGAGGTTTTGCAGCTTCCCCTATAGACACTGCCACATCCACGTAGCAAAAAACACGAGGTTTTGCAGCTTCCCCTATAGACACTGCGACATCTACGTAGCAAAAAACACGAGGTGTTGCAACTTCCACTATAGACACTGCGACATCTACGTCGCAAAAGACACGAGGTTTTGCAGTTTCCCCTATAGACACTGCGACATCTACGTCGCAAAAAACATGAGGTTTTGCAGCTTCCCCTATAAACACTGCGACATCGACGTCGCAAAAGACACGCGGTGTTGCAGCTTCCCCTATAGACACTGCGACGTCCACGTAGCAAAAAGGACGAGGGTTTTGCAGCTTCCCCTATAGACACTGCGACATCTACGTGGCAAAAAACACGAGGTGTTGCAGCTTCCCCTATAGACACTGCGACATCTACGTAGCAAAAAACACGAGGTTTTGCAGCTTCCCCTATAGACACTGCGACATCTACGTAAGCAAAAAACACGAGGTTTTGCAGTTTCCCCTATAGACACTGCGACATCTACGTCGCAAAAGATACGAGGTTTTGCAGTTTCCCCTATAGACACTGCCACATCCACGTAGCAAAAAACACGAGGTTTTGCAGTTTCCCCCTATAGACACTGCGACATCTACGTAGCAAAAAACACGATGTTTTGCAGCTTCCCTTATAGACACTGCGACATCTACGTCGCAAAAGACACGAGGTTTTGCAGTTTCCCCTATAGACACCGAATTAACGACGCGAAAAACGACGCGAAAAACGACGCGAAAAGGACGCGAAAAACGTCGCGAAAACGACGCGAATAACGACGCGCCGACCAACTGGCGGCGAACAAAGGTCCAACCCCCAGACCCCCAACTATAAACGGGAACCCTTCGCTACGCATTCGGGAAAAAATCGAAAACGGTGACCGACTTTCGTCCTATTGTTTCCACTCGTGTTTTCTACAAAATTTATGTTTTCATGTGACTAGTTCCCATGCTGGACCCGATTTTTGTCAACCAACAGCCGGAAGAACAACACGGAATTCTAGCGCATTACAGGCTGGAGGAACACTTAACCACCGCAAATGTTGTCACCGACAAGTTGTTAAGGATCAACACGCGTATTTGGATTGTGAGTTTGGACCCATCAGAGTCCTTCGAACGTAGTGGCGATCGTTCCGTGACCATGGCATCTCACAACATTTGGTTTGGGCAGCAACGCCTATATTCGAGAGCACATTGCACACTCCGCAATACGACATCCATGATTTGGGCAGTTTCTCCCTTTCCCTGAGGGCGGTCCATCAACACGGGGGCAATCTTGCTAACCCATCGAGCAGGGAAAGCGATGAGGCCCGGCAGAACACCGTGACACCCGCCATCCCCTGCTTTTGGCGGGAGAGGCTAGCTTTGACCGGCCCACAGGGTGGTCGGACACAGTTTACGTCCTCGAATTGGCGACGACCGGCTACAGTTTTTGATTTCGGTATCAACTTGCATGCGAAAAGGAGTGAAGACGAGAGTTAAATAAGATTAACTCTCAAGTTGATACTTGAGCATTCAGCCTCTTCCCTTGCATGTTGGTATGGCTAGACCTTTTAGTTTTAAGTTTTAAGATTTGCAGATGATTTTCTTTACGTCCAGCGTTCATGAAGCAACCGTTTTGCTTGACTTACTCGCGCAAGATTTGGCAGCATCAAGTGTGCTTTTCAATGCGCGCAAAACTGATCAAAACTGTTACTCTCACAAAACGAAGCGCGGTCCCCTTCACAGTTTGTTCTTTCCAATGAGCAAGTCATTCAGGTGGAGTATGGTGAATATGGTCATTGAGTCATAGGTGGCTGGGCTGCATCCTAAGCGTCGGTCGCTTCCATGGAACATCCTTGGATGCCGAGTTCCATTTGCAGGCAGCCGGGCGGGCATTTTTTGCTGTACGTGTCACAGATCGCTTGCGATTTTTCGATGCTGTGGTGACACCATTTGACTTTTCCGAGCTGGGTGCCGGACAATCCATCAACATGCTTTGCAAAGCATGGATCGTGCATTTCGAAAGCTAGTTCGGAAAATGATTCGGACCCGTCCCTGGCATGAAATTATATATCATTATATATCTGTATATGAAACGAGACATTTGAAACAATAAGAAGACAGAATGATTTGGATATTGGGTCCCGCCAATGTTTGAGACAATATTGAAACCTTGGCTTATACATTGCAGGTCTGTCGACCTGGGTCCGTCGTGTTCTGTGTGTTCTGTGTTGGTGCCTACTTGGCCGCCGTGGTCCGGGAATTTTTCCCGGCGCAAACAACTGGGCAACTAAAAAGATGTAGTTTCACAAGGCAAAACCTGGCTGCGACTTACAGAGGGTTTTGTTATGTTTTGCAATATTACTGGCTGAGTGAGACATTAGTGCCCAGGTTTCTTGCATGTACTTTTTGTTTGCCTGCGCCCAAAGGGGCCGCCTCCGGGCATGCAGGAGCTTTCAAACGTTCTACCCTCATCGCTGCTACGCTCCACAATCTTCTCCTCAATCCTCGAACATTCCAAGATCTTCTCTTCAGTTTGCTAACGTTTTACCACCATTGATGCAACGCCTTGAGATTGCCTTGGATCTTTTGTTTCACTTACCACCGTTCTACCATCATTGTTGCTACCCTTTAAGATCTTGACTAAAAAATTCCAGCCTCATGGATGTTGCTACGTCCTTTTTTTATCATTGATGCTATGTTCCAAGATCTTCTCTTCTGTTTTTCAAACATCATTGATGCAGAACTCTATGGTCGTGCCGTCAATTTTCCAACATCATGATGTCTACGTTTGAGGATTTTAAGATTTTCCTTTCAAATTTCCGCAATCACTGATGATAGGCAGGGTTTGTTTTCAAATTGCTAATATGGTTGATGCTATGTTCCAAAATCTACTCTTCAACTTGTAAACGTTCTACTGTCATGAGTGCTACGCTCCAAGATCTTTTCTGCAATGTTTTAATGTCACGGATGCTACGTTCCAGGATCTTCTCCTGAATGTTCCAACACTACTGGTTCTCCGCTCCAAGATCGTGTCTTCACTCTACCATCACTAGCATAGGTTTCTTCAGCCGCCATCCTTAAGCGGTGAATTTGAACATTGGACGCGTGAGAATACCCGCCAGACGAACCACACCTTGAACACCTCAGATTGCAAAGACACAGGGCTGCGATACGCTGCTGTTGGACAAGTTTGCGATTGCATACCAAATTGCAAGTGGGTTGTTTCACGGCCCCCCCGTTGAACGTGGTTTTCTGTTGCAGAAATAAAGAAAGAAACCGGTCACTTCACCGAGCGGCTTAGACATCCTCAAGACCAGTCCTTTGGGCTTTCCGTCCGAGCTGGAGGTTGTGGGTCTCATCTCCGTGCCACTAGGGCCACTAGGGCCACTAGGGCCACTAGGGCCACTAGGGCCACTAGGGCCACTAGGGCCACGATGTTGGGTCTGTGCCATCCTTGAGGTTTTGCCACTTTGCCATTGTGCCATTTTGCCAAGTTGTTTTCTCATACTAGCAGTGGCCTTTTTTTTTTAAGACTTTGCGGTGCCTGTGTGCGCATGTTTATGTCTTTGATCTTGCTGGGAATCTGGGTTCGATGCTTTCGTAGGACACGCTTCCCAACGTCCTTTTACTTCCCCAACATATGGTGTCGACAACGTTTCTTTCGTGATATCTTCCAGCAACCCAGCAGACAGCGCATTTTTTCCAAAATGCTCTGCGCAAGCCATCGTTTGGATACCTTTGATCCATTTGTCGCTTGCTCAAGCCTCGGTACTTGGAGGTACTTGGATCCCAAGGCGGTGTGCTGCATGGACAGGGACTGGGGCCATGGCAAGTTTGTCCGAATCTGAGAATGTTCAGCTTGTCGTCAATGCCCATGATGACGTACTGGCTTGCATCATTTACCTGGACTTTGCGGGGCTTTGCTATCCCATTCGCACCTATTTCTCCCAAGATATCCCAAGATCCAAGGAACCAAACGAACCCCTACCAATGCGAGCCTGACACAGAGACCCAGCTTTGAGCTTGTGTTCGAAGTAGCTGCGGTCCTGTTTTTGATAGCACTTTGAGATGGAAACATAGGAAGTGGACACGCACATCATCAGATAGCAATGTGAGTGTGGGATTTTGTCAACTCCTATAGCCCCCAAGAGAAAAAAAAATGAAAAAAATAGTAATAAAGCTAGGCGACAGTCTCTCTCTTGTTCATGATGACCACATGTGCCCTTTGCCATGTCCGACGTGCCTGGGTGTAGTTGAAGATGTACTCTTTCAAGGGCTGCTTGTAGGATGACCTCCCACGTGCTGCTTCAGCAGAGCAGGCTGCAGAGTTCGGGGGGAGAAGCTCCAGTTCGTTCTGGGTGACTCACCAAATGGCGTGGTCTGCCATTTTTGCCGCATGGTTCTCCGGCACAAAGGACCACTGTTGAAACTCCTGCCAGGAGCAGCAACACCAAGTAAGCCAAGTAAGGAAGTAGCGGAATCTTGGTTGATTTTTTGCTCAAAATTCTGCAGCTCCTCAGTCTGAAAAAAGTGAAGGATCCTCTTCAGGTCAGACCAAGACAAGGAGGGTCTTCTCTGGAAGAGCCTATCAAGTGTCGACAAGATGTCTATTTCTTTATCATGTCTCGGGCTCGAATTCGCTGCGATGTTGCCTTCAAACAGTGTTCTACACTCGCCGCAAGGGGATTCCAACAGCGGGAAAGGAAAGAATCTCTCTGCGGGTTTGCCTTCATATCTGAGTAGCAGCACATGCAAGTTAATCTTCATCTCGGATCAAGAAACGGTATCTAGACAAAGTACGCCAACTTCCCTGAACTGATAAGTAAGTAGTCCAACTTCTTTGGCGGAATGCAGTCTCAATTACCCAAAGCTTTCCCCAAAAGCTTTACAGTCATTCAATAGTTGGGTACAGTACAGTACATGTTGGGAGTCCCTGGCGTCCGTACTGTGTTCGGAGGTAAAATTGCAGGATTCATGTGTAGCTGTTGAGAAACTACAGCGAGCGGGCGACCTCCTCCGTTCTCCCAACAGGAAAATTAAGAGAAGGGTTTGCCCTCTAGGGATCCAAGTCTGCGATAGTTCCGTGCAGACTCGCCAACACGCCTCAAACACACCGTCTGCCATTTGCATGCCACATTGAGCCACCAAAGCCTCACATCGGCTGTGGTGCTTTCTGGCTTGGAGGGTAATCCTGCAGTCAAGGAACAAATCAAAGGTCGTCACAACAGGGAGTGGACACCGCTCCACAAAGGGCCTTGGTCCAATTGGTGCGCTAAACGCATGTGGCAACGAAGCCCAAGGGTTTTCTCTTCAAATCTGAATTGAATTTCCAAATAGTTCTATGATGTTTTATGCACAAAGCTGCACCGGCTTTGATCATGAGATTCACTAGCACAGAAGAAATTCAAGGTGCTACCAAGCAACAAGAACCAAGCGAGCCAGTATTCTTTGAGCTCTGGCCTGGATGCGTGGCATGCTTCGATCCGAGCGCACACAAACACACCATATTCCCATTGCATCCAATTGCCTGATGACACCCATGTCCAGGAGACACGGCAAGAGTGTGTCCCGGAGCACTGCAGCCCAACTCTGAGTCAATGCATCAAGCAGGGCTACAAACCGTCCTGCCATGGAGCATCCAAACCCAACTCAAAGATGGCACGAAGCTCAGATTTCACAAAGGCAGCCTGGCACCAAGCGGGCAGAAAGATTCCCGCCTGGCTATTGAAAGCCTATGAATGAGGGAATTGCGCATCCGGTCGCAAGCTTCGTGCAACACAAAAAGCGCAACAGTATGAGTCCTCTGCAAACACACTGGTAAATGGCTTCTAAGTCAAGCAGTGAGGCAAAATATGGCAAAATTGATTTCTTTAAAGGAGGTAAGCCGGAAGTAGCATGCCATGAACCATCCACATCACTCATACGTGTTGCACAGCCTCTAAAAGCTGCGATCCAAAGATTTGATCGCCACATTCTCCTGTGACGGTCAAGCGAGATGCTGGTCCCTCCCATAGCGCAGTCACTTCCTGGCGCAATTTCTCAAACATGTGACAAACCAGACCTGAACCATCGGAACCAGGTCAGAAAAACATCAGAAAACTGAAATCTCCAATCTGACCGGCCCCCCCTGCACCGCGAGGCCACAAGCTATGACAATTGATCCGGAGACCATTCAAGACAAGGATGAAAGGATGAGGATGATGAGAATTGATCTTATGAATCGATATCGATCAATATCGATCACCTCTCAAACACAATATCTCCTCCGAATCAGCGAGGGGCTCCAGACATATGCCACCCAGTTCCGCCAACTTCAGCAAGACATTCTCGTGGAACCTATGAATGACATGAAAGAGACATAAAAAAAAATACCTTAGCTGATGTTAGCTGTGTCAACAGCAGGTTGGGTTCTAAAGTGCTGGGTTTTCGAGGCCAACAAGAAACCGCCACTCCCGCCAGAGATTCCCAACAGTCACTGTCTTAGGTCAGCGCCAGGGATACTCCGCGATGGAGTCTGCACTGCAGCGCACAATCAATTCGTTGGCTCCTGCTTTTGCATTTGCGGAGGGTCAAAAACAAGACAAGCGCATCCACGGACAGATGGCAAAAATGGATGACCCACATTAAAACTCGTGACTCGTGAGATCTACCAACTCCCGTCCTTGCTCCAAGGCACTCTCTCGGAGTGGGCTCCAGTGAGGGTGTAGTGCTTGCAAAAGTGCAATCAGAAGCGAGGTTGAATCGATTCCTGGAACTGAGGGAGGTCCAGCTTCGATGACTTTCAAACAACTGCAAACCTGCCAAATTTTCAAATGGCGGTTGCCCCCCCATTGCAATACTCCCCGGTGGCCTCCGCTCCAGAGAACCTCCAACTTGCAATTGCTGGAGCGCGCCAAGGCAAGAAGCGAATGCGCCCGCTCGTCCATGATCTGAGGGCATTGCAAATGTTGTCTCATTATTCTTGTTATTCTTATTGCTACTCCGAAAATCCGCGACACCATGTGCTATTCTGGACTTCCGAATCCTCTCACTGGACTTATTTTGTGGTGTGCCCGTTGCGATGTCTCCCAACCACAGGGCCAGGCCCAATGGCAGCTGAGTTGCCGTGGCCAAATCTTTACAAAATGAAGGATCTTTCTTTGGAAGAGGATCCAGGACCGCAAGGCCGAGGCAGCAATCCTCACGAAGCTGGAAAAAAAAACTGCGTCTTGATGTCTTCCTGAAAAGAACTAAGATGATCAAAGATGATCAAAGGAAATCTCAACTCTCAGCGGCTCAGTGTTGCAATTTGACCACCTGGACTGACAAACAAAGACCGCAAGCGATCGAAAGGCTTTCCTTGGATTATGTGGTAGCCGGCTGACAGCAAGTCACCAAAAGAGACTGGAAGTTTGCTCTATCAAGAGCAACCCACAACTGGTCCTGGTTCAGCACACCAGTGCGGTCGATCAGCGGCGTGCGAAAAAAGGCCGAAAGGCCGATGAGGAAATCTTCTTGGATCATTTCAGGCAGCAAACTCGCCGGAGGCCGGGCCAACGTCTGTCTTGGTGAAAGGTAACATGCCAACAAAGGCGCCCACATGATCAATCCACCTCCCAGTTCATGTACCCCAACAGCCGCAACATCTGAACCCTCATCCCTCTCACTCAGCACTGCTTCAAACTCTGCGGCAATGGATTCATCACGTTTCCTCCATCTGTCACCTAGACTGCGATTCACCAGTGTTCGCATCGAAGACTCTTGGTTCGCCTCCGTTTGATAGATTTCTCGCCAGTGATGCTGGCACTGGTCCGAGGTACGAATGATACCTCGCTCTTCGAGATGCTCCTTGACTGCATCCCAGCCAAGGTAACCCACCTTCTTGACCATCATCACCAGGGCTTCTGTCTCACACGCTTCCCACGGACAGCACAGAGATATTTGTACACTTTCCAACATCCAAGGGTCACTGATCCGTCGGCAAAGCCTTTCCGGATTCAATTTCAAACATCTTTCCCCATCTGCAAGGCTTTGGAGGGGACGGTCTGAGAGCACTTGCTGTACCATTTGCTTGTGGGGGCCGCAAACCAGGCGACCACACATCAAGCAAGTGGGATGCAGGCTCTTGCTTGGCGAAGGCCAATGGCCAGAAGACCACATAATGTCCTGGAGCACAGCTTGGGCCCCGTTTGGGCAAGCGAGTTTCAGCGGGTTGAAAGCTGATTGCAGATTCTCAAGAGACAGGAACCACACCCACACCCTTTCTGCTAAACAAATGCCTGTTGGATCCTGGGTTTCATGAGTCGAGTCATGCTTTGAGCCAAGCATCCAGGATATCATCTAGTTTGGCCTTCTCAAGTTCTGCACAGCTGGCCTTCACGTGCGCGATTAGGTCACCTCGGTTTTTCGGCGAAGTACATCTCTGCTGCCAAAAAATCGACGCCGACGCTGCGGGTCAAGCAGCTGTGGCGATTCAGGTGGAGAATCTTCTTGGAGAAGCCCGAGGCATTGTGAAGGACCACAATGCTGCTTGGACAACTTAGAACCTGCAAGGCTGGCTTTACAAATATTAGCCACATTTCCACCAAATGAGAACTTATCTGCTACATGCTGCTATATTGAAGTTGATTCTAACAAAGGTCTGGAACCTCTCCGTGCCTGATTGTTTTGGTCAAGGATTGTAGATTCCACCACATCATCACAGACGTCCTCAAAGTGAGCTTTCACGTAATCCAGAAAGTCGGTGCTGCTGCCTCGGAGAAGGCTCCAAAATCCAAAGCTCTGAGAATGTTCTAGCTGGCTCCTCACAATCTGCATACCTAGACCTAGATTGCCTTCTGCAAATTGACTGGGCAGCTGACAAGGCTTTCTCTGGCGTTGGCTGTGCTCAAATACGGCTCGCAGGGCGGTGAAGAGAGTCATCCATCCAAAGCTTCCCGGACAACAATTCAACAGGTTGCGTGACCACTATGTGAAAGAAACTAATGTTCTGTGAGGCTGTGAGGAAAAAGTAATGATGGAGCTTAGAGTCACTGGGGTGCCTTGTTACGAGTGTAAGAGAATATGTGACCTGCAACTGTTGCACCTTGAGAAAGAGCCAGTTTTGTTCCCAGTTCCATGAAGGCCGCCCGCTTTCAATTTACTGCGCCCAAGATGTTTCCTCTCAAAAGAAGACAAATATAAACAAGTGATACAAATGCTATCCAGTGATTTCCCATTCGCTCCTTCTTCCCTTTTTGCAGCTGCCTCACGGGCATGGAAAACAGTCAAGCTGCCATTCTCATCGGTAGTTGCCGTTGTTGATGCGGTCAATGAAGTATGCAGGGTTGGCTGGCAGGCAAACCAAGTTGCCCTCGTACTTCTTCACGATGTTCTTCAGCTTGTCCTCCATGCCTGGGATGTTGTAGATGTCAGAGACCTGCTTGTAAGGGCCATGAGTGCCAATCATACCAGCAATGGTCGGGAACATTCCCGGGAATTGCCTGTAGGCC
>Ga0126342_10022011_pt1 | contig 10576 bp, 11 predicted proteins | sample Cyp1metagenome_FD_92528 | JGI IMG/M metagenome (GOLD analysis project Ga0126342, IMG submission 92528) | Coral microbial communities from Lord Howe Island, Old Settlement Bay, Australia - Cyphastrea 1 metagenome | ecosystem: Host-associated > Invertebrates > Cnidaria > Coral ...
AGATAGATAGATAGATAGATAGACAGATAGATAGATAGATAGATAGACAGATAGATAGATAGATAGATAGACAGATAGATAGATAGATAGACAGATAGATAGATAGATGGATAGATAGATAGATAGACAGACAGATAGATATATAGATAGACAGATAGATAGATAGATAGATAGACAGATAGATAGATAGACAGATAGATAGATAGATAGACAGATAGATAGGTAGATAGATAGATAGATAGACAGATAGATAGATAGATAGATAGACAGATAGATAGATAGATAGACAGACAGATAGATAGATAGATAGACAGATAGATAGATAGATGGATAGATAGATAGACAGATAGATAGATAGACAGATAGATAGATAGATAGACAGATAGATAGATAGATAGATAGATGGATAGATAGATAGATAGACAGACAGATAGATAGATAGATATTGAATGACCTACTGAACATGAGAGTCGAGAGGATGTCGAAATATTTCGATCTGAACACAGCCACCCAGTATCCAGGTGGGGTAGGGTGCCGGCACTTCGAAACAGCCTCTTGGCAGAAGCCCACTGAAGCGTCTTCCCAGAAGGGGATTTGTTGGGCCATGGCACGCCCCGGGACACTTGGGGAGGTAGCCTCCTGTGGAACCAAACGATATATGGCAAAACCTATGGCAAAACCATGGGTCTTCCATATCTATGAAAAGAATTTACTGGAGGGTATCTAACTATAGTAACCCCCCAAAAATGGGAAAAGTATGAAAAGGTTCAATTCACCACTATTTTAGATTCGGATTTCACCAAATTCTATGTTTTTTGGGGTTGCTAGAACCTGAATGGATGCTCTGTTATTTGTGGTTCCTCAATATGACGAGCTATAAATGACCATCTAACAGGATGTTCAGTTTTGTGCAGCTGAGATTTTGGGCCGCTTGGGTATACAGGTTTGCACCATCAAGTTTCATATTAGGTGGCGTAGCACTTGAAAATTGGTTGGTGGTTTCAAACATTTTTCGTTTCCCCAATATTGCGGATGATGATTCTATTTGATTTTCATGCCTTTGGGACGGTTCAAAGCACAGGAGAAACCGAAACTGACCTGAGCAAGACCTCCCCCTGCAGCTTTTAAGGCAAATATGGAGTTCGTTTCCGACGGCAGTTCTACTACGTGTTCAAGCGGCAGTTGAAGTTGCGCTGGAGGGATCGGAACGGTCTGCTGGCAGATTTGCGGCATGGCAGCATATATGGCAACAACGTGTTTTGGCACGGGTTTCCTTTTGGCATTTAGAACGGTGGCGAGCAGTTGTGTGAAACAGAACGCAAAAGGATAGAATGATAGAACTACGGTATGAACGAAACTGAGCTTTGGGCGGGATGTTTCCGGGTATCATTTTTTGTTTTATTACTGTTTGAAGTTGAGAACATCTGATGTCTACAAGAAAAAGAGAACCCTTTCTCCATTTTGTTCTGATGTGTTTGTCAAGGCTGGGTGGAATCATCAAGGCGGCAGCGAGCAGCTTTTTCGATGGAACTGGCCTTTTGCGGGCTAATAAGATTGAGGGTGAAAGACGGGAGGTACTTAACTATATCTTACACCATCATCCACTATGGTAGAAGTTGACATGTCAGAGTGTTCGGACCAACTCCACCATTTCTTGATCTTGAGGCCGGAAACAATTTTTACTGGGGCATCCAGTGAGTATAACTCTTTCGCTGCATACGCTCGAAACATCTGGAATCGAAGTTGTATAGTCGGAATTGTCAACTTGTAGTGGTAGTTGTGTCATGTTGTATCCAGGTAAGGTATCCATCATGTTTGGAAGCATTGTGCCACAACGCTCCAAGAAACTCCAGAAGTCGTGTCGGACCAAGTGTCGCTTCGTGGAAGGCCCTGGTGGTTGGCATTGTCTACATGCGAACTGGCGAGTTGGACATCAAGGCGCAGGTCTCCTTCTTTTTCATGTTCCTTGGATGCAGCAGGTCAAAGGCAAAGTTGGGTTGTGCAATGGATGGGAAACAATGTGCATGTTAATGTTACGTATTGTTATGTATACAATACCATAATAACATATTATAACAGAATATGCACATGGATACATCACAGAATTGACATCAACAATTTGATGCAAGGCAAAGTGGAGCTTGGAAGCCCAGTGTCGCCTCACCCATGTAGATAAGAGCACAAGATGATTGCTTTTTGATCCACCAGTAGGGCATGGATATCCACTGGTTCATCGCAATTAACCTGGCTGGTTTGCAAACATGTCAATTTGAAACATCTCACCAATAGAACTTGGATTTTCCCACAAAAACGGTGCCCGTTTTTTGTGTTAATTACTAGTAGATTACTAGTAGTTGTAGCCGCAATTCTTTGTTTGTCCTGCGCCCATTTTGTGTGGTTATCATCCCACTTTCCTTGAAAAAAATGGCACCCTGGCTGCGCGGCACGGGCGCGAGGCTTTGCATGTCGTGTGCCATTGATGGCCTAAAGACTCTTGGTGCTGTCGCATTTCGTATTGAACATGTGATGCCCAGGGACCCAGGGATTGTTGGTTGGCAATGTGATGTGCAGTTGTGGTGGGATGATCAAAATCTGAAACATGGCAAGTTTGGTGCCGCAGCACTGACGTCCGTGTTGTGTTTCAGAAGGTTCCAGAGATATTCTTAGCATGTTTTTAGCTGTGTGGTTCTTATCTCGATAGCAAGATCAGCAAGATTGTCTACGTGTTTTTTGGAAGCAGGGTCTTTCTGCAGACCGCCACTATATCTGAGGAAATCCAGGGTGTCACCACCGCTGGTCCCCTCCCAGGATGATCCAATTGTCAAGCACCACAGCGCAACCTGCCGAGCATCTGAGGAACATGCCCACAGTCATTTCGGAGCGCACCATAGTAAAGACGGAAGTTGCCGAGGCCGCATGGGACATGGCAGTTGCTATTATGAGGTCCCAGTTGCCCTCTTCAGTTCAGTCCAGTTTCTCAAGTCTGGTTTCCTTTATTACATTTCCTATTTGCCTGTGTTTTTTTTCGCGTTTCTTGCAGGTGCTCTACAGTGACTGGGCACAGCCCTCAGATATTGCAATGGACTGGCTCATGTATCATGCCAAATCAGCCCTGGCCCTGTGAAAGTAGCCCTGGTTGCAGAAGGTTCTCGTGTCTTGCTGACTGGCAGCTTCATATATTTTAGCCGCCTTTTCTTCCTACCTGCAATGATTGACCCGCACCACTATTCAGACTATACCAGACTATACCTACCAATATCTATATAATTGTATTTCCATCTTTGTTCATCTTTATCGGGTATACCGTATACCCCATCAGTAGTCCCTTTTTGCAGAATCCAACATTTCTATACATTTCTTGGGATATGTGGCAGCACCACCAGCAATCTGGCCACAGCGATATCGAGCCAAGGCCTACATCATCTCCTTCACTTTCCTCAGCTTGGTGCAAGAGGTGGTGGTTCATAGTTCCTCGGATGTGGACATTGGGCTTTTGGATAATGACGGAGACCTAGTTTTTTGGGATTTCTATGAAAACATGGGGTATATGTATATGGTGTACACCAAATCTTAATACATATATATATATATATATACATAGAAGTTTAACATACTTCGACGGGGAAAATGGGGATAAGTGACGATAAACCACTGGATTGAGGGTCTTTCATTCTTGGACAAGCTCGTATCCAAGATGCTTGGTTCACGTTGAAAACATTCCGTGTCCCAATTTGTGCGGAAGAGGGACAGCTCCTGGTACTGTAATCTGAGTGACGGAAGCGTGTTACATTGAGTCGGGGGTACGTTATGTTTATGCAATATGATTGTTACATGCTCTCGGCGTATTCAAATTCACCATCTTATTTTTTTTCCTCGTGCAATGTTGGAATGCCATTCTCAGTGATTCTTGCTTCTATTCAACTAAAAAGGCCTCCCATATTGTTGGAAAGCGAGTGAACAAGATGAAGTTCATTCAAGGCCTCAATGCATCTAACAGGCACTTCCCCGATCCTTTCTTTTACCTGCTTTTGATATGCCTCCAGAGATTCTACTATACAGATGTTTCTCCAAAAACGCAGCCCTGTAAGAAACTCTGACTGGAGTTCTCATCATTGTGGGATATTGGGGGGCTTCTGAAGAATCCGTGAATCAACTCCATCACTGACCAAGGTATCTTTGTTGTGATCATATTTGCGATGAGTGGGCTGCTGCTTGACTTCACATGTCCAGAGAAGTCCAACATGTTTCTGTTCTCAGTGGAGTTGTGACCCCTACAGCTGGGGTCAGAAGTGGGTGATTCTTCTAATTCAATACGCAACAGGATGTCGCTTCGTGAGGTGAGAAGGTCTGGAAGTTCTTGGTTTTGGGTTGTATATGAAGTTATGCTAACAAACATACTCCCATGTATGGCTGACGGAATGGAGGCAGTTTTGCAGGAGAAGGGGAAACACAACATTTCAAACATCATCATTCGCAGCTCCTGTATAATACATATATATATATATGTATATATATATATATATATATATGTATACGCATCATTATATCTCGTGGTTGGTGATTTGAAATCTTGCTTTCGAGTCCCATTTAGAATATGTTCAATTTGAAATGCGTGGCCCAAACGGGCACTGCCAGTGACACCAAACCGCGCAACCAAGGCGGTGGACAATGTTCCCCTCAATCTATTTGTGGACAACACTTTTGGCAGAGCCTTGACATGAATGACCTGAACGGAAAAAGCCATGAGAATCATGAGAAATGAAATGAGCTTTGAAGTGCCACCTCTCTTTTTTCGTTGTTTTTTCAGGCCCTTTCTGCCACGTCCTGAGCCAATGTGGTGCGCCAGGTGACAATGGATGCAATGTACTTGATGGTTGCCTCAGTGGCAAAGGATTCCACCACTGCGATCATCATGTCACTGCCCTTCATGTGCCTTTGCTGATGCTGTCATGATTTGATATGATTTCTATGTCTGCTTGAAAAAAAAACATGCTTTTTTCTGGGACTCCTGGGATGATCCTAATTATTCTAATTCTCTTCCTTTTTCTAATCTTTGGGATGGCTGGCTCAACGTCCAGATGGATTTTGAGCGAAGATCTGCGCGCATGTAATTTGTAGTCAGCCAACCGTAGAGTTTGAGCCGTGAATAGTTAAATCATTAAGAGCGGTTAAGTGCGTAATGTTCCATCCATTTTATCCCTTACATGTGATTGAATTGTCTGGATGCACTTAGTGTGCCATCCATTAAGCGCCTCTTACGTATTTAGATTGTCATTTACCTATTTAGCCATGTCATTCTGTAGTTACTGTAGTTGGTTGAACTTGACCCCCACTCTTTTTTTATTACTAGTAGACACAAGCGTGTGCCCTGTATCATGTATCATCAGATATGCGTATCAGGTAACATTTTTCAATATTTTTCATATTTCGTGACAATCCCGAGGATATAAAATATCACAACATTGTGCATTGGGAGTTGGTTTGTAATGGAACCTATTAAAATTGATGATTTGGGGGTACCCCCATTTCATCCCATTTCAGGAAACCTCCACATGGTACAAACATCAAATAATCTCCAGGTTGACGGCTCCACTTCCCCCCCCCCGAGGATGCTGTTTCTTCTTTTCAATGGCTTCACTGCAACCCGATCCTCCGTGGTCCCGTGGATGCGTCTCTCGGTGTAGCAGACGTGGAAAAGGCGGATGCAACCAAGAAGAATTTGGACATACGGGAAATTTATATTGGACACATGAAGATCTATAGTATATCTTCAAAATATTCAATATATTTATTCCCAAAATGGTGCTATATTCAATACAGGCCGAGTAAAAGTGGGGAAGCACATGGCTGAAACATGGGCTATTGAGAAATCATGCTAGTATCAATCCCCAAACACGTGAGATTTGCCAGCATTAGGAGCAAACCAATGGGGAGACAATGGGGATATCATGGGGAGATGATGGGATAACTGGGATATAAAGTCCCGGGGATCCAACCGACTCCAACAAGAATTGAATCAACGATGATGGAGATTTAAAAGCCGTATGAAGATCGGTACATCAATAAGCCTTTTAGCTTTGTTCGAACATGAAGTGAGAGTCTCACCAAAAGGATGATGTACTGTACCCACTGTCTGGGGGATGCAGATGAAACTATACACTTGGTGCATTCCCTTCGACATGTCAAACAGTGCAGATCTTTTCGAAAACATACACCTCAGCTTAACTGGGATGAAGTCTTGTATTTTCAAAAAATGGACAAGTTGACTGCACATTTTTTTAAAACATGTTTCGCACTAAATCTATATTCGTATGTATATATATATATATACACATCTGTATATATTTCTTCTCTATGTACATAACACACATGTGTATATTATCCTATATTATATCATATTATATTACATTATACTATACTATAATTGTTATATTATATTATCTTATATTATATTATATTATGTTATATTATATAATATTACATTATATTATATTATATTATATTATATTATATATATTATATTATATTATATTATATTATGTTATGTTATGTTATGTTATGTTATATTATATTATATTATATTATATATACACATATCATACACATATCATCATATTATTTCATTTTTAATATGCAAATGGTGATCCCACTTCCCAGCAGCGTCCTTTTCGGCGACAACTCGCACTTCCGCGTCGCGGAAATTTCGCCCGCAGGTTGGGCGATCGAAATCTCTCCAGTGGCCTACAGCATGCAGCAGCTCACTTTTACAGCCATGTGCCTTTGACTCCAAGATGCCTAGTTTTTTGGGTCCAGACACGTTGGATATTTGATGGGATACTATAACAATGGGATGGCCCAGCAATTTTTCACCAGATTTCATATGGGATATGTCAGACTTGGGATATCTTGGAGTGTTGGACCGATATCGATGTTTCATCAGCTATCATGGGTGGATTTGCTGGGTATATCATATGGGACAGAATGTGATATATATATATACACACATAATCACCCAATATCAACACTATCACAATGATACTTGAATTTGTGTGAAAATGGAGGATACCTCAACAAATACAATCTAAATAATTTAAATGGAGGAACATCATGATCAATTACTAGTGATTAATCATCAAGAAATTGGGGTAACCCATTTTCAGACACACCCACTTTGTTGTCCCACCTGGGGCAAGTTCAAGGTATGGTATGCCATCTTGACAAGAATCCAGTATGATTGCTAGTTCATGCACACCATTTGGCGCAGGACACGGAGTTTCTTGATCACCTTTTGGGAATTCGAATTTGTCCACAGGATGTCAGGTGAAACTTGGGTGGATTCAGTAGTCAGGTTCATTCATAGATCAGTGGCCTTTATTCATTGGCATTAGCTAACCCAAGGAAGTCCTGGAATATCCCAGATACATAGTTCATTTTCAACGTCACTTAGATCCAAAGATGGGTTTGTCTGAAAGTAGGGTACCATTCACTGGCAGTCTTGGAGGCATCCCGGATTTTCGGACCACCTCATAATATCCATGATTCGCCGGTGAAATCCCTATTATATTGTTGCTATTTGTTGCTTAAATCAAATAACTCCCCGTTTTGGCTGCTTGAATTTAAGTATCGTTTGACCCACGAACAATCGGCAGCTCATCGAAACGAAGCAACGCAGCGCCGCACGCGGCGGCGCTTAGGTGGGCATACGAAGATAACGATTCGCTGAACGCCAGTGAGGAAGCCTAGGATGGCTCCTGCAGGATGGAACCTGCAGATGACGGTAATCAAACATGGCTATCCCATCCCTTCTACCCTCTGGTAAACTAACATAACTATGGAAAATCACCATTTTCAATGGGTAAATCCACTATAAATGGTCATTTTCAATAGCTATTTTGACATAACCAGAGGGTAAAATGTTGAATTTTAAAGGGAAGGTCATCCATGAATGGGGGATTTGTGAATTCTCCCAGATGCCGGCTAATAAAAAAGGATGATTCCAACATGGGTTTGGTGATGGGTTTGATGATTTCTGCTAGAAAAACTTGCGGTTCCACTTCGGTGGGTGCATGTGGATAGCCTGCATTTGGCTGATGCAGCAAAGTCCAAGATGGATCCAGTTGTATGCGCTTCTTCACTTTAGTGTTGAATAAGACAGAGGCAAACCGATCGTGTCAGTTCATCCTGTCATGTTCTGCGATACTGGTACCTAACAACTTGGGTATGTATTCCCAAGAAGAGTTATCCATAGTTATCCAAATCATTCGATGCGGAGACTTCTAATATCTTCTAATCATAACGGATGGGCTGAGGCTACATCTACATCGTCTCCAGTTCGGACTATAAGGACCATCTCGCTGGCCTTTGGAGTTGATGGTAGAGGTGGTAAACCCGAAGCCAATCAGCCATTCTGGATGGTTTGGTCCCAATTCTGCTTCAATCATTCAATCAGCTATGGTTTATGGCATTGTGTTGCCTACGGGTTTATGGATGTTTATGGCATTTGGAACACCAAGTGCATCCTGGCGCAAATGCCCACCCCGGGATTGAAAACCCGGCCCAGTTTTCTCAGTTTGTTCCGCTTAAACCTGGCATAGGGATACACATGAACCAACCAGACATAGTGCCTAGTAATGATCACACATTACAAACAACCATGAGACCATACCATGTATATGCTGTATATATGTACATATACAGAATGAGATATGTTTCCATGTACCATAAATGGAGTATATTACAGAATTTATGCAATATTGTTTATACTGTATAATTGTGTGATGGGAAGGGATAGGATCGGACCGGGGCATGGCTTTCATGGCTCACATGTTGAAGGACCAGCCAATTCGGGCGGTCGCTGTTATAGCCAGCTGCTTCGCGGTCTTCAAGATCACACAAATGCGCCTTGGTGGCTCTTGGTGCAATGGGAGCACTGGGCACAAACGAGAGAAGATGGCATGATATGATATGATGATGATGATGGTGGTGGTGGTGATGATGGTGATGATGGTGATGATGGTGACGATGGTGATGATGGAGATGATGGATGACAGATGATAGATGATCCACCCGCCTCCAACTTTTTTGTTCAGGAGATCTTCTAACATTTCTTACCTGGCTATTGTCCGGTTTACCTTTCATACTACGCCGCGATAACATCACCTGCAAAAATGGAATCAGAAAGTCCATTGTGATATTATGTGCTGGCTGCAAGTAGACCACTTGATCGCCGCACCTGATTGCAGGGTATGCTTCCACTGTCTGAACAACATCAGACGATAACGAGTTCGTTTCTCTTGTATCTTGGCGAAACTTTGATTCCCGGTCTCTGCGGGCTGCATGTGTTTGCAATGGAACTGAAGCAATTCAGTGATGTGGACACTTGCAATGCCTCTCCGAATGTCACTGCCATAAGATTGGAACTTCACTAATACTAAGCAGATACTGTATTTAGTCAATTTAGTCTTGTGAGATCTCAATTTTGCTGTTTCACATGTTTCACACTCCTTAGGTTCCAATCGTATGTCGCTTTAATCTACGCAACACGCACTGCCTGGTCCTCAGATGCTGATCAGATGAGGTCCACGTGGACAAGATTGATTTTGTTCGACGTTAAATATCTTGATTGTACATTATTGGATATTGATTTATATATTTTATCTTGATTTGACATGTCTTGAGTCTTGATGTTATTTTTTGCCAAGGTGCTGACACTCCACACCTATACTAGAAGACCCTGAATTTCTTTTTTGACTCCCATGTTTAAGATACTCGTAGTGGTGATCGCAAGATCGAAGTCGAAAGAAGGAATTCCTGGCTACGGCTACACGTCTTCGAACATGTTTTCCAAATGTAGAGGGGGTAAACATCAGCTGACCTGGCGGTTTTGTTTAAATAGTCATAGTTGGCAGCTCTCCCATCACCACGACTTTGAATATTTATAGAGTAGTGAAAATTTGACAACCAGGTTGGAGAGTCAGTATATGTAATATATATATACACATACACAGTATATATATATATACACATACACAATGTATATATATATACACATTTATATATGTATAGTATATAGCAGATAAAAGTTGAAGGAAATCACATAATGTGACCCCCTTGTACATATTATTGTACTCCACTTGGTTGACATAGGTTACTATGTGTCTTACCAAACAGTTCACCTCATTTTGGTACATACCAACTTTTGGCTCAAGCACTGAGTAAAAGGGGTGCTTGGGCGCTAGTGCTGACTTGTGGTGTGTGGCTGTGCATCACAAGTTCAATAGGTTAACAGCTTCATCCGCTTTGTGCATTCCATATATAGCTTAGCAAGGACTTGAGCCATCCTTTGTTAGGCAAACCCCGCCACTTAATTCCTGCCTTTGGTCCCATAGCTAAATCGAGTTGCAAAGCTTTGGCCCACTTGTGCAGCGTTAAGTGTGACCTTCCACCGCCTATCCAGGTATCGGAAGTGAAGCATAAGAGCATCCGTGTTTAGGACCGTGTGCTCCGGGGGTGGAAGTCTGCACATCTATTGCAGCACCACTCACCAATAACATCCATAAAAGGGAGTAGAGTGATC
>Ga0126342_10022012_pt1 | contig 10575 bp, 11 predicted proteins | sample Cyp1metagenome_FD_92528 | JGI IMG/M metagenome (GOLD analysis project Ga0126342, IMG submission 92528) | Coral microbial communities from Lord Howe Island, Old Settlement Bay, Australia - Cyphastrea 1 metagenome | ecosystem: Host-associated > Invertebrates > Cnidaria > Coral ...
AAGTCTTCAGCAAGCAGCCCTGCTTCCTAGGGAAGACTACCGCTACTTACTTTCATTATAGAAGATTCTTGACAAGTTACAAGACATTTAAAACTCCCCCACCCCCGCAAAACAATAGATCAAAATCAAGTCTTCAGCAAGCAGCCCTGCTTCCTAGGGAAGACTACCGCTACTTACTTTCATTATAGAAGATTCTTGACAAGTTACAAGGCATTTAAAAATCCCCCACCCCCGCAAAACAATAGATCAAATTCAAGTCTTCAGCAAGCAGCCCTGCTTCCTAGGGAAGACTACCTCTACTTACTTTCATTATTGAAGATTCTTGACAAGTTACAAGAAACTTACAAAATCTCCACCCCCGCAAACCAATAGATCAAATTTAAGTATTCAGCCAGCAGCCCCGCTTTTTAGAAGATGCGACCGGAACTTGGGTTAGAGCAGTTCATGTCTTGGTTTGGTTCAAATTCCTTTTGGTTTTGGAATAGCCCGTTTTGGTTATGGAATAATTGTTGGTTGAGGAATCATATGGTTTGGTTAAAGAATATTTCGTCTTAGTTGTGGAATAATCGTTGGTTGAGGAATAGCACTTCATGGTTGAAGAATAATACGGTTTGGTTATGGAATAATCCTTGGTTGAGGAATAATACGTTTTGGCTGTAGAATAATACGTTTTGGTTATGGAATAATCTGTTGACCATATATAACGCAATCACCCCACCAAACAGTGGACAACCTTCAGGTTGACTGGCCAAGGACTCAATCAGGAAGGTTGGGTTGGCATACACAAATTCCACATATATCCCACTTGATCTACATGGTACTTCATCCTCCATCCGCTTGAGACGCTTGCGCTCGCTGCCTGGGCGAAGACGGGATTTGGGAAGACAGTGCAGTTCCAATCCCATATCCCAGCTCTGCGCAAACCGCAAGGTGGTTTGCTTTCAACCAAGCCGTGCAAATGCACGTAATCCAGCCTCTCTTGTTGCGCAGAGCCATCCTTGGCTCAAGGTCGCCTTTACAACCGGAGACCGATCTCGCCAGGAGACTGAGTTCAATCGCGAAGCAGATATTCTATACGCCACAGGCGGCAGAATCCAGTGGCCAGATCTGGCTGGATAAACGGGAATGATGTTATTGCCGTCATTGACGAGGCACATGGCTTGGACATCACCATGATTGGGGTTCACTTGGCACTACGTGGGGTGCCTAAGGTGCTTATGACTGCTCTGCAGTGGTTGCAGGTTAAAATCCACGACCCACGATTCGCGGGACGACTCCTTGTATAGCATCCCTTAATTTTCAGCCGAGAAAACGGGCTTGTCATGGCTTGTCTGAAAGTACACCATCATTGTTCCTATTCAACCGGGGTTGGTAAGTGTCCTATTTTGCGGATAACCTCATTTTCAAGTACCTGGAGATTATATTCCCAATACTTGAGTGATTTTTCCAAAAATTCGCACATTCACTTTACCCTCTGGTAAACATTTACATAACTATGGAAAAGCACCATGTTTTATGGGAAAATCAACTATTTCAATGGCAATGTTCAATAGCTATGTTAGTCATTACCAGAGGGTAAACCACCATCAAATCACCATTAAATCACCATTTATAGTGGTTAAATCCCATGAAACCACCTTTTTTCGTGGGAAAACCAGCAACCAGTGATGTTGGTCATCGAATGGCCATCCTTTGCCCAGGTCCTTCGCAGGAGAAACCGCGGTCACCTGAGGACGCCGGAGACCATAGAGACTTGGAGCCACCGGCGAGGGCGGGGTGGGGTGACAAAATGACAGAAGAAAAAGGTGGATGTAACACATTTCACGATCAAAACATGGATTTTTTTTTGGGGAAGTTCACTGGATTTTCCCATGTTCGAGATTTGTAATGCTATTTGAATGAAAAGCTGAGAGAATAGACCAACCGGAATGCAAGTCTACATAAAGACAGATCCACTAGGAGACTAAACCTTGAGCAATTCAACTTCTACACTTCCCACCTACACTCCTGGATGAGGACAAACCATTGCAGTGCCATCATGGTTTTCCTTCTTCAAAGATTCAGACTGCTACAAGTTAGCTTTACAATCACCCTAAACCACTTGCACATCCGAACCTCATCATGGTTGCTTGAGTGCAGTATTCCCCACAAATTGGTTGGTTTGATTTCGAAAATGGGTCTGCTGGACCCTTATATCTTTTCGACTCACGATCATTTCCAGCTTAGGAATCAGAATTACTTTTGCAGATATTTGAGCAAATGTGAATTGCCATCCCCTAAACTAATCAACAGTTTGGCCCTGAGAATCACAACTTGTTGGAGGAATGCAGTCTTCCGCCAACTCATGGCAGGGTCAATGTTAATTTGAGGGATGGTAGACTTTTTAGCCTTTTCTTCTCACAAAATCATGCAAACATACTTCCCAGATGCTCCATGGTGCTGGAATAAAAAATCACCCAGATTTTGTAGGTAAATATACCAGCACCATGGAGCATCTGGGATACACGTTCAAACGACCACATCTAGCATCACCAAGGATATTCCGTCTCTGCACGACGTCTCTCCGAACGACGGAGGAACAGTGACTGGGGGATGGTGCAGGGACGAGTTGACAATGTTTGATCAAACAACCGTCTACCCTGTGGTTATTTAATGTAGCTATGGAAAAGTGTTATATTGAATAATAAAAATAATAGGCACATAATCTTTGGACGAGGTTGAACCAATTTGATGGGTCTGGGAATTTGGGATGCAGGTTTCAGGAAGGATTAGGTCGTGCATTCTCTATTGGTTTCTTATTCACTTCATTTTTTGAAACATGTTTTTGTTGTACCGTTTTGATGATATTATTCACATTGTTTTTTCTGGACAAAAAGTGGTCAGCTATACACCACTGTCACCCGTGAGTGTTTTTTTCGACATGTGCATATGCAAAGCAGGCATGACAATTCCTAGTTGGTGGTTTGGAACATTTTTTATTTTTCCATATATTGGGAAGAATCATCCCAACTGACAATCTCATATTTTTCAGAGGGCTTGAAACGACCAACCAGATTCCAAACATGATAAACATGCGAAATAGCCATGTTCCAGCATCTCCACCGCTTTGGAGCCCAGGAGTTGGTTGAAGGCGCCGCATCTGATGGGAAACCATGTGGATGGTGAGAAATTTGATGATGCCTAGCAGGAAAAATGCTTGTGCCGAGTACCCTCATCATCCTGAAAATAGGAGATGTATAGGGATATTATCATGATTCTCTTGTTGGTTTTGTTTCCTCAGAGACCCTGCAAAAATTGAACCGGGTGCTTACCAAGCAAACATGCGAGAATCGACACAGATTTCCTTGAAAAACTGACGGTCCTTAGCCATCCCAGTAGAAGCCTGTTCCTGTGATTTTGTCCCAAAGATCAATGATTATCATGTTATATGTTAACATATGTTAACATAACTTGAAATACATGTATATGTCTATGTTGTAATATGTACCTATTTAATCCTATTTACATAATACCTACTTTAATAGATCAACGGGATTCGATGTGAACGACCTGACGAAATCTTTCTTTGGCCAAGATTTGCCGAGCATGGCCTCAGGTCCTGGACCCCCCCGAGGGGTTTCTTGCTTCTCAAGATCTTTGGTACGCTACGCCAGAAAAACATCACCAAAAATAGAAACATATAGTAAAGCAATGAACACATAATACATCTCAAAATCTTAAATCTGAGGTATTTTTCTTGTACAAGTTCAGTTTTAGAGGCCTAACAACAAGACAGAATAATAAGTGTCATGGTTTCAGAGCCTGAATTGCTGCGATGCTTTGGCATGTTGTTGTCCCTTTGGATGCAGTGTCTGAGGATTCAGACTGTCACTTTGATGAGAAAACCTGGCTACACGTGGATCTGGGAAGGTCGATGAAAGCCTACGGAAGCCTACTGCACATCGTCGAACGGATGGAATCATGAGAAAGATGTGTGAGTGGAATGTCAGGTTTGTCATCGGCAATGCTAACTTTGCTAGACCCTTGTCGGAATCTGTACCAGTTCTTGGGGGATAGTAGTTTATTCATAGGGATATATATCATACTATATCATTTCATATTCTGCTTTATGATATTAAATTATGTTAAGTTATATTTTAGTGTGTTTTATTGCATTATATTAAATTGTATTAGACTATATTATATATATGTGTATTACTATATATTATGTATATATATATATATTACTATTTATTAAATATAATACTATATACTATATTACTATATATATATACACTTTATTTTTCTATCTATGATGTTATTACTATATTATATATATATATCACTATTATATATATATATATATTACTGTTTTACATATTTTACTACATAATATAGATCATAGTATATATACACTATATTTATATATTAAATTATACTATATGCTTTATAATATATATATATATTGCATATCATGTATTATTTTGTATGTATGGTTTTAAATTACATATAAAATAGTGTATAGTATATGTAGTTTGTGTTTATTATGTATGTATATATAGTATAGTATATATATATATATTTGAGATATGTAAGTTTTACTATATACTTCATATTATATGTGTTGTATCACTTTTTAAATTTGTTAGTGTTTTTTAAACATGTAAATAATATATGTGCGTTTTTAATTATATTATATTACTACTATTTTATATAATATATTATTTATAATATATTTTTAACATATATAGATGTGTATGTATTTGATATGTTATATTATAATTTGTTTATATGTCATAATTTGTATTTTATATATTTTTAAGATAGTATATATGCTTCTTCATTGTTATATATTACATATTATATATTACGTTTTATATACGATGTAGTATATATTACATATTATATAATGCATGTAAATATATATATATATATATATATATTATTAGTTTACATATTATTTATTCTAAATAATATACCCACGGCAAGGATTCCCAGGCTACAAACCTGACCCACATCGAGACATGTTCATTGGCCACTCCTTAAATCGAGGCCAGCGAGGCCAGTAAAGGCAAGAACCCAGGGTCGGGATCCTCATTGGATGACTTTGATGGATGGAATTGGGGATATATATATATATTTCATGTAGACACATTACATGTGTATATTGTGTATATAATAGATATATTGAATTATATATTGATGTATATATATATACAAGAATTATATAAACAAATGGAAATAAATATGTGCATATGTATACATGTTTTAATATATACATATATGGACATTATGATCTCACTGCGATATCAGTGGAATAACTATTCCGAAAATAACGAACCTTAATTTAGGTTAGTTGCAGAAGTATTATGTATCCATATTCCTGTAAACATATGTAAATATGTTTGTTATGTATTATGGACATATTCTTGGCCATACCTCTTTGACGCCCAAACCTCTTGCTGGCGTGTGCCCAACTTTAGGAGGTTGCAGGAGAGGTCTGACCTTTTTTTGCATTGGAACCAGCAGATTTCTGTGTCTTCAAATGGAGTTTAGCATGGTTTAACTGTATACCCATCAAAGTCGGAATATTCTGCCACTTTTGTACTGCTTTTGTTTGGTGAATCTTCGGCGATTTGTGGCTTGTGGCGGTGCAGGAGAGGATTCAACTGAATCGACCAAATCATACGTGGACGAAAATGAAGTCATCAACCAGAGGTTGTTAATCTGGGGTTGGCAGTTCGATTTTCGTAATGCAATGTGGATTTGTCTGAAAACAGGGTACGCAACATTTGGTTGTTGATCACATTTATGTCCATTGAAATTGGCATGACTTGAGGCATCTAACCCATGTGTTCAGTCAATTTTCGGATCAACTAAGATTCGCAGATTATCCAGACTTTATTTGAAGACTGGCAGGGAAGAACTGGTGAGTGCCAGCCATGGAAGAACGCTATGTATGATGAAGGTATCACCCTGACCAAATAATGGAGAAAACTGTGCCATTGACAGCAACTCCCAGGCTCCCAGCCTCATGAAACCTCTAAGCCTCATAGAAATTCTGTATATATACATACATAGTATGTACATATATAAATATATACATATATACACACATAGTTAGATGTATGTTTCTTATATACCTATATCTTTATATATCTATATGTATGTTTCTTATTTACCAAATCATATCCAGATAGATTAGTTTCATACTCTACCCCAGTCTTGTTGTCAAGACCCCCTATGTTCAGTCCTAGATTCTTCATTGATCAAATGTATCCAAGTCCGCATGTTGATTACTTATATCCCATGAACATCCCAGTAGTCATGAAATCCACCATGTTCAATGTCCCAAGCTATACGGTTCCAACACTCAGTCAAGGTGCTTGTCCCCCCAAAAAAATAAGCTACGTTGGTTGACAACCCCCATAAACTAGTTCGATCTACTGTATCAAGAACATCTGGTGAACATTCATAAACTACAAGTGAATTTGCAGTGATGTGATCACGTTCAGCAACTGACGCCGCGTTCACGACCTGGCGCACGACTTGGCGTTCAGGTTTGTGAGCCAACGCAACCAGCTTCGAGAGATGGTCTCCACCATGGCCTTTTGGCGTCACCAGAAGCCACCAGAACGACGGGATGTACCCTCTGGTAAACAAACATAGCTATTGAAAATGACCCATTTATAGTGGATTTACCCATTATATAAAGATTGTGATTTTTCATAGTTATGTTAGTTTACCCGAGGGTATATCCAATGAACATCCAAAGGATTTGAGTGCGATTGAAATCGTGGGTTTGCCTCCGAAGTGTGGCTATCAACAAAAAGAATTCAACAGATTTAAGTAGATTTACGGGTGCATCCAAATTGAAAGTGGTTTGCATCCCATATAGAACTGGGGTCTATCTATCCACTGCCAAAAAACTGGGTTACTTGATGTGGATATGACCAAGTTAGTAATTGGGATCCACATCCAAGCCAAGTTGGGGAAAACGTTCCAAAATCCCCTTATTTCAGGTTCTTGTTTTGCCAGGGTACCTGAAGTTCCTTGGTAGGGGAAGTTTACTCCCAGCCTGACGAGGTGGACAGGCCATGTGACTAAGTCCATGGAAGTATATCAGTCCATTGGGAAATCATGATCCAACAATTTTAAAGGGACCCAAAAAAATATGGCGATCCAAAAATCCCGGTGCCCGGTGCCCCATGAAAGGATCCAAGACTAGTGCCCAACAGCTAGGAGGCAGTGGGTCAAAGGGATGCACATTTTCCCCAGTACGAGCCAGTTGATTTGATCCACACTGTGCTGGTAAAACAGTGTGACCAAAATCTTAGCGTTTCTTGAATGTTTGCAGGATTTTGAACGTTCTGACCCATTGGCTTGAGGAAAAATCTCCCCATGGGTATTGTTACTAGTTCATCATTTCTGATGCTTTGGGTAAGATCTATATTTTGCCATACCAACTGGTTCCAGCGATCTCCTCCGAGATGAAAACGATGACGCAGACCTTTGATCGTTCCGCCCGGGTCCCTGGTTCTTGGCAACCTGAGCCTTGATGCCTGGCTGGCGCATGGTGATTTATTCGTGGGAAAATTGGAATTAAAGCATCAAACATTGGGAAAATGGCTGGGGCGGAACTCCCATTTGTGGAAAATGATCAAAAACGCCGGTGGGTTTCCATGTCTACGTGAATTGAGGGTACCTCCCACTTAACTACCTCCGCAGTTTGAAGCCAAGTGAAATTAATATAAAGTAATGGGAACACACGTGGTCTGTGACCTTCCCTTTTAAACTATGTTATAATAAGTTAAAAATGAAACCCGTGAAAGCCTTACATTAGCTATTGATGGACGAGCTGGAGGAGGCCAAAGAAAGTGAAGAGCGTGCCTCATGTCAAGTCAAGTGCTGGACCTTAATGAATCAGCCTGAGGCTGTCAAGAGAAGGACAGGGGAGAATTGAAGATAATCCAAACTGAAGACAAGTAAATCCTTCAAGGCCCCTCCCAGCTGGTTGGTGGTTTGGAATATTTTTCCATATATTGGGAATTTCATGATCCCAACTGACGAACTCATATTTTTTTTCAGAGGGGTAGGTATAACACCAACCAGCCAGTCTTCTGAAGCTAACCAGATCTCCATTCTGATGAGAGACGCTGGAAAAATCACGAAGATGGCTTTTGAAACTGGGTGAACAGTAGGTGAAAAAAAGGTGCACTTGAAAAATATGGAGCTATAGCACACGGGAACCAGTGAATATTGTATAATTTATGCATATTATTCATGTATATAATATATATATATATACACGTATATATATATACAGTAAATTAAATAGTTTTTGTGTAAACTTCGCAAACGAACAGTTACTAAACTTTTTTTGTCACGGGCATCCTCGGCGGTAGTTCAACGATATCACCTCAACAGAGACGTTTTGGGTGACAGAAAAAGCCAGAAACCTAGTGGTGGATTTGAAGTTGGGGCTTTACCGTAAGGGAATGTAAAATAAACTTTCAAAATACGTGGTATGAAGAGATAACACAGAATCATATGGAATTCATAGAATCCATTGCTTAAAACATACATATGTATCAACAGTCCCGTCCGTCTAATATGAAATACCACCACAAACCATGGCTTAGTATTGGATAACCCCAATACCTGCGACTGGTCAATGTCCATTCCTTTTGAAATATAGAGCTTTCCTACAATGGGGGTACCTCAAATCATTCAAAATTAGACCATTTTAGTATATTTTAGTATTGAAACAAGCTCTTGTTTTAAGGATCCCGCATTTTAAGAAACCCCGATATGGTTTCATAGCTTTTGAACCAACCATTTCAAGCGTACAAAACTATCCATCCAGGTCCTGATACCCATATCGTTTTTCAGGTGTGGCACGCGTGCGATGTACTGCATCCAGATGAGGACAACCATTAGGGTCCATTGGGGTCACTGGGGTTACCGGTTGATGGGTTTCAAATATTGGGTTGATCTGCAAGATTGTTTGACATACCCTCTGGTAAACATACAAAAAGCTATTGAACATGGCCATTTATAGTGAGATTTCCCATAAAAAATTGTGATTTTCCATACTTAGGTTAGTTTACCAGGTGGTATATCCCACAAAAAATACACAAAAATGGAGTCCACAATAAGATGAAACATGCCCCAACGCTTCATTGATGGAATATTGACCAGCGTTTACCCAAAAATTCAACCAAATTATGGTAAATATTCCAGCACGGAGCATATGGGATGTATTTTCAGAGCCAAAACCGACAAGAAGACAAGAAACTGGTCGTTGGCCCCACGTTCGGTTCCGACTCGACCTACACCTAGGTACTTTGATGTGCATCGCAGTAAAGGATAGCAAAGGGGGTAATAATTCTACGATACCCTCTGGTAATTTAACAATAGCTATTGAACATGGCCATTTAGTTCGTTGCTTTATCTATATATCTGGTTGGTACTTTGGAACATGATTTTTTATTTTTTCCATATATTGGAAAATTCATGATCCCAATTGACGAACTCTATTTTTTTTCAGAGGGGTAGGTCAACCAGCAACCAGCTATGAAAAGTGGTGATTTTTCATCGTTGTTTGTATGTTTACCAGAGGGATCCAACCATATCCAACCTGCCAGGAGATCGAACAGGCCCACGCACGTCAACAGAAGGCGCTTTTCGTATAGGGGTAGGAAGCATAATATGAAACATCATTGAAATAACCCATATTGAACTGTTTTTTGTATTGATAAGACATCACCAGTTAGATTCATGGGTTCTCTATATGGGTTCCCTTGTTTAAAAGTACTTGGAAAAAATGCATAGCATTTAAGATCAGCCAGGAACTTGACAACTCTGGATTCATACAGGCTGGATAATGATGTCAAAATCGGTCCGACCTCTTTGTCATTCTTTTACCATCCGGATTTTTTGCTGGGGTTGTGACTCATAGCTGAAAGAAAGTTTCCTTCAGTGATGGCCTTGTACCACTTCTTACATCGTTTCTTTAAGCTGCAGTAAAGTTCGGCTTGACCCCAACGAGAACAGTTAGAATAAACTGTTAAAGCCCCATGAAAGTCGGTTTTGAGTGTCCCGCATCCGTGGTGCACCAGCGGAAAACTCCGAGATAAAAATGATATGTACGTAGTATATATATATATATATTACATATATATATATATATATCACATATATATTACATATATATTACATATATATTACATATATATTACATATATATATATATATGTAATATATATATATTACATATATATATATATATTACATATATATTACATATATATACATATATATTACATATTTATTACATACATATTACATACATATATACATATACATAAATGGGAGGTTTATCGAGCTTCTCATGTGCCTTATCGAGGTTTCCTACCTTATCGAGGTAGAGTAAGTTACTTACCACAGGTGTGTGTGAGTTTGGTGGATTTTTTTTTCTAGGTGATTGTACAGGGTAATGTTGTACAGGTTTCGTTTTGACACGGGGGCCTATGCCTCCCATTTATTAACTACTCGAGTTTCCTCTGTGGGAAAAATGAGCTCCTTTCATGTTAA
>Ga0126342_10022013_pt1 | contig 10575 bp, 6 predicted proteins | sample Cyp1metagenome_FD_92528 | JGI IMG/M metagenome (GOLD analysis project Ga0126342, IMG submission 92528) | Coral microbial communities from Lord Howe Island, Old Settlement Bay, Australia - Cyphastrea 1 metagenome | ecosystem: Host-associated > Invertebrates > Cnidaria > Coral ...
CTCTCGCTGAAAAAAAAAACCGCTTGTCGAGGGAAGGACACGCTCGGGACAGGCTGGCCTTGAACTATAGGTCATTTATTCTTGGGAAACTTCCGCCGCCGGCTTGCCCGGGTCTATGTTATGATGATGCAATTTTCCTGAGGCGAAGGCATCAAAAAAGACGAGTTGTCTGCTGCGCAGTTTCTGCTTCAAGCAGCACAGGCGGGTGAGACAAAGGCCATGTACAACTTGGGACTGATGTATCTTGGCTGATCTTGGGTAAGGGCCCGGGGATGTATCTTGGCGTGGCCAAAATTCGCCCGGAGCCAAGGGATAAGCGGGATCTTCATGGGATGAGTGGCTTCATGGGATACATCAACTGGATATGATTTAAGTGGCTTAAGTGGCTTACAGGGAACATGATGAACTAGTGGAGTAGAGATGCCCAAGTCAGCAATTTTTCGCAATTTTTCGCCTTTACAGATGCCCTCCTTTCCCAAAGTTTTGGGGTTACTTGAACCCACTTAGATAAACTTAATATGCTAATCCCTCAGTAAACTCACTTAATTGCAGTATATACCATCTGGTTATTTAACATAGCCATGGAAAATCACCATTTTTAATAGGTAAACGGTAAACTATCTATTTTCATGGGCCATCTATACCATGGCTATGTTAAATAACCAGAGGGTAGATCTAGAAAACCCATGATGTCAGGGATATGATCTACCGCTGTGAATTTCCCATAAAGCGCGAGCTGCCGCAGCTGCCAAGGTACCAGCATGGCATTGGTACAGCCCTCAGTTTCAAGTTTTGTTTCAGGATGGGTTGAAACCACCAAGTTGCAAGTGGAACATTTATTGGATGATTTTGCTATAAGTGGAAGATGTTATTGGATGATTTCGCTGCAATGGAACATGGATCCCAATCTTGTACAGTTGGATGATTTTTGCGAATGCGTTTTCTACATGGAATCCACTGGAACATTGAAAACTGCAGAAACCTGTAAATATGCAGTCTTCCTCAGCATTTGGAAGATGATTTCCCGTTCAAGACCGGGCTCTTCCCACTTCCATGTTTGTTTTTGCAAAGTAGGTTCTTTAAGACTTTGTTACCCTCATCCCCATCTTGGACTATTCGAGTACTGTACACCGACATAGCCCCTTGGTAAAATGCTTGAAATCTTCACCTACCTACTTATATAATCTTATATAGTACTGAAAACGAATCGACACCAGGAAAGACCAAAACATAAATCTCATTGCCAGAAACCTAGAATTAGCTGAAGGTAAAATCGAAACCGGAACCCAGATTTTTTTTGTTATTTTTAAAACACAGATGTAAAACCCATGGTTCCCCGTAGATGTTCCCTTCGACCCATTGAATCCTTCGACAGGCGTACGTCGGGATGCCGAGAAAGCGTCCAGCTGGACCCTGATGGCTGCGGATGGGGGGCACCGAAAGGCCTGGTTTTTGTGGAGGTCCAGGCGTGGAAAATTCTGGATTTCGATGGATAGTAATGGTTAGTAATGCTTGGTAATGATTAGTAAAGTAACGGTCAATAATTGGTAGCAATGGTTAATAATGGTTAGTAATACAAAATATATATATCATATCTATCTGGTTGGTGGTTTGGAACATGAATTTTATGACTCTCCATGTATTGGGAATGATATATAATCCCAACTGACTTGCATATTTTTCAGAGGGGTAGGTATACCACCAACCAGGATAGTAATCCCCAAAAGAATCGAAAAGATAGAAAGTTATCTCAAATTTATCACTTTTCGAAAGGTGCTGAACTCTATATCTCCTTTGGTTGCTACAAACATCGAGATTTAAACCATCCAAAAACTGACACATGATCAAAACATGTGGGTTTAACTATCAAAATTGGAGACCATATGGGTTCAAGAAAATCGACGAATGGTATCTGATATTGGATCCCTGTGTCCTTGGTTCGACAGAAGGTTTGATGACTATGCTAGTATGAATCATATAGTGTATACATCCACCACGTATATGATAGCACCCGGCGCACCCGGCGCACCCGGCGCACCCGGCGCACCCGGCGCAACCTCGACTTGAAGTCACAGCTTCCCGCTGCACTGTATTCTGCCACAATAGTAGGTGATATGCCAGGCCATATCCATATGACCATGGTATTGCCACATATATCCTGAATTGACCAGGCTTTGCGCAGCAAAAATGTGAAGATTTTCGGGTCTGGGCCATGGTTAGACCCTTGGCAGTGGGACTATTGTTGGGTGTAGAGGGCCTGGATTTTATGTGGATTTCATGGCTTAAATGGTGATATAAAACGGGATATTCATGGGATATTGTTTATTTGCGTTGTTCTTTTTTGTTTTAAATGGGATGTACAACCAACTTGATATGATATTTGGCGGTGTCTGAAAATCACGCTATACCCACAGTTTCTGCGCGTTTTGATAGGGAACACGATGATAAATCAGGGGATTTACGGGTACACTTTCCAGGTTAAAGAATTGTTTCGAAAAGCATGGGAACTTGAAGCAACTGGTCCATGGGGTCAGTCCATTGGAACTAGTACAATGTCAAGCCTGGGTTAATAAACCCTTAGGCTGTTTAATTGGGGGGTACCATTTAAGTATTGGATTATGACTATTGGAGGAGTACCCCCCTAATTAATAAACCAGGGTTTATTATATAATCCGGGGTTGACATTATCAGAAAAAAAGGCGCCTAAGTGTTGAGGAACTTGGAATATCTTAGGATATTGCTGAAAATCCCATCAAAACTCCCATCAGAACCAAGGATTATGACCCCCAAGAAATGGGAGTCGAACGAATCACCAAAGAGGCCCGGCTTGTGACAACCGCCTGTAGCCGCATGGAACGACAGTCTTAAGATTGGACACATGTTACATACTTATTCGTTCTTCTTGCAATGGGATACCATATAATGTTTCTGGATATTATTGGCTATTAATGACTATTAGTGGATAGTAATGTATATTGATAAATATATATATATATATTAATGGACATTAGTGGATAATAATGGATACCAGTGGTGTATATTGACATATATTGACGTAGATTTGATATTGAACGATAGTGGTATGGATATGTGTAATCTATATTAGTATTCATAAACTACAAACACTAAACACATATAGTATATATATATATATGTACACATAAATATCATATATATATATATACAGTGATGGGAAAATGATATACATTATGGGAATATCCTCCATATTATGGCATAATATAATATATATATAATGTTATGCATCATTATGTGAATATATATATATATATATTATGCCATAGTTCTGAATGGGAAATATCCTCCATCCAAAGAATTTTCGTTCAGAATGCTTGATTCATCGCCAGGGATCCGATCGATTTGTTTTTCTTCCATCGATTGATCTATTTGTGATGGGATCTCACGTGATTGTTGTATAGTTCTATGTTATGCTATATTTACTGTAATCACATATATATATATATATACATGTATGTATATGTATATATACATGTATGTATATGTATATATACATACATGTATATGTATATATATATGTAATTAACATACATTTATATGTTGTTCTTTGTAGCTCGTGGCTGAGATCATCGTTCAACCACTTACGTGAGCATGTTGACTTGAAACTGATTAACTTGATCAAGAAATGATCTACCTGAAATCATTTAGATTATCCCAAAAAGGTCGAGCCCAGCCCTTGGAAACAGGCAGAAGCTGGAAATTTCCATGCGCAGTCGGAAGCCACAGACATGGATGAAATATGGGACGAGACCTGGATGCCCCCTTGGTGTTGCCGAAAAAGGGATGGACAATGGGACGTGTTAACCAAAAATTAACCCATTAACCAAGGGATGGACAACATTAACCAACCATTACTCAATATTAATTGTGAAATTCTATGGAAACATATCTGGAAACGGTCATATATGGCATCATGTTTTTCCTTTCACGACTGTCTCTACAAGATTTGTTCACCTACCCAAAATCCCACGTAGCTACTGAGCAGAGCTGCAGAATTTGATTTGAGACGTGCGCATCGATATGTATGGATCGTTTCTTCAGGTGCTTCCCAAGACATCATTAAGCATCCAACCAACTTAAACCAACCATTAACCAACCCATTAACCAACCCATTAACCGACCATAAAGCAACCATTAACCAACCATTAAGCAACCATTAACCAACCATTAACCAACCATTAACCAACCATTAACCAACCATCCAAAACATCCAGCATCCCCTGGTGTTTATTAGCATCCCAGGTTCAAACTGGGCACCATGCACTACGAAGGAGATCAAGTGAAGTTGGATAAGGACAGATCTGGGGAAGCGCCAGATCAGCCAGATCTGATCAGGATCAACTCTGATTTATAATGGGAATACTGGAGATGAAGGGATATTTCTGGTTTACTGTAACACACCAACGACAGTGGTTTATAACTAACCAACAAACAAATTCTGTATAATTAAGATCTATTAGCCAACTATATAATGATTTATAACCATAATGGCTTATGACTAACCAACTATGATTTTTTCAAAGGTCTACTCCGAAAGTCTCGAATTTGAAGATATTTCTGACGAAATCCCAATAAAACCTCCATGGAAAATGTGATGATCATCCCCCCTCACAGCCAACTTCGCTCAGCGCAGGCATTGGCTGCATATTGGTTCATGCAAGCTGCTCAAGCAGGTTTGGATGAAGCACAATATCAGATCAGCAGGCGGGATGGCGCCCAAAATGTTTCCAGACGCAACATCTTCTTCCAGTATTTGTTTTGGGGGTAAATGGTGCCTATAGATTGTAAATGGGAAGCTTATCAAGGGATATATTTTTGGGTACCCTCTGGTAAACTAACATAGCTATGGAAAATCACCATGTTTAATGGGAAAATCCACTATTAATGGTCATTTTCAATAGCTATGTTAAATTACCAGAGGGTATCTATACATTGAACATCTCGTTATGTTCCGTTCGTCTTAGATGAATTCACCTCTCGGGCTTCCAGGATGATGTCAGTCATCAACCCTGCTGAAGCATGCTGAACCATACTGAACCGGTTTAGGAAGGGCCCACCTTGTGGGCCTCTTCCTACCTGGCTCAACCATGCCTTGACTCTAACAAAGTTAAACTATCAACTGTTATATATTGCAACTTACAATATATGTATGTCGTATATATATATATATGTATACAATTACTGTTACTTGATATTACTTGACAACAGTCATGCTTTCTGATTTCTTAATATCATCACATAAAAAAAACTGACTTCCTAATTCCAAGCATCATTTCGAACTACCATTCGCATATCACATTTGTCATACCAAAACCATCCAAAACCGCAGAAAGTTTGTGCCCAAAAAATCCAGCCATCTCCAGCTGAAGCCGACGCTGTCAGGATGCTCTTCCAGGGCGATGGCGTGGAAGCCGACGCCGCCTATGCCCTGCGATTCCTGCAGGCCGCGGCCGAGAAGGCGATGGGACGACACCCAGGGTGTGGTGGTGTCATTGGGAGATCCGAATGGATTTGAAATAGATGGATTTATAAACCAATTAATGGAGGTTAGATGGATTAATATGGATTTTTTTTTATGGATTTATGGTAGATATATAACTAAATGTAACTAGTTGTTGGATGCCGAATGGATGTTGAATGGGATTTATACACCAATTTATGGAGGTTAGATGTTGGGACAGTCGTGGAACTATGGATGGGGAAGGATGATAAACGATACTTTGGATTTCACCAAGAAGTACGGAATGAACCAACGAACGATGAGGATTTCACCACCTGTCAAAATATGACATAGAAATACATAGAATATGGAAGGTAGAACCACTGATGCTGGTTGGTGGTATCAATAATATGTCTGAATTTTTCACCATAGAAATTGGATCATTGGGATGATCCCGAGGAGCAACAGATATTTTTGCTGCATATGTTTCGGAGGGATGGATCAACATGGATCAACCAGCAAGCAGTTTTATGGGACGAAGATGGATGAAGACAACTGATATATATATACTGTATATAATATATATATAGTATATATAATATAATATATATATATATAATATATAAACTATATATATATATAATATATAATATATATATATATAATATATTATATAATATATATATATAACATATATAATATATAATATATAATATATATAATATATTATATATATAATATATATATATATATTATAATATATATTTACTGTAATACTGTAATGTTCTTTGTTTCTTGTTTTCTGATTTCAACAAATTGGATGATGGTGGTGGTGATGATGATGATGATGAGGCAGAGGACCCTTTGGTGGGTTATATACCAAGCAGTTTGGATTCTTGAACAAGAGCTCATGGCAGACCTCATGGGACTATCAACATGGCCTGAAGCGATTGTAAACTCTGTAAATTCTCCGAGCAACCCCTCAAAAAGAGGAAAGACATCAATCTTTGTGATTGCCAAAGTTGGGATATGACTATGATATATAGCATTATAGCTCCAAAGAAAATGAACGAAAACGAGTCTGGGAGATGATCGTCTTGAAATTTTTTTGGGGGTTCCATCTGCCCCTTTTTTCGTGCGGAACCGATGCCCCAGGGTCATCCGGAATCGATGCATAACCTCGGTGTGAAGCTCTACTTTGGAGAGGGCATGGACAGTGACAGGCGGTTGAGACATCCCGAAGAACCTGGGGGCATCCAGGCATACCCGTGGTGCAAAAAGGTCCGTTAAAAGGTAGGTAAATGCTTGGCTGGATAAGAATATAATTAACAAATAATAACAATAATAATAGGGGGTGTATATTAGATATTTGAATCATCTTGAATCCATCTTTGATTTGTGGGACGTGGAATGATGGACCTTTGTGGATAGCACTTTCACGGGCTTCAGTAGTTCCAAGGCCATGAGAGTTGAGAGTACCTGGATGGCAAGCTATCATGGGAAGCTGTGCCCATATTGGCCCATACCCAATATTACCCAATTGTGTCTGAGTCAAATTTGGATAACTTTGCTATGTACATTCTGTAAAGAACGGTCCTGCCACGAATGTCTTGTTCATATATATATATATACAACCTTTCATTAAATCCCATGGATTGCTCCGTTGATGTTGGCCTTTAGCAACATAGAAAAATGATGGTTGACTCTCAATGCTTGCCGGTCTGCCACATTTTTGGAGAGGTTTCTATTGCTGGTTTATCCCCATCTATTGCCATTTTTAGAAATTGGTTTCCCCACAGTCAATCTCCATAAGCCATCTATTGTCATGATAAATTCCATCTATCTCCATAAGCCATCTATTGCCAGTTTCTCCATCTATCTCCATAGCCATCTATTGCCATTGATAATGGGAATTTATTGCTTGTGGAAAAAATGATTCCCATCTATTGCAGGCGCGCAGCTGCAAGCTGGTTCCTCAAGGCCGCTGAACAGGACCCAACGCTGGAATTTTCTCAAGGCCTCAGTTGGAGATTGACCTCATTTTGTTTAACAGAGATATCTTAAAATGAAATATTGACATATTGAAACGTGTTTTTTTTGAGATTGAGATGGATTGTTGAATGCAGTAAAAGCGGTTAAAACCATAAATTCCCACGACTTCTCAATAGTGCTGTGTTGCTAGGGCCACTTGGTTGTGGCAAAAATGACAACCAGCCGGCTGCTTTGTGCAAATTTGCCCACTTCAGGCGTTCAGAAGATCCCTGGGTTTGCCTGCTTTTATAGGGTCCTATAAGATCCAATGGTTGAGAAAATCCATTGTGCCCTTCACATGATTTTCAAATGGCCATATATTTGGGGGGTCCATCCCCATTTGTGACCAGCGGCCATTTTTTTTCGGGGTCCATATTCTGGGTGAGATTTTGGTATCTTCCCACATGTAGCACATGTAGCTGGATCAATCCATCCCAAAAAATGGTGGTAGATTTTGACATGTGAAATGACCCGTACCCAGGCCAGTTGTTGGTGAACAATTATCAACGACTATATAGTACCATTTTTCGTGGCGCTTAAATCCAAAACACGTGCATTTTTTATTTGATGAATTTGCAGTTTGGTACCCATCGAGGACTTACCGGCAGCGCAGAACAACATTGGCAGGGAACCCCAGCTGAAAGCTATGATCATCTCAAGTTGAAGCTGAGTTGATAGAATTTCTGATGATATTCAACATCATTCAACCAAGAAAAGGGGTGTGACAACCCCACGAGGAGATTCAACCAACAATAAGGGGGAAGTTAACCAGCAATAAAGGGGGATTCACAGTTCATGAAACTGGTTGGTGGGTTCAACCATTCCGAACCCGGATTTTGTTAAAGGGAAAATCGAAATCCGAAACTTCTACTGTTCAACATCAAAAATGCCATGGTTTCCTCCCATTTTTCCCTATACCAACCCGTTGAAGCATCGTGTTCTCTCCGAGGCTGGATGCTCTACTGTGGAGAAGGCGTACCAATGAACACCCAGGTCCGGCCGGCCGACGATGACGATCCTAAATGAGCGGTGGGATGAACATCGCTGGCGAATTTGAAAACTGCCATCTTTCTGGGTAAATCACTGGAAATCATGGTTAGTAAGGGAAATCATCCCCAAATGGCCTTAATTCAGGTTAGTGAATTATTATAATTTACCCAGATATTTGATTGCCAGAGACTATGATTTTAGATGATTTTAGATACTGTATGAGATGCAATGGGGATATGTTCAAGATATATATATATTATTCGGATGAAGTGTAGTAATTAGAAAAAATAGTCGCTCACTCTGACATGATGATGTGGAAGCATGCCCAAATTTGCCCAAATAATCCGGTTTGGGATTGATTCATATCAGTTATAAGTTATAAGCCATACAGATAGGGATTTGTCTGAAAACAGCTCCTGTACACTGTGCCCTTCATTGTTTTCTCATGAACATGGCCGCAGATCGAGGTCTTGCCTCATTGGAAAGCAATCCTACACATATCATAGAAGACCTGTGCAGGAAGTATCAACAGTGCCTGACTTGGTTTCGAGGATAGACAGCTTTGTCTCAGAATAGGGTAAACCAAAGTCTCATGGACTCATGGCTGTTCATCAATTAACAGACAAACTTATACAAACATTTGGGGTCTATACATAGTATACCGTACTATACCGTATCCCACATTTTCAGACCGACACAGTTTGATATTGTGAGAGAAGAGTATATACCATTATTCAGATATCAAATATCAGACTGTGTATATATCAGATATATACTGATATATATATATTTGATATATATATATATACCTGTGTTCGTAGAATCAATCAGATTGGAGCTAGCAGGTTTGTTCATATCATGGGATTTTTTTTGGGGGTACCAGCAGCACGGCGGAATCGCGCTGTTCATTGAGCCCCAACGGCTAAGGCTTAAGGGATGTGTGTCCACGGCTGTTTTTCAGCTGTTTTTCAGGGAAAATCTACAGGAATCCCCGATCATTATTTTGGGGGCTGAATATACCCGTCGGTCAACGTTGAACTATGGGAAATCACCATTTTTCACGGGTAAATCAACAAACAAAATTGGCTATCTTCAATAGCTATGTTGAAATTACCAGAGTGTATTTCCCCTTAACATCCCCATTTTTTTTGGTTCAATCCCTGTTTAATCACCATTAAATCGCCATAGTAATCATTTGCTGCATATTTTTCTTTCAACCAAAGCGTTGCAAGAAGCAGCTGCAAGGCTGGCGTGTCCTGGCTTGAGAAGGCAGCCGACAGAGGCAATGAGGTGCGGGTTTGCAAAAAAAACCGCCAGGGTCAATCGAAATGGCAACATTAAGGGAGTAACTCCCTCATGTTTTTGGACTAGCCCATTGACCAATGGTTTGATTCACCGAAGATTTGGGAGGAAAAACCGAAAAAAATCAGCACACGTTTCCTGAAGATTTCTCTTGCATTTGTATTTATGTATGTGGGGCATAGAAGTAACAAAATGCTACAAAAATTAGGTAGAACATGGAAAGTGCATCAACACTTGGGGATGTAGTCCCAGAACTAGTGTGTTTTGATTGAATGAATAGGTATGACATAGTGGAGGATGTTGTTTTCAAGGATCAGCAACAATGACTGTTGGCTCAAACACGTGAGTAGCATATGGTGTAATAACATGGAATCGGGTGCTTGTGTGTGTGTGTACCGTCTGAATAGACGTAAAACTTCTGGTACAATCTGTACCCTTCGTCTTTATATTATATTATATTATATTACATTTTATGGCAGGGGATCACCGGGGTCCCGGGGGGTCGGTGATCAAGACACCCCCCGGGGACCTGTGTAAACGTACCTGCGGGACTTTGGTGACGCACCTGGGCGCATTTAAGTCGCAGCTGGTGGTCACCATAGTCCCATATAATAATATATATATATAACTAATTAATCTAATTGCATGTTACGGGATTCAGTTCCTGTCGGATCACTACAATGATCCATTCTTATCTAGTGTGATTCCTATGGTGACTCCGACATGGTGCCATAGGGCCAAGTGAGGCAACCCTATTTGGGGTGAATGTCGACTGA
>Ga0126342_10022014_pt1 | contig 10575 bp, 10 predicted proteins | sample Cyp1metagenome_FD_92528 | JGI IMG/M metagenome (GOLD analysis project Ga0126342, IMG submission 92528) | Coral microbial communities from Lord Howe Island, Old Settlement Bay, Australia - Cyphastrea 1 metagenome | ecosystem: Host-associated > Invertebrates > Cnidaria > Coral ...
CTGGGAAGTTGGCGAAGAGCTTGGCGAAGAGTTGGCAAGGCGGAAGTGGAGGTGGAAGTTGATGCAGACATGGTCGAGGAGAAACTGGAGGAGGAGGAGGAGGCGGAGGAGGACAACAGCTCTGATAAAATCTAACAACCCTCACCTGGCAGGCGGGGAAAAAAACTACATGAAATTGATTCAATTTGGCTCACTGACGCTTTTAGGTCATTATATCATGGGAATCCTGGAATTATGGGTTCATGGAATGATTGATGACCCACATGGAAAATGCAGTGCGTGTTTGCCCTATTATACCTCGGTATGGGTCAACCATGCTTAGTTGATTTTAACACCATACTATATCAATCAAATTCCAAGTATGTTTTTTGACAACCACCAGAATGGTAAAACTGTGTCCTTGACCACATTTCCTGAAGTAAGCAATGTTGGGATGATTACCATTATTTTGACAAAAAACTCAATTGAAATAAGTTGGGATTTACAGTGTATTTCATAAATTGGGACTTACAAGTTGGGATGATTATCATTCTTTATTGCCATTTCAACCGTTAATTACCCTACGGACATCTATTGACCATCACCTCGAACATGGCCAAAATTCAGAACCAGGGGCACCGCCCAGAGATTTCAGTCATGAGTCATGCTCATGACCATCTACTCTCTGGTAACTTCTTGCATAGCTATTGAACATAGTCCATAGAAATAGTTGATTTACCTATGAAAAACATAGTGACTTTCCATGGTTCTGTTAGTTCGCCAGAGGGTATATCCCATTACGAAGTACATGAAAAAAATAGTGACTTTCCATTGGTATTTGATTTACCGAACTTGATGGTGACTTTCCACTTCGTGTTTACTCTACGTTTTCCAGGTCGCAAAAAGAGATCGCCCGTTACCCGTCGACAAACTCATCCCAGGATCCCGGCGATCTAAACGATGGCCAAACTTAGAGATCAAGAAATAATACGTTACTTACCCTCTGGTAAACTAACATAACTATGGAAAATCACCATTTTTAATGGGAAAATCCACTATAAATGGTCATTTTCAATAGCTATGTTAAATTCCCAGAGGGTAAACCATATTAAACAATGATGTGCTTGTAATGTCATTCAATTTGCCAGGTATCCCGAACATTCTTGGACAAACTCATATATAAAGTACCCATGCCTGTGTTTTTTGTGCGTGGATGATCCAGGATGATCCAGTTCACTTGAAACCAGGACTTCTGTCCAGTCTTTGGTGAACAATCTGCAACGATGTCCTACGAAGCACGAGCATCACCCAAAATATGACTAATGTGGTTAAAACAATGCCATTTGCACCATCCCCAGTCATCACCATTTTTATAGGTGGTATATGTTTACCATTCCCAGTCGTGGGTGTAAACATGGCATTGTTTTAACCACATTATTCCCCTTTAAACTTCGATTTTCTAGGTGATTTCCATGGATTTGTCCACATTAAATCACCATAATCCATGTAAATCCTATGTTTTAACCACATTAAGTCACCTCATCCCAGCCAGGGATGGAAAACTATGAGCCGAACCCTCCGAATCATTGAAGATAGTCGAAGAATGAATGAAACCAACGTATAACGAGACAACATACCTGTATGTTTTCAGATGTTGGCAAAGATGAATAGAATATATATATATATATACGTATGTATATATATATATATATATGTAAATGAAACTAATAAATAAGTAATAATAATTAATAATGATGATAATGATTAATAATCAATAATAATAAATGATAAGAGTAAAAAACAATAAATAAAAAAAAACAATAATAATAATAGTACATAATAATAAATAATGATAAATAATAATAAATAAAATAACAATAAATATAATAAATAATAAATAAAATTAGATAGACTAAACATAATAATAATCAATAATACTAGTAATAATAGTAGTAATAATAAATATATATATATGTACATATCGGAACTGTGATAAACTATGTGTCTCCATTGTGTTCATTTAACCCACATGGAAGCAGTTCGAGTATAATTTGTTTCTTGGTAAACGAGTCCGTCGTCAATGCATTCACCTCAAGTCTTCATGGTGATTGCCCGTGACGTAAACATCTTTTATATCAAATATCATACAATTATGGCCCTTTACCAGTTCTAAGTACTTATAACCCCATTTATAGAATGTATAATTCCATTTATAACCAGTTATAACTAATACATGGCCTTAACTGTATATGCTAATAACATAGATGTAACTATGTTAACTATGGTGCTGGTAGATTAACATATATAGCTATGGAAGCCATGGTTCATTTATAGATGTTTTACATTGCTTTACCTATACAAAAGTAATGTTCCATGGTTATGTTAAAATACCCTCTGGTAATTTAACATAGCTATTAAACATGGCCCATTTATAGTTGATTTTCCTATTAAACATCGTGATTTTCCATAGCAAACTGTTAAATTACCAGCGGGTACGTTCCACAGTTCCATGCTGAATTCCAACACCTCCCGTTCCACGATGCGAGGTGAACAGGCACTGCCTAAATCATCAAATGATCCCACAGTTTAACCAAATCATTCCAGCACTTTCCCAGCATTTTCCATATCTCAATATATGGGTATGGATCAATACCTATGAAAATACCATTTTTAGTGGGATGAACATCCATAAATCCCAGCTATTTTGATGTTCACCAGGGGTACAAGGTTTTGACCCACTGCCATATCTCAATGACCATATTTTCCACCCAATGATTTTCTTTTTGTCTGTTTGAAAACCAATGAGATTCCATGTTTCACCCATCCAATCCATCCCTTTCTATCTTTGAACCACGATAAAAAAAATCGTGAACCCCAAGATTCCTTAAATCTGAGATCACATCATCCTACCATTTGCCCAAATCATCATCCGATCTCAACCACATCATCCCATTTTCGCCATATTTTCACAGGCATTTTTGCCAGGCGTCATGGCGTTCTGCAGCTTCGTCATCCCCAGACCCATCTCCTGATGAATGCGCCCCACGATGGGCGGAGGCGAGGCGATGATGCCGTTTTGCTGCGCCTCCACCACCACTTTGCTGATGGCTTGGAAGACCTCGGCGCGGCGTTGCAGGTGCTTGGAAACGGAAGGGAAACCACAGGATGGGCCCCCCAAACGTTATGTTTGTTGGTTGATTTATAAGCCCATCTAGTTATATAATCATTTGCGTATCATACATAGTGGTTTATCTAAATAGTACCTACATAATTTCTTACTGGTGCTAAACGTAGGGAATGGATGGGTTGCTGGGGGTTGCTGGGATGATTATTACTAGTGATGAAATGGATCATTCCCGAAAATTCCCTGCGTTTAGCACCAGTAAGTTGAAGATGTGAAACAACTGTGAATTCTATGGGACATGCGCAAAAAAAAACATGGGATATGCCAGTAACAAATGGGGAAATAAAAAGGATAGGCAGCTTGGAGGAAAACGGTGCTTGAAGATGTTTTGAAAATGGTGTGAATTCCATGGGAAATGCCCATGAGATGCGGAAAAAAACAATGGGAAAAGCGGATAGTCAACTATAATTGTAACTAAGTTGGAAAAACTAGCAATAGCTGAACTGGGATCTATGGTAGAATCGAACTGGTGAATGTGGTGTTTGCCACATTCCATGTACCACCTTGTAGAACCTTGGCTTGAAAGTGTAAGGAGTTAGTAGGATTCAAATGTAAATATGTGTCTACAATATGATGATCATGTGTATAGCTAGTTGTGGACTGATGTATTGATATAATATGTATATATATATATATAGTTGTATAGTTTTACAAGTACATAGCTAGTAGAGATATTGTATGATTATGATTTAGATTGATTTAGTATGTACTAGTATAATCTGGTATATAGCTGAATATTTGGGTTGGAAAAGGCATACGATTTTAATTGATTATATAAATGATTCATTGCAGCAGTAAAAGCTGGCGGATCCACTGTTGCAAGGTAGGTCGAAACATGATCTTCCCTCAAAAACCAAACAAACGTAGAGGGTTTGCACATGTTAGATCATTAAAGGGTGCTTTCCATTCACGTACCTTCCTTTATGCTGAGACTATTAAGGAAGTTCAATTTGACCCCTATACGGACATCTCTACACTACTTACTGGTGCTAAACGTGGGAATGGATGGGTTGCTGGGGGTTGCTGGGACGATTATTACTAGTGATTATGATCATTCACGTTTAGCGCCAGAAAGACTATACATCACGATTAAATCACCTCCATTATCATCAGTCCACCATCATTCCCATCCAACAGACACCATCCATCCCTGCAACCCAAGCCCTTGCGTCAGTGGCACCTGTTCTGGCCGGCTGTGGGACTTCATGTTGAGCAAGTGCGCTCGCGTCTGCTGATCGATGCCACGTGGGTCCAGCACTGGGAACTTCAGACCGCTCTCGGCATGCACCTGGCGGCTCGGAGCGGGAGCTTGGTGACCGCGGGCGGACCGGGGTTGAGTTCATCATGGTTTCACCATGTTTCACCAATAACAAAAAGGGGATTTCAATGGATCTGACCATCAATACTTAGGGGATAAAATGGGATGTAATAATATGTTTATACTTGGACACGTTAGTTATGAGCCATTTATAAACGGGATAAGCCCCTCCAAGTACCCCCCCATTCGGTTCGCGGACCTCTTGTCCCTCCAACTCCCGTAGCATCAAACAGTTCAACAGGCCTCGGCAGCGCGGCGGCGGACCAGTCTCTGAAGTGTAGCTGCTGCCCCAGGGTGCTAAGTACTAGGTTGACCTACTGTAATTTGGTTTAATGATGATGAAAGAACCATTTCTTTAGATTGGCTTATAAACCAGCTTACAACTATCTATAGGGGGGCACGACCTTGCAGGTATCTAGAAACTGCGGAAACTATGTGAATCTGGGGGAATCTGAAAATATTGGCATTTTTTTGAAGTTTTTTTGATAACATTTGGGTTCACAAGATGGAGGCTTCCGTGCTATTTTGAAAACTTATATAAGTTGCATACATCAGCTTGGGTTTAATAGAGATCGGTGGGAAAATCAATCATCGGTTCCCCAAAACCTTGGAATCACCCATTCTAAAGCAGAAATCTGCGAGGTCAAACAAGAAATGCTTGGTGAACTCGACCCAAATCTCTGGATGGTTCCGCCGTCTTTTCGGTAAGGGGATGGTGAACGTCCGCTGACGTTCGTTGCAGCTCGGGATGATGTCTGGAAATCCACAAAAAACGCCCGAGGGATCATTGCACTTATGGCCCGAGTTATACCAGTTATAAGTACCAAAAAAAAAGTCACCGCATAGACATAGAATATGTATAATCCCATAGAAATCACCAGTTGTAACTAATAGCCATGGCCTTAACTGTGGATGAATCACTTCCAATCACCGTTGCGCATTAGAATCATTAGAATCATTAGATATCAAGCTCCCTAGGTGTGTCTTTTTTAATTCTTTGAAGCTGGACTTCCAAACACCTCCTGACAAGGTATTTGAACCCCCAAATCTACCCAAGCATTAATCTAATTGGTGGTATACCTACCCCCTGAAAAATATGAGTTCGTCAGATTGGATCATCATCCGATCTATTGGGGAAAATAAAAACTGTTCCAAACCACCAACCAGTTATAGTTTACAACCCCATCCAACTGATATATGCACAATTTTTGCCTTATATGGTACAGTACCTCCATTTTAGGATCCTGAAATTCCCATTGAATTAATGTTCAAAACCTGAATTCAAAACCTGGTCGTCCTGCTTCGTAGGATTTCCCGATTGCGAATTCGGATCCCCATTGCAGATACAGCCCATATAATAACCCAGCCATCATTGAATCATTTCTCAAATGTTATACACAATATATATATATATATATAAATATATATATAAATATCTGGTTGGTGGTTTTAACCATCTTGAAACATATTAGTCAGTTGGGATGATGACATTCCCAATATATGAAAAATAAAAAAATGTTTAAAACCACCAACCAGTAATAGTTAAAACCCCAGAACACCCATGAAAAAATGCTACAGTTGAATTCCATGAGCATTTATCAAGTATAAATAGTTAAAACCCCAGAGCACCCATTAAATTGGCTGGTTAGTTATCACTTCCATTTACGCTACATTACATGAACAACAAGGCACTGCAGCAGAAGGTCCAATATTGCCACAGTCCTAGTAGATGAGTTGGTATCCTAATGCTATGAAAATTCCATAGTCATATCAGCAATATATAGGATACTAACTAATCCAATACATTCTTATATGAATATTCAAATATAATTAATTTGTTTAATATACCAATATCATATTAAGGTCCTAATAAGCACCTCACTGTTGTACGAACCCAATATAAACTGCAGGCTTTCTGCGATTCCCCCCCACCATCCACTCCGAGGAACTGAAGAGCCGCACCACCAGCCTGCGAAAGTTCTCAACCTCCTCGGCCTGTGACGAGAAAAGACACATCTGATGACGATTTCACATGCGAAGAACTGCGGGAACTGAGGGATATATTCACATATTATGCTATTCACATATTATTTCTATGTCGAATTGTGGAGAATAATATTGTGGATATAATATTATATATATACTGGTTGGTGGTATACCTACCCCTCTGAAAAATATTAGTCAGTTGGGATTATGATTATTATTCCCAATCTATGGAATAATAAAACTCTGTTCCAAACAACCAACCAGAAAATGAACTATGCACAATAAGTAGGTTTATAGCATCTGACTCCTTGGAGATGTCCACCATTTTTTTCACCATAGAACTATCGCCTTGATAGCTAGAACCAACTGGCCCATCTACGGCGGCCTTCCAGGTAGATATGAATCTTGATGAATGACAATCTATCCAGAATCATTGGCTATATCCCCACATAGAAGAGAAAATAACCAAATGTTCCTATATGTTCCCATATGTTGCCATTATTAGATTCTTGATTGTTAGTAAATCACCACGATATTTTCCATTGTTTTAATGGTTACCTTCCGGTAAACTAACATAACTATGGAAAATCACCATTTTATAGCTGGGTAAATCAACTATGTCTATGACCATGGTTTCAATTCGCAAACTGTAAACGTTTACCAGAGGGTATATTCTATAGTCCATTAAGACCTCAATTTTCTATTGTTTTAATGGTTCATACCCAGCATATTTGATGCAACCCAGCTCAAGCCCGTCCGGCCCGTCCGCCTTGACTTTGGAGCAGCGCGTGAAGGCTAAAGTGTTGCTGGCCGCGTTGAACCAATGTCCCATGATGCCGTAGACCATATCAATGCCGTCCTGAAACATGACTAGGAACAGGAACCCTAGGGATAAATCGTGGGATTTCATCGGAAATCCCCTATAAATAATGGGAAATTTATAGGATAATCATGGTACAAAAAGGGATAAACGAACATAAATGTGGAATATCCATGGTGTAGGAAAAATCATCTACAAATGGTGTTTTTTTTCACATCTATTCCACATCCATACTGTTAGTTTGCAGGAGGGTAAGCCAAGGATCTGCAGTGGATATATCACGGTAAAATTGTGGAATATCAGTTGGGATATAGCCTTTGGTTTTTTGATGATTGACCTTAAAAAAAAGAACAACGTGATTTTCCAGTTCGCTTAAATAACCAGAGGGTATATGTGTATATGTATGTGTATATATACACATACATACATACATATATATATAATGTATATATTATGTATATTATGTACATGCATGTATATACAACCAACAATATAATATGGCAATCAATAAATGTACGTTTTGTCCCTGATTCAAGGAAGTGCCAGGGTAGCAAAGCAGAGAATGTTCTCTTAGTACCAACCACGTATGCTTTAAAAAAGAACGAAGTTATACATATCTTCGTCTTAGTTGGTTCTAACTAGCTTATAGTTATAATTAATATTTAACTAGATATATCAGATAATAAGATAATAAATATTTAACAATCAGATAACTAATATACAACTAATTTATAGGGTTTATGGTTATCACATGATGGGAATTTTCATTATATATATTATATGTATATACATCATATTATATCCCTACTATGAATGCATTGGTGACCATACATATATATATATATATATAAATCCTCAAAAACATGATGACCATATATAAATCGCTGTGATTGGATTGATGACCATCCCCCTGTATTACCCTCTGGTCAACTTTCACAGAAAACTATGGAAAATCAACCCATTTCATAGCTTGGCTTCAAATCACAAACTGTAAACGTTTACGAGGGTATATTCTATATTCCCATTAAAACCTCCATTCTCTAAGGGGAATTCCATTGTTTTAAGGGTTCATACCCAGCATATCCAACATCTCCAACTTCCCATGGCACCAAATTATAGGGGTATCTCCCAAAGATTGCACCCAAGCTACCCAGTAACGGGTGTAGGACTGCGCAGTGCGGAAGACCATCATGAAACTCATGCAGGTGCCGAAACTTCCATAGGCTGTGCTGTCGAAGAACAAGTTTTCCTGCAGGAATGGGGAAACTTGGCATGGGACAAGCAACGTATTTCTAGATATTCATATAGTATGGGTATATGTGTGAAGTGTGTGAAGAAGAGCAAATCTGATTATGATATTGGACTTGTTTCAAAGGAATGATGAGACACATATTGACACAAGGATCTGGGTACCCAATCTATAAGCCAAGGACATGTGGGTAAAGAAAAGAAGCGTTCGTTGCATGGAAACACTAGGGTCGGGCCTATGGTAGACCATGTAGTTTCTCCAGAATCTGCATAGGGGTGTGTCCAAAAATCGTAGCCATTGCCTTATTTGAGGCTTTGTTGATACAGTGATGGCCTGTTACCAGTTTTAAGTACTTATAACCCCATTTATAGAATGTATAATCCCATTTATAGCAGTTATAACTAATAAATGGCCTTAACTGTAGGGAATTATGATGATGAACCCTCAGATTTGGCGGTACGGCACTGTACACCATTCTTGAACAAAGCCCTGCAACGATTAGCACATGGAAAGTTTAAGCGGCTCCGTATCGATGAAACGTGCACTGACACGTTGGCAACGCATGTAATAAGATTGCGGCAAGATTTCACTGCACCATCTGTGTAATTCAAACCGGATATCATAATAGTCTTCGCTTGCCCACAACCAACAAAGTTTTTCCAGGATTGACATTAAACTTAAAGGCATTTGCATAGAAGTGTTCATGAAATTTGAAGACATAACTTGTTATCCCCCGCTCTGAACTTTACCACCGGCATCGCGACGTCCGGATTACTTGCGGACCACATTGACCACATATCAAGCAACAACAATTAACAACAGGTGTAACAGGAGGTTTTAGCTGGAAGTAATCTTCCACAATTTCATATCAAAATTATTCCTCTACCTCTTGGCAATTGAACAAAGCTATTGTAAATGATCATGTATAGACTTACCTATAAAAATGGTGATTTTCAATCGCTATGTTAGTTTATCAGGGGGCACTCCAACCAAACTTTCTCCAGACCATTGAAAAGCGCACTAAATGCCACTAAATCCTACAAAATCCCATACAAAAATCCTTTATTCTACCACCATTGTCTTCCAAACCAAACCATCTGCCATGTTTTTACTTACTGCTAAACGTAGGGTTGCTGGATGGGTTGCTGGTTGCTGGGATTATTAATAGTTAGCCAGTGGATCATTCCCGAAAATTCCCTACGTGCTTAGCACCAGTAAGTGCTGTGCTGTGGCTCCTCAATCCAGTCGTCATCGTCCACATAGGTCTGCAGCCCTTTCCTCCGAAGGTTTCCAAATCCGGGCGACCAAACAATGGGAAAAACTACGAGTTCCGGGGCCTCCAAACGATGGGAAAATATGGTGACTTCATAGGAAAACCATAGGAAAACTTTAGGCAAAACAATAGAAACATGGTGACTTAACAAAGTTATTTTTGATTGAATGGGATTCATAGCTGATTTATGATGGCTAAACTGGTTTACAACTAGGTGAATTCTATGGTTTTTGTCAGATATATCCAAAGTTCATGGGATTCATCAACCAACTTACAACTCGGCTGGCCATTTCGGGTATCTTTGAGGACTGTGGGACGGGAAGATTTGCCTATAGCAAAGTAATATACCGGGGCGATGCAACACAACATGCACCCTCACCGGGGTTTGTTTAAGCTACCGGCGCTGTTAACGGACCCACAGGTTTTGCTGTTTTTTTGCTGTCGCATTGCACGTCAGTTAGAAGTATTGCGCGTCAGTTGGAAGTATTGCCCGTCAGTTAGAAGTATTGCCCGTTAGTTAGAAGTATTGCCCGTCGGTTAGAAGTATTGCGCGTATGTTGGAAGTACTGCCCGTTAGTTAGAAGTATTGCACGTCAGTTAGAAATATTGCACGAAGGATAGTGTGATTTTCTTGGGGAACCGGGTGGGGTAGGAGGGTGGGGGGTGGGGTGGGGGGGGCAAGTGGTACGCTGTAACACGTCTCTTGTCACTTGCCAGACGCTCTGGATGCTACGCTGTAACATGTTCTCAGGACGCAAGAAGAAAC
>Ga0126342_10022015_pt1 | contig 10574 bp, 14 predicted proteins | sample Cyp1metagenome_FD_92528 | JGI IMG/M metagenome (GOLD analysis project Ga0126342, IMG submission 92528) | Coral microbial communities from Lord Howe Island, Old Settlement Bay, Australia - Cyphastrea 1 metagenome | ecosystem: Host-associated > Invertebrates > Cnidaria > Coral ...
CCCCCGGTGCCTTTTCTTGCTCCCCTTTGATTCACGAAGTGAATCTCGCTGAAGGGCGATGTTGGGGCTAATGAGCCGCCTGTTTGCATTCCTGGCACATGTTCAAGCAGTGCAGCCAGTTGCCGGCCCTTTTTTTTGCTCGCTGGTGTTTGGCTAGCCACGGTGACACCAGCCCGTGTCTCCTTTTTTTTCGGGCCACCCTGCTGCTTTTTTCCAGCACAGCTATATGTGGCCCTTTACAAATTTGTAGGTGATGTTCCTGTTCAAGAGACTCCCATCGAATAGGCTTCCATGCATCCTGAACCGACATGTGGCGATGTAGCACCCATTGGTAGGCATAGACCAACTGCCAAGATTGTGAATCTAAATTATATAACTTGTGTGTCTGGATAAAACTGATCACGTTCCTGGGCCTTTGGTTAATATATCAAATTCGCACCCTGCCGGATGCATCATTTGATTTGGCCAAAGTTCTTCACCCTTGGTTCCAGCTAGGGGAAATTTCGGTTGGGCCTGGCCACGTTCATTCAGACAGGTGCATCCGGGGAAGGGTTCCTTGCAGGACTATTGCCTCATTGATCTCAATTTTTGGGATTCAACTACTTGGAAAAAAACCCGAAACTTGACCTTTTGACCCACTTCAGCCTGCCACAGAACCCTTTGACCCATGGGTTTGAACCACCATTTTACAATGTGCCCAGGAATGGTAAGTCCTCCATATCCATCTTCCAACACAATTATAAATGGATTATATGGAATATCCGATGATCTGAAATTTATCGGATTATGACGTTATGATGTATACAGAACTTCTCCAAGCTCCGCTGACATCGCCGCAGGCTCGATGACAAGTTTGTTCTACCGGCTTTACCCCAAGGACGCGGCCATCCCGGACCACACTGTGACGCCGGCGGCACGCTGGGCGAAAATCTTGGCGAATGGTGGGACGCTGCCAGAAAAAGAAGACGACGGAAACCAAACACAGGAGGAGACGATTTCTGGATATTTCTGGGACATATGGAAACCCAATTCTATAAGCCAGTTCCTCATGACATTGAGACGAATCTCCGGACATCAAATCTCATGAAACCCCATTAAACCTCCAATGGGCTTAACCATCACCAAATGGAGGTTTTTCATGGGATTTCATGTGATGTATATAACGGGATTTGATGGGCATCACCCTCTGACAATGGAAAACAGTTCCTTATATATTTTTTAAATATGTGAATCATCAAACTATATATAAATGAATGAACACATTTTCGGTAGCCATGAAAAAATGGTGTAGGGATTCCGAACCTTTGGAAGAGAATTCTTTCCGAATGTTTCCGACAGATCTGGCCATTTTTGGGTGTAGACACGGTGTAGATGGAATTTGATTTTTGTATCAACACGGGATCATGAGTGACGAAAACATCGAAATTTTGTGGGTGACCGACATTTTCGTTGTGACGACTGAGAACATGCCATTTATAAACCTTCTTATAATATCTTATTAAATCATTCATCAACCATCCCATGTTTTTATATGAGGTTCTGTTAAATGATTAAAAATGACCCGTTTTTTTTTGTTGTGGCTCCATTGTTGCGGGAACTCTGAAATGCTGGATGATACCAATGAAATGTGGTTAACACAATATCTAGCCATCATGTGGTTAACACAATAAACCATCCCCCAGAAAAATCACAATTTTTATAGGTGGTATAAACTGCCATTCCCAGGGCTAATTTTCAGGGAATATCCCTACAAAATATGGCCTACAAAATAGGCCCATTGAATAAATATCTCCACGCCGAAAACCAGGAGCCCACTGCCTCAGCGATGTCGGGAGCCATGGCGGGCCTGGCCGTGCTGGAAGAGACGGGGAAGAAGCGAAAGGCCGAAGAGCTGACAGAGCTGACGACTTCCGATGCAGGTGGGGCGGACCATCCTGACATAGATCCCACTTGGATCCCACTTAACATACGGAATATTGATGTTTAATAGAGGGACTAATAACCATGGTTATCCCAGAAAAAAGTATCTGGGAAAAATAACATTCAATAACCATAGTTATTTCATCCATTTATAGATGGGATAAGCCACGCCTGAGGAGAGGTTTTTCATATGGAGGTTTCTGGTCGGGTAGCCCCTCCCTTGCATCGTCCTCGCGGATGACACCAACATTGAATAATTTTGCTACTCCCCAAAATTTCATTGACTTTAAGGGGGCTTTCGGGGCTGTTTTTTTTTTGGGGGGAGGGCTGCATGTTTCTTTGTTGCAAAGCAAGTGGGGAATGTTCATCTGGCATTTGGATTTTCGACGAAGAACACCGATTCATTTGGATTTTTCCTCCGGGATTCCTTGTTAGATTACGTGGATGGGGATTCGACATGACATATACAAGCACCTTGGGGCTTGGGAGGATGCCAATGGTTGTGGTCAACGCCCAAAAAAAGGGCTCCTATTCCGTATGTAACGCCCCAGTCTATATAGTTCCAGGCAAGAATCCCGGGGTAGAAAAAACCACAACTGATAAGAAACATCAGCATGTTGCCCCTTTCAGTATGGCAGTGTGTGGTCATTGGCCGAAAAAAATCGATTGGAAGTGCCCTTGCAAGAGCATCCAAGAGCAGCATTTCCACGTCCGGACTTTCGTCAAGATGTCTCTTTTTTTCTGATTTTTTTTTGGGGCCGGTAGAAAATTTATCTGCATTTCCTATATTCCATATATTCCATTATATGGTTGGGCGCAAACTCTACTCTCCGATCGTCCAGAAGCATGAACTGTGAATATTTAGCAACATGTATGAGATAGCAAACCTTTCTTAAACATTCCTGGATTTACCCCAATTTTACCAGACATGGCGTATGAATCCCTTTCACCTACATAGTATTAAATACTTACCCTGTAGAAACCTTGGTTTTGTATGGGATCTCTCCATTTTGGGCTCCATTTTGGGGGCGTTTCTTTCAACAACAACCATTCTATCCACATTCTATTCCCATCAATTTTCTAGATCAGATCAAAGCCTTCCTTTGTCCCATAGTTTCCTGCTTGCACTTTAGATTTATTGCTGGTTAAACCATCCAAGGTGGTGCCCCAGTTCGTTAGCTAAGTTGGTGAACATAACTCCCATTTCACTATGGTTTATGGCAGATATAACTATAGTATTCATGGGGTTTATAAACCAACTTATAACTGGGGGGCATCATCCTGTAGTTAAGCCCTGAATTTCTTGGTAAGTAGAACCCCCCGATGACGTCCCCAGCCTTCGTCGTCCCCGACCTCAGCTCGATGCAAGGCAAGTGAAATCGAGACATGCCACGCGACGCGACGACGGATGGCACCGGGTTGTTCCTTGAGCAGTTTATGGTTAGTTTTGTTTAGCAACCCCCCTTTAAAAGATGGAGTTGATGGAGAATTTAATCCTAAAGCAGTGATAAATGATATAAATTGATATAAATATGACTTTTCTGCTTGAGATCGCTCAATGTTTGTGTCTTTTTCAGGATTTTACCATTATTTTTGAGGTTTCAGGCTGCAAAGATGTCCCAAAAAACCAGGTTCCAGGTTCGTGTCATCCCGGCTGCATAGGCTTCCTGCGGGATGACTTTAGGATGCTGCAAAGTGGTGCAAACTGGAGGCAAAAATCATTTTTTTTTTTTTTGTGATTTTTGTGATTTTTGGTTGGTTGATGATTATCTGGGGTTATCAGAATCCATGAACTAGGACCACCCTCTGGTAATTTTGAACATAGCCACGGAAAATCACAATGTTTAACATTATTAGATAGGTAAAACATCTATAAATGGGCAACTGATTATTTCGGGAGTTTCCAACCGTTTTTCAAACTGACTTGGATGATTGGTGGTTTCCAACACATCCCACATTGGTTTTCAATGGGTGACCTCAATCCTGATGCAGCGGCTTTGATTTTTTTTTTTGAGGTAAACTATTCAAGAGACCCTGTGGTGGGTTCACCAGTGGGTAAAATTTCGGCCGGTTTGTTGGTTCACTGGTGGAATAGCTATCAAGGCATATCAAGGCTATCAAGCCACTTGGATGGGGATTGGTGGGGGCTGAACTCATGGGGAAGTGATGTCAGCAATTTGTCATCTGAGAATAGCTCAAAATCTAAAAAGCACCTGGGGCTTAGGTATTTGTTTCTTCATCTATGATTTCGTAGTCCAATGGGACTGGGGCAAACTAGTTCTAAGATTTCTGCACTGTGGTGCCGCCCAAATGTTTTTTTTTTTTTTGTTGTTCCCATCAACTAGTTCGATATATCATGATATATCTACCATAAACCCAACAACTAGACTATACTATACTAGGCTAAGACTTGGGGGCACCTTGTACGATTTCTGGGCCCAGACTGCACTTCATGGTGTTGCGCGCCCCACTTGGGAACGCTGGCGACGGTCTGAAATGAGCGCCGGCACACCAGCGCAAAGGTCGCGAAGGTTTCGGATGCTGGTGACTCGCGACCCATGGGCACGCGGAAAAGAGTCTGGGATCTAGGGCGCGCATGGTATGGTTCGCGACATAGCCAAACTTCCGAAGCCTACAATGAGACTGCCAAGCCAAACTCTGGTGGTTTGTTTTTCTGGACATGTGTGGCATACACAAACATTTGGTTATGAGCATGTTCGTTCATGTCTACTATGTCACTATGTTTGTGAATTCTTGCATACTCCATGAACTGAATGGATTTTATCATCGGTGCCGAATATCGTGGCACCTCACTTCCAAAGTCCTACGGCAGTAACATTGGGCACCGAGAATACCGTATTCCATTATAGTTTTGGAACCCCTCATGCTTTTCACCACAGATAAAGGTATCTGGTTAGTGGTTTGGAACATTTCTTATTTTTCCATATATTGCGAATAATAATCCCAACTGACTTTCATATTTTTCAGAGGGGTAGGTATACCACCAACCAGGTATGATCTTCAATGTACATTATATCTTCAAATCTTCTCAAAGGTGGTTGGGATGGGCCGATGGGCGCTGACAGCTTACAGTCCGTGAAATGAAATGGGTATGTTCGAGAAAAGACAACACACACATACATACATATATAGAGTATAATATATAATATATAATATATAATATATAATGTATAATATATAATATATATAATATATAATATATAGTATATAATATATAATATATATATATATATATTATATACACATATTATTTATATAATATGTTATATATGCAATATATTGATATATGATACATATCTCTATATATAGATTAATATAGATACGTACATACTTTATATATACATATATAACATACGTATAGACATGTATAGATATATCGTTGTGTGGCACACTTTCTTTTGCACTCCTCGGTTTGCACATCGGTGTCAAAAGACGAACCGGCTCGTTCTTCCCGAAGTTGCTTTAGACAGTGACGCTGGCGAGCTACAGCCTGACCTCAGTGTTAGTCTTGTGGAGTTATGAGATATTATATACTGTAATGAGGAAATATGAGGGATACTAGCAGTTACTTACTTGAACAATGGTGATATATACTGGGATCACTAACAGTTTAATATGGTGATATATGTGATACTAAGAATGAGCATCAAACCACTTGAACATCACCAGTTGGTTTCTGGCAGCGCAACATCTTTCTTCCGACTTCGCCATGTTGGCCGCTCTCAGCCCCCGGCACGCCGGCCCCATTAAGACCGTGCCGAACGGACGGCTTCTGGTGGCTTGGCAGGTGTGGTTGGATCACCGCCTACTGACAACGGTCTCAGTGCCAAATGTTTGTCAGTTTTCAATTCTCTTACGATGAATGGCAGGAAGTCTACGATATTTTATTCCAGGATAGGTATGCAAGTATTCAAACACATTTTGGGGAGTTGTTGCTAGGTAGATGTTGAGCACAACAGAAAGTCACATGGGTTTCTTTTCAAGTGCGGGTATCCCTGTGATCATGCTTGTTGATTAAAAATATTAAAACATCCAATTTTAAGGGTCCCCTCCTGCCTGACGAAGCCTGCAAATATCCCTTCCCATATATCTCAGTAAGAGTTGGGCGATCTATTTTTGATGGTTTTTGATGATCACATTCGCTATCAAAAGTGGCCAGACACTCAGGTTGCAGGTGCTTCACCTCCGACCAGACCTCCATGGAGCCTTCCGATGGCCCCTTGGCATTTCTGCTTCAATTTGCAGCTTTCAACCTTTTTTTTGCTGATTTTTCCCAGGGGAAACCATTTTCCCAGCAGGTTTCACCATGTTTTCTTGTTGTTTTTTTACCAAGGGAAAAGCAGTGGTGGCACCCGAGGCTTTCATGGTCGTCGGAACAGTTGGACGAGCTGCAAGGCGGAGAGACTTCCTCGGGACGCATGTGGGACAGAATGGAAGAATTGGCCACTTCTTGATAGGTTTGGGAAAATCTCCGCAATCTTCGGATACTGTTTCCGTAGGAAGTACAGTCGGACCCAGATATGCAGTTGGGGATAGTCCGATCATGAAATTGCGTGAATCAAAGTACCCAACGATCCCTGCGTTGGCAGCCTCAATAGGGGGGGATCATTGTACCTGACCAGGGCTGCACACCCACGTGGTCCGTCCAGAAAGAGATTTCACCACCATTCTATGCCATCAAAAACCGGGAAATGACGATAAAACACTGGATTATGGGGTATCACTGTATCACCAATCATTGCAAATACCCAAATCAGAGCTGGCCCATTAAACATTCTCTCCAATGATAATAGGACCCTTCCGAACCTTCCCTCTTTTTATCATAAATTTCCCAACAGAACTTCTCGCGTAGTATTGGATGTAGTCATTTTGCTGGTAACCTTTGATATTCAAGGGACGGGAGCAGTTGGACCCACATTCCTACAAAAATGGAATATGGCGCAGTGGGGCAACCATTCATTTTTTTGTCCCAGACTTGATTGCTGAAAACTTCCCCACTTCCCCACCAATCGAAGATCATGAGGGCCTAAGGGTCCAGGGAAGTTCTTTTTCCAGCTTGGAAATCTGTGAAAATCCGTGAAAAAACCCTGCGATGTTGCGCTACTACGCAATCCTGGTGGCTCAACCTTTAGCTGGGTTGAAACCACTAGCCCTCTTTGCGTTTGAGAAATTTGGATCTTGTGGAAACGTCTTCGACATGTGGCGCTTGGGAATGATGATCGCTGCCATGAGCCTTGCTCAGGTCCGGCAGGGCTGAAGGGCTTGAGATTTGGGTTACTGGTGACTAGGGTTACAACCAGCTTTAACATGTGTCCCTATCATTCCCTATCCACTTTCTGAGCTCCTGGGTCTGCAAGACATGCGTACTAGTTTTTTGGCTAGTTTTTCAGGGTTTTGTATGTAATGAGGGGCCTTGTCCCCACTTGTGCTTGGGCAATATGTACGGAGCAACAGAGACAAGTAGCCGATAGGGGCTGGTCACTGTTTGATGTTGGCCTTCTGTGGGGGGCCCCGACCTGGCTTAAGTACTGTGGTTACCCAGCCATAGATATGCTACTCAGTACACTGTTTTATTTTTTATTTTTTTACTTATTTCTGTCTTGAATTGTAAACATTTTTTTTTTTAAATATATGTGATATACTCAGTTACATATTAAATCCCCATGTTTTTGAACTTTCATAGTTCTACAATGTAAATCCCCATGGGCATTTTTTCGGGGTCCAGGTGACCCTGGCGGCTCGCCCGATGCACTCGGAATCCTCATCAGCAGGAGCACATACGCTGAAACACCATACGTGTCTTGGACGGTTTGGCCAAACGCCCAGCCAAGATGAACTTAGGAAACTTCGGTGATTTTATGGAACTTCATTTAGTGTGATTTGATGGAACTTAATGATGTAATGGAATCGAATGGCGATTTTATGAACGACTTCGGGTCTGCGAAAAACTTGGAACCAGCGAAGATTCAACCGGAGGTTGAGGTTGGATTGCGCTCAAAAAGAGCTTGCAAAAACCTTTGCCAAGAACTGGGATATAATTGATATCATCCAGAAATACCCTCTGGTTATGTCAAAATAGCTATTGAAAATGGCCATAGAAATAGTGGATTTTCCCATTAATAGCATGGTGATTTTCCATTGCTATGTTAGTTCACCAGTGGGTAAGGTGAACTTTGGAAACTTATTAATCTCCCTGTTTTTTTTTAACCTTCCTCTTGTTTTTCTACCATCCGGACATCCACATATTGGGCGATTGACCGACTTAAGGCATGGACATGCTGCACATGCTGGACATGCTGCACATGCTTCACATGCTGGACATGCTGGACATGCTGAACACGCTCATCACCGACAGATCCATGCGCACAAAGCCCACGCCTCCTCCAGCGTCGAAGCGCTCTCTGCCGGCTCCTGCGATGCGTGCCAGAAGAAGTGCAGCAGGGACACCGTGGGTCTCGCGGCGTTTCACACCGTGGACCGTGGGGGGGGCTGGAAAGGGTTGATTTCACCGAGGCTTTCGATGATCTTGGATGATCTTGGGAGATTTTTTTTAGTGAGATTTAGAATTCACCGTAACTAATACGTCTCCAATTTCCGGTGTCCGAACATTTTTTGGTTTACCTATGTTTACCTCAAATTTTGGCCTAAAAATGGGACGATGAATGATGATGATTAGCCATTCCAAATTCTCAGACACCCCCAGAATTTTGATGACACCATCCCTTTTTGGGGCTTCATCTTTTGCTCCAACCAGCCAAAAAACATCATTCTTGGGGTATCTAAGATTGAAAATGCATGGTTGATCAATGTTGATCAGCTTCTTGGGATTGAAAAAAAATGTTTCACCATTTTGCAGCTTCTCCTTATGCGATATCTACTGTATCTGCTTTGATTGTTTTTTGTGAGACCTGGGCAAAGCTGATTGCGGATCGTCTACCGTGGAGAATTCGACTAAAAATCCCATCCAAGAGCAGATTTCTCACCAGGCCTTGGATCACTTCATGATGTGGCGAAATGTCCCATATCTGAAGCCCCAAAGTTTACCAGAAATTTTGCTAATTCTCACAACTCTGTGCTTAGAAACCCGCTTGCGAAGTAAAACCATCTACTGCTAGTTGTTTCGGGGGGTCAATACCAAATACCCTCTGGTAAGCGTTTACATAACTATCTATGGAAAGATCCACCATGCTATTAATGGGTAAATCAACTATTTCTATGGCCATTTTCAATAGCTATTAGTAAATTACCAGAGGGTACCCTACCAGAGGGTACCTCCGTTAATTTAGCGATGGAACATCATCTTAATGCGTGAATCGGCAAATCTATAAATGCGCAATGTTCCTTTTGCGGCCCTTTGCGGCGAAGCAAAGGGCCACTTTTTTGCATCACCAAAATAGATAGACAAGATGGAAAGCGGGAAAATTATGAGGGAAACACCCTCTCTTTGTCCTGGAAGAAAGACTTTTTGATTTCCATCCTCAAGACTGCGATGATTTGTCTAGTCGACGAAGAAGTTCTTGGATTGGTTGAAAGCATCGAAGCATTCTGCAGTTGTGTTTTGTGGGACTTTCGTAATTCCGTGGTGTTTTTTCTTCTGTCGTTTTCCAGAGATTTTACGGGGGAAAAATGCACAGCTGACAGGAGAAAAAATCTACGGGATGGAGCCCCCAAGATAGCTTTCTATGGTAGATATAACTATAGCTAATGGGGTTTATAAGCCAACAAACATCACTGGGGGGCAACATCCTGTAGGTTATACTAGGTTAACCAACTGGACTGGATGCTTAATGGCTAATTCTTCATTATGATTAACCTTAATTATGGTTAACCATTAACCATTAATCATGATGATGTTTATTGCCAGTTGGTTAACCATTAATTAATAGCGGTTAACAATTAATGGTTAAGCAACTGGCAAATTCTCCGCATTCCCATGGGCTGCGCCAAGGTTTGAAGTGCATGTACCAACGCAAGCCACGGCGCCTTGATACAGCCCAAGCGGTGCCCAAAATGGTGGTAGCCCCAAAAAATGGTGCTAGGGTTACTATTTTGGTAGGAATTTAGTTTTATGTGTTTTTTCGTTGCTATAGTTTTTTTGGGTAGATGATGCAGTGGGTCTCTGAAAATAGTTCGTGAATTCACCTCCCAGTATTGCCAGCTTGAGAGGAAATATCCATGATTTTTGTTGTGATTTAGGGATAATCACTGAAAACATGAGACTAATCCAAATGGGAATTCTACTACCTACTTGTACAGTGATTACTGTCACAATGGAGTCATAGAAACAAAATGGGCTTGGTCAACTGGTGAAGGGCTTTCTTTTCCTATCAACAAAGCAGTTCACCTGAGATTTACAAGCATTGCACAATTTCGTACCTGGAACTCGAAAAAAAAACAATACTTATATTGAGGTTTCCCAAGTCATAATGTCATAGGGGTACACCCAAATCATCATTCCCCATCTGCCAGGTGAGGGTTGTTAGATTTTATGTCAGTTGCCTGGTCCTCCTCGTCCTCCTCGTCCTCCTTCTCCTCCTCGTCCTCCTCTCGTTGTCCTCCTCCTCGTCGTCCTCCTCGTCCTCCTCCTCGTCCTCCTCCTGCTCCACTGCGATCCATGTCAGTGTGCCCTGCCG
>Ga0126342_10022016_pt1 | contig 10574 bp, 6 predicted proteins | sample Cyp1metagenome_FD_92528 | JGI IMG/M metagenome (GOLD analysis project Ga0126342, IMG submission 92528) | Coral microbial communities from Lord Howe Island, Old Settlement Bay, Australia - Cyphastrea 1 metagenome | ecosystem: Host-associated > Invertebrates > Cnidaria > Coral ...
CCAGCTGTCATCTTCATGAATCAAAGATTCTGGAGCTACAACGCCTGGTCCAATGGAGGTACTGTACCATACAAGGATTCCAACAATTTACTGATTTCGATCATAGGAGGTACTGTTAATATGTACCAATTAATATCTACCAATTTCAGGATCCTAAAGTGTAGGTACTGTGCCATATTTCTGGCTATATTTTCGTGGGATATTCCCTGAAAAATAGGCCTAAAAAAATGGTAGGTACCTCCAATCAATCGGTTCCTGAAATGGCAATTGAATTAAGACATGTTTGTTTAAGACATGTCCCAATGTCCCCTGGAAATTAGAAAAAACAAATAGTCATCAATACCGGCCCCAGGGCTCCATTATTTTTTTTACCGCATCATTGTTTTCAACCCAAGGGAGCAAGGGAATCTTCCCATAAACCATTTTGGGAATTAAATGAGAACCCCAAACATATAATATTCCCAGTTGCATGTGGGTTAGATATGGGGTAATAAACCATTTACTAGCTGGAATGCACGTCCAAGTGCTTCAAATCAATTGGAAAAGTGGACTGAGGTGTGAAGAGAAGCTTGGAATCTGAGGCGTCCTCTTTAGTGTTTAGGGAACCAGTATGTCCCAACAATATCCTTTGGAGACAAATACGCGGGAGTCTTGCAATACCTTTATGATCCATTCATCATCATTTACTGCTTGTGAAGGAGGTGGTCTGGCCGGTGAGCGGATAAATTAGATCAGACTCTCAAGGCCATTTTGGCATAGCTTCACCACCATTCCAATGATGCCGTGGCATGAGCTCCAACTTATGGAAATCTATGGTATGCTGCGGTATGCTCCAGCGATCTGTACGAACTGAACTCATGCAATGCAACATAAATAGGCACAGGAAGCACAGAAAGGACCTTCACATGCAAGGCGGCAGCCAAATGGCAATGTGCAAAAGGTTTGGGTTGATGAAAGTGCCCCCTGAAACCCTCTAGTAATCAAACATGGCAATGGAAAATCACGCATAGATGGGCATTCACATGGAAGAATCATTTTATACACACACACATATATATATAGTATGAGGCATTTTCCCGCCGGCCATGTTTGATTTCCAAACGGTAGTCCAAATTATATGGGACCCAGACATGAACAAATCCACAAATATACACGAACAAACAATGTTTTTTCCATGTGCGAAATCATAGTTTTATAGTCTTCAATCAGGCCCAGTTGTTCATGTTGTTGTGAAAAACCCAATGCAGACTGACAGGCAAACCCTTGCACCTCCACAGCTGCTGGTGGGCAATGGGGGCCATCATAAGGAAGCATGATCCCAATTCAACCAAAAGGGTGCTGTTTCTTTAAGCCCCGAATCATCTCCACCAATGGGTACTCAGTAACTACTCTCAATTAGCCAACAGGTCATCTTTCTGGCCTCAAAAGGTGCCACTATGCGGCCTCTGAACTTCGCGCGGAACACGACGATTGTCCGCTGTGGACCATAAAGGCGGTAAAAATTAGAACCGCTTCGAGAATAGCGCTGGTGCCACTATCAAACAAGCTGCGGGATTCTTCTCCCATGCTAGGCATGCCTTCTTATACATAAATATTGTGGAATATTATTTTGTAGATTCCCAGAATCAATGGATTGGTCTTTCAGGGGGCATTTGGAGGACATCATTGATCTTAGCATGAAAAACATAAGTTTTGTGTAATGTTCCTTTTAACCAATTATGAGAACCGAGCAACAGAATTAAGGTGCCAGTGTCAACTAAATACAGATCGTTTTCAACGACGATTCTGGCCCAGAGAATTGGATGTTTGAATATTCAAAGAGCGAGCTGACACACACACACACACGCGCACAAAGAAAAACCGCTTGAACCAATCGAAATTGGTAGTTTACCCAACTTTATGAAGGATTTCTGATCAGGGCGTGATTGAGAATGATTTGGCATGCCCCACAACTGCGAACTCTAATCATTGGTATGTTAACAGGTTATTCTCCAGTGCATTTGGGGTATACCGACGCGTCCCACTTTCAGACACACCGCATAAATCAACATATTTACAGCAATTTACTGTATCACGAGCCCCTGGGAAAGCAGCCCCCAAGCAGCGGAGCGTGGCACAATTTTGAAAGTTATCATGCATCATGGGATGGTTTCAAAACCAACAGCGAACTTGCTCCCTGAATTGGTGGCAATTTTCGTGGAGCTTGGACGATGGATGATTAGAAAAGGTAATTTAATCTATCTAGATCCCCTGGGGTAAACCTAGAACTCCAAATGGACCTTGATGACATAGCTGTATGACATGCAAGTTTCAGGGTCCTTACCAAAGGTCACTCCCCCACTAATTGGGGTCATCAACCCCTAAGAATTGGGTTCATTACTTGGAACATCCCACGGATCGTAGCAGGTTATATAATAACCCTGGTGAACGTAAGACTCCCAACAGGGTTATCCGATATATGAGTGGACTAACGGCCGTTTCTTTGTGGGATGAGATGATTCTCCAAGTAGGCCTCCAGTGTGGGGGGTTTACCTTTCAAGGAAAAGCTGACCCCAAGATGTCCCAAATTTCACCGACATGGGAAAAACAATGAGGTCAATTCCAACTCCGCAAGGCTGTAGCCTAAACACATGCATAAGTGCACGATAACTATTAAATGCATACATGTTGATATAAAAACAAACACACGCACACACGTGTATATACACACGCGTGTATATATATATATACACACACGTGTCTGTATGTATGTATATATATATATGGGCTCGTGTTCCGTGGTCCTACCCCCCCCAATGGTATGGGTCCCCAGCTAGCACCCCCTTCCCTTCTATTTGCAAGCTATTGGCAGCATTTCTGAAGTCCAGCCTCGTATTTGCTAGGTACATGCTACCTTTTAGACGACCTACGTAGCACACATACTCCCTCATAGTAACTACGTGATACCAATAGTAAATATACATATGCCATGTATCTACTCCCTATTTACCATATTTATATATATATATATACAATTATATACATATATATATATATGTATTTAAATATTATATGTACATATTGAAAAATTGATATATACATATACGTATGTATGAATACACGCGCATAAATATAATATATAAATTCTGTATATATAAATATTATATATACATATGTAAACACATTGATATATACATATACATATGTATTATAAAAATAATGCATATATATATATATACATACATGTATACATGCAAACATATCTAAATATATATATGTATATTTATTTATTTACATATGCGTGTATATATTTAAATATATATAAAAATATTTAGAGAGAGATATAGATATATATATATAAATATTTTCAAATACATTTGCATATCTAAATAAAAATATTTGCATAGATACATATACATGTATATGTGAATATATGTATATGCATATACATATGTACATGTATACATGCAAACATATAAATATATATGTATATATTGGCTTAATTAATTATTTATATATTTACACATGCGTGTAAATTTATATAGATAGATCGAATTTTACAAATACATATACGTGTATATATATACATAGGTACAATACACAGATACATATACATGTAAATAAATATGTATATATATATATATGCAAACGTATATTTACATGTGTATATATGTATGCGTAAATATATGCATTTACATATATATATATACATGTAATTACATGTAATCATACATATTTATATATATATATATATACAAATATGTACATATATACACAAATATATATATATATACACATATGTACATATTTATATATATATATAAATCCAGCGTTCCAGCCCAGCCCGACAGTACCACACCCCCACCACACCACAAGGGGGGGAGGGTGACAGTACTATGGCTGACCCATGACCATGGCCCGGAAAAGGTGGAACGCTAGATCATATATATATATATTATATGGTGCAGCATCGCTCCCCAGGGGATGGTCATGGAATTTCTGATGTATGGTATGTATTGAACTATTCCCCCTCCCCGTGTGGATGGGGTCTTGCTTCTGTCTTCCTGTCAAGGTCCGCCCTTTGTGGTGTGCACAGTGTATAAGTATGTAAAGTATACAGTAATATAAAGTATATGTAGCATTTAAATGTAAACTATGCAAAATATTGACAATATGAACAATATCAAAAATAAATACAGCAACTAAAGATAATGAAGTATGTAAAGAGCCTACACTACATATGGTATAGACAATGTATATATATATAGAATGAAACTATATATGCTATGAACGTTATTGATAATACATAATTTAGCATGTGTAATATATAATGTAAATTGCACAAATATATAGTACATAGGAGTGTCTCGTATAAAGTCTGAAGCACACAGGAGTTGAGGCTCCGAAGTGCTGCAAATAGCGTGTGAATGGGCAGTCTGGGGGCTGGTCTGGGAAACCTGTACCACGTGGGGGGACCAGCAACACGGGACACGGTACCATATCTACATCTATTATGAATATGTATACATGTACATTTATTGTATGTATATTGAATACATGTTGTATGCACTATATGCATCTATACAATATTCTTTATATAAATAAACATATTTCTATATACAAACATTCACAGAAAAAACTTTTTTTGTTAAACCGGTCTGGTCTAGGACGCTTGTGCCTCTTCGATTGGGTGAAATCAAATCGGCTACCGGACATTCTCCGAAGATATGTGCTACAACTCTCTCTGTGGGTGATTCTCCCGATCTTTCTTCATTGAGCCCTGACTGTTAGTTTGTAGAGGTAACATAAACTCTCCCCCAAATATCAAATATTCACCGATAAGGCACCCCAAAAAAGAACAAATCCAAAAGTAGGAGATAACACCAGGGAGGAGGGACGGTTTTTGAAACCATCACACGAATCGCAGTGCGATGGAATGCTCACATTTCTTCTTCAGAGAGGCATTCATTAACGCCCTGCAGCTCATGCCTCGCACGTCTGGGTGAGGAACTGTTGTCAAATCAAACTGGAAGGCCAACTGACATACATTTGACGCCACAAGGGCCGGAACGTCCCGAATTTTGAAGGGAACCGCAAGGTGATCCAGTTGCAGTAATATGTTGAAAGCCCTGTTTTAAGTAGGGGAAGTAGGGCTAGTCCAGTTATAACAGGGGTTAGAATCTACTTACTAACTGGGGCGAACCACCTACCAAATAACATCTTCAACGTCTTAGCCAAGGCGCTGATGTTTCTGAACTGGCTTTACCTAGGGCTGTGCTGCGAATGGCTGAAACATGCGGAAACCACAAAATTGTGTGGTTTGTACACGCGAACCCCCTGGTTATACCATATCTCAACCAGTAGCTAGGTGTCTGAAGAATAACGGATCCATTCCAAGAATATTGGCCAACTGCATGCAAAAAAAAACATTGATAACACATAGTCCATTGTCAAAAGTCCCGGTCACCAGCAAAAAGCACCAGCATCATCCTCATTTTAATCCTTGTCATTCCTGGTTCATTGAATTGTAGTATAATCCTTCTCCTCCTACTCATGTGTTATATATGAATGGACACAGCATCTACTAAAACACAAAATCGTGACACCGGAAGTGCATGGAATTCTGTCAAGATGCTGCTAGGATACATGATACATGCCCGAGCTTCGGCACTCAGAAATGTTTACACTTGGATGCAGCAAACTAGCGTAATAAGCGGACAGGAGAAAACTTCACAATGATGATCAAAATACATTGTCATAAATAAATGAAATCAATATACATACTGTAAAGATCAAAAAATGTAAATGTATAAATACGAAAACATATATACACATGTGTATATCACACATGAATCGTAGTACCCACACATGTATTCACATGTACATATATACATAAACGCAAAAAACACATCTTTGCATTTTGTAGTTTAAAGTTGTATATATATATATAGTACCCACACTTGTATTTACATATACATATACTTGTTATATATATATATATATCTACACACATATATATATACATATACATATACATATACACATACATGTGCATGTACATGTACATGTACATGTACATGTACATGTACATGTACCAACAACAACAACTACTACTACTACTACGACTACTACGACGACTACTACTACGATTACGACGACTACTACTATGATGACTACTACGACAAACGACTACTACGACGACTACGACTACTACTACGACTACGACTACGACAACAAGAACTACAACTACGACTACAACAGCTACAACTACAACTACACCTATAACCACAACAGCAGCAATGACTACAGCCACAACTACACTCCACCGTACACGACAACTCCAACTTCAACTCCACATCCAACTACAACTACAACGTCTACACTACACGGCAACTACAACTACAACTACCACTAAAACTGCAACTACAACTCCACTACTCTACTCTATATACACTACTCTACACTACACTCCACTTCAGCACACCCCACTACACTACCACTAATGTTGAGCTAGGATTAGAAAAAACAAATTAATCATACCCATTCTGTCCTCCGATTTTGGGACAATACTAAAGTCAATTAGGTGCCGTTTTCCCCCCTAATAACAGTTTCCGGCCCCCTAATTTATCATACCCCTCCGGGGTCCGTTGACCTTGTTGACCTATAGGGCGGGGGCTATTAGTCCGGGGTCAACACATTACACTACGACTACATCTACAAGTACTACAGCTACAACCACAACATTACAACTACAACTGCGACAACATCAACTACAGCTACAATTACACTACAATTTGAACTAAAGCTACAACTACATTACACGACACTACACTACACTTTGAGGTGACAACTGCAACCACACCAAAAACACAACTCCAACCAGCTTTCTGTCCATCAGCGGATTCGCTCTGCCATCCATGCATCACAACAACTCACCTCTCCTATAGTTTCCTATCTTTGAAACTTCCGCCGCCGCCTTGTGCGGTACTACTGGTATATAGTTTCAAAAAAACTATCTATCTTTCTATCTATCTATCTTCCTATCTATCTATATATGAATATTTCACATGAATAGTATTACCTACATGTATTTATATACATATGTATATATATAGTATTACAAGATATAAACAAGGAAACATTACTACATGTATGTAACAATGCAACATCATTTATTTCTTCACAGCATGTGCTATTGTACCGCCAGACATGGCTTCACCTGGCTTCACTTTCGTTTGTGGTAGGTGGAAATGGCATCGGACAATTTACCGCATTCAATCTTTCCCAATGAGTATGGTTCCTTAGCCTCAAGAGAACATGGCGAGTTATGGACAATGACTGAACATGACCCATTTCGATTGACGGCTCATCTATTCAACAGTGTGGTTGTCCGCTATGTTAAATCACAAGTGGGCAAATCCGGTCAATCCCATCCCACTTACCAAGATGCCAATCTCAGGCCATGCAGTTGCAAGCACAACTTCGCGGCACTGTCCGTGTTAGGTGGCTGAAAGGTAGAGACCTCCACGTGTCGGACTTCTACACACCTGCACAGCACATGGAAACCCAACTGCCCTCCGGTCATTTAACATAGAATTTGCCGAATAGGGGGTTGGAAGATATGTTTCAACTAAAAACTATTGTGGTATATCTTTTAGACGGCAAAAAAATCAAAAAGAAAGGTCTTGACTATCGACCTTCTCCAGCCTTTTCCCAGAAAAAGGCTAAACCTGCAAACACAATGTACCTGACAATGCAAACATTCAGAATGCAAGCAGCAGTGTCTGTATAGCCAGCGGGAACCTAACGCACACTTGAAAACGTATACTGGTCTACTCGGACCCTGAAAAAAATCTATCAAGATAAAGACTTGACATTTAAATAAAGACAATACACACACATCCAGTTTAAAACCTGAAAATTCTTTGAAGTCGTACAGCGGTATGTAGCACATACCTGGAGAGTGAAGGTTCTTTCATGGAATCCACAGCCGGTAGGCCCCATCCGAAGGCCCATTTTGGCGGCTTAAACGGGGATCTAAAGATCCGATCCTTAAAGAGTGCCATACTTGGCCATGCATGAGGGGTCATCGTCAGTTTGTTTGTTGTTGTTGTTGTTGTTGTTTTTTTAAGGGCTATATATATATATATAAATCCATATCTGATAACAAGCATATCTTAAACCAGCTCTGTGAGAGTAAAACCAGATATACTATGATACTTCAACAGTGTATAACTTGTCTGTTTATGTTTTATTTTGTGAAGGTCCATCATGTTCAACTCACCGAAGTGCGCGGAACCATCCAGTGCCTCTTGCAATCATCCTGCAATCTCAACCTGGGGCCGCGCCAGCCAATAAACTTATTCCTTTGTTTCTTTCTTGGAAACCAAAGGAAACTAAAGGAAAAACATAGAATCCACCCAGCCCAAACCAAAGGAAATCAAAGGATAGCAAAGGAAAAATTAGATAATCTAAGAACTGATTTTATCATATTTTAGTTCGTTCCTTTGTGTTCTTGTTGTTTCTGTTGGTTTCCACCCACAATCAAAAGCCATATTTTGGTGCAAAACCCATTCGTTGGACTGGAAAGGTTGACACTGTTAGCTTTTGGCCCATACCTTGGTGGAAACGTGGAACGCCTGTTACAAAAAACGCACTTGTACTAATAGGGGAAAAAACACATGAAAACCCAAAGGTTTTCAAAGGACAGGATATGGTGATCAAAGGAGAACATCGGATCATCTAAGGTAGCCCTGCTGTGAAGAATGCATGTTCCAGTGATGTTACTAAAGGGTTTCTATGAAGTTTAAAGAGCACACCCGCAGCAAAAACACATCACATACGGATCCTAGATTGTTGTTTTAGAAGTGGTTTGTTGATTTAATTTGTTCCTTCAATTCAACCCTGCTGGGAAGTTCTCCAGCGCCTCCCACAGTTCAATCCAACCTTAAAAACAAATTGATTTGGGACCTTTGGGGGATCTTGGGGCAACCAGAAATCATACACGTTCTGGCCCCACGATCACAAAATTGGAATCAAAAGGAACAGTCGGACGATATAAAGCGCATAAACCATCATAAACCTCTGGACTCTGGAGTTTTCCGATGCCAACTTTGATTACATCAGGGTATATCGCCGGATGACCGGATGCCATCCCGAAGAGACACCATCAAGGGTCACCCCATGAGTTGCTACGACGATTTAGACATCAGCAAACATAACAAGGATACCAATCAGTTTTTTCTGTGTCTGGTTTTAGTTCCCCGTGCGAAATCATGTCGTAAGTTGCGGCTTTACGGATCCCAATCCCCCAATTATACACCATATGTACCTTATTTGAGTGATTATCAGCCACGCTGCCCTTTGGGCCCTTGGCGCTTGCTGCTAACTACCTACGGGCTTTGGTTGCTGCATCTTCACTTCAAGCCACGCTTGACAGGAACCCCTGCACACATGCAGGATAGATACACAACGAACATACACTGCTTTCGAAAACGGTACTCACATCACCCTGACAATCATGTTGAAACCATTTCCATCCATTTCCGTGATTTTCCGGGACTAGTTGCAGAAATTTACCTTCCAACCAGAGTTTCATCCTTGCAAAGCCCAACCTCTCATTTCAGCCGCACCCCAAGTAAGATCAATAAACGCTTGATCTGGGCAAATCAAACCAAAGTACATCTTCCCAAACATCATTTGCTGAGCCCTTTGGGAATGATTCACACTAGTCGAACCAAATATTCATATGTAGATAAAAGATAATACTAATTCATTTTATGTGCAACTAGTTTACCAATGCGGTTGAAACCATGTCCAAACCCAAACTGGACATCAACCATTTATCTTTGATGAGGTCACCTCCGCATAATTCCTGATTGAATCATACTGACAAACCAATATATATATATATATCTCCCCCCAAGGGGTCAGACCCCGACATTTGTAGCTACAAACCGCGGGGTCTTGCAAAAAGCCTACAAAATGAATGGATGCAAGCAAACAAACTCCAAAATGGTAGGGCTTTGTGCATCAACCAGCTCTTTGCAGCACCCCTACATTTTGTAGGGAGGTATCTTTTTCCCAGACGTTTGATTTCTATCTTTTTCTGAGTATGAGTCTTGCTTGCATGCTTGGACCCTGATCCCCAAAAAAGGCATATTTCCCTGCGTTTTTCTCAATTGTCTTTAAGGAGCAACCCACCCTTTTTGCAAGGAACTGGGCTCAGTGACATTTGTGGCCTGTGTTTTTTCAATGTGGACAAAAAGTGAAGCGTTCATACCCCTTCTATCCGGGTTCAAATTGCCGGGGTGCACCTGTGCAACCGTTTTATAGCTACGATTCTTGGTGCGCCCATCTTTGAACTACAAAACCATGTTCACAACCCAAAAATGGCCTCTACAAAATGCAATGGCTTCGCCTGGCTTCTTGCAACAAATAAAAACGCTTTTTGTAGTAGCATCATTTTTGATCCCTTCAAAGACAGAAATGCTTTTTGTAGTGGTCCTTTTGGGGTACAAAATTCATAACCAAAAACGCACGCCCTCATTTTATAGCTCTTGACCGTTGGTTGATGGAGTTTCTTCTCCCTTTTC
>Ga0126342_10022017_pt1 | contig 10573 bp, 7 predicted proteins | sample Cyp1metagenome_FD_92528 | JGI IMG/M metagenome (GOLD analysis project Ga0126342, IMG submission 92528) | Coral microbial communities from Lord Howe Island, Old Settlement Bay, Australia - Cyphastrea 1 metagenome | ecosystem: Host-associated > Invertebrates > Cnidaria > Coral ...
GGACATGTCGAAAAATCGAGGTTAATTGCAATTTTATGATACTGAAAATCACGCGCAACCTTTTCGCACGAAATCAAAGTCTACTTTCAGAAGCCGGTGTAATAAAATTGCAGTTTTGAAACTTAAGATGTAACCCTTTCGCACGAAATGAAGGTTGGACGGCAAAAACTTGTGTAAAATTGCGATATTGAAATCTCAGATGGACCCCTTTCGCACGACATGAAATTCAATCCGCAACAGCTGGTGTAAAAATTGCCATTTTGCAACGTCACCAAGGTCCTCTGGCAAGGGTTCTCTGTGTAAAGCTTCTCTGTCCAAAAATTGCCTTGTGTAAAAGCTTCTGTCTTGTAATGGCCGCATGAATGTTGCATGGGCTTTGTTTTGGGGAGGAAGCCGGAGCACGAAACCTTGCATTTTTCCGTGTAAAGTGGGCCGCAGCCGGCAATGAAAGGTACCTCCTGTGCGCGGCGGGTGCAGCTTGGATCGTTTCGATGTCAATCGGTTCCTCTGCTGTGTTCTGCAACGAGTGGTTGTTCCATGTTGCTCCTGTGTGCGTAGTTCTATGCCTTTCTTGAATCTGTGGTTGCAGATCGCATTGGCATGGCTGCATGATTGTTGTCATGTGGTGTTGCCATGTGCGCAGATGCACGCGGGTTAGCCACGTCATGCTGCAAAACGCATTCTCATGGCTGCATGATTGTTGTCATGTGGTGTTGCCATGTGCGCAGATGCACGCGGGTTAGCCACGTCATGCTGCAAAACGCATTCTCATGGCTGCATGATTGCTGTCATTTGGTGTTGCCATGTGCGTATATACATTCTGGTTAGTCACGTTATGCTGCAAAATGCATTGTGATGGCTGCGTCAAGGTTGCTTGGTGCCGCGGCTGCAATCGTATTGGAGTGGCTGCATCAAGGCTGCGATAGTGATTTGTCAGCAGATTTTTCAAATTTGGCGCTGGTGATTTTCCTTTTAAAATTCCTTTTAAAAAGTGCTTCAAAATCGTGTTTTTTCTTGGCTTCGGTGCCGAGATCCATCCGGTTTTGGAGCTGCAATTCCTATTGTCATTATGTGCAAGAAAGCTTCTCTCTGTAAAAACTTTTTTCTGCAAAAGCTTGCTGTGTGTAAAAGCTTTTGTGTAAAAGCTTACTGTGTGTAAAAGCTTCTCTGTGTAAAAGCTTCTGTGTGTGTGTAAACGCTTGCCATGTGTAAAAGCACTCTGTGTAAAAGTGTTCTGTGTTTAAACGCTTGCTGTGTGTAAAAGCTTGTTGTGTGTAAAAGCTTCTGTGTGTAAAAGCTTCTCTGGTTAAAAAGCTTGCTGTGTGTAAAAGCGTCTCTGCGAAAGAACTTGCTGTGTGTAAAAGTATTGTAGTACTGGGACATACTTTGCGCAAGGTTTGTAGTACAAAGTAGTACTGCGACGTACTTGCGCAAGCTTCGTAGTACAAAGTAGTACTGAGAAGTACTTTTTGCAAGCTTTGTAGTACACAGTAGTACTGGGAAGTTGTTTGTGCAAGCCTTGACTCGTCGACTTTTGATAGCCAACAAAGATTTTGATCTCTTTTCTGTACCTCTGATACCTTGTTGGTTCTTCCTGGGGATGCCTCAGATATATTGTTGGTTCTTCCTCTGGGACCTCTGTTAAATATCACTTCTGGAAAACAGAAGCTTACAAAAGGCTCACAGACCCCTGGAAGCCATCCGCGGGTATAGCAAACACATGTGGGGCTAAATACCCGCAAATGTGCGGATATCAAGGTATAGTGGGAATAGCACGTCCCGACTTGCTGTGTGTAAAAGCTTTCTTTGCGCAAGCTTGTTTAAAAAGCTTGCTGTGTGTAAAAGCTTCTCTGCGAAACAACTTGCTGTGTGTAAAAGCTTTCTTGGTGCCAACTTTGTATCACAAAGTAGTACTACTGGGACGTGCTTTGTCCAAGGTTTGTAGTACAAAGTAGTACTGGGAAGTGCTTTGCGCAAGCTTCGTAGTACAAAGTAGTGCTGGGAAATACTTTGCGCAAGCTCAGTAGTACAAAGTCGTACTGGGAAGTGCTTTGTGCAAGCTTTGTAGTAGAAAGTAGTACTGGAAAGTAGTTTGTGCAAGCTTTATGGTACAAAGTAGTACTGGGAAGTAGTTTGTGCAAGCTTTGTAGTACAAAGTAGTACTGGGAAATACTTACTTTGTGCAAGCTTTGTAGAACAAAGTAGTACTGCGAAGTACTTTTTGCAAGCTTTGCAGTACACAGTAGTACTGGGAAGTAGTTTGTGCAAGCTTTGTAGAACGAATTAGAACGAAGAAGTACTGGGAAGTGCTTTGTGCAAGCTTTGTAGTACAAAGTAGTACTGGGAAGCACTTTGTGCAAGCTTTGTAGTACAAAGTAGTACTGGGAAGTACTTTTTGCAAGCTTTGTAGTAAAAAAGTAGTACTGGGAAGTACTTTGTGCAAGCTTTGTAGTACAAAGTAGTACTGGGAAGTGTTTTGTGCAAGCTTTGTAGTACAAAGTAGTACTGGAACGTGTTTTGTGCAAGCAAGCTTTGTAGTACAAAGTAGTACTGGGAAATACTTTGTGCAAGCTTTGTAGTAGAAAGTAGTACTGGGAAGTACTTTTGCAAGCTTTGTAGTTCAAAGTAGTACTGGAACCTGTTTTGCGCAAGCTTTGTAGTACACAAAGTAGTACTGGGAAGTGCTTTGTGCAAGCTTTGTAGTACGAAGTAGTTCTGGGAAGTGTTTCGTGCAAGCTTTGTAGTACGAAGTAGTACTGGGAAGTGTTTTGTGCAAGCTTTTGCAGTAGACATCAGTACTGGGAAGTAGCTGACATGAAAATAGCCAAGAAGAACTTAGCTGACATATGGGAAGACATGAAATGAGATGAGAAAAGCTCAGATGAGATGAGTTGAGATGAAGTGCAAGTGTGAAGTGTGGAGTGTGGGGTGTGAAGAGTGCAATGTGAAGTGTGAGGAAAGTGCTTGCTTGACGTTGCATTGCACCGGGGCCGCGCGCGGGTCATGTTCTTGGACAGCAGCACTGCAACAGCTTCGCACAAAGCACGCACGCACGGGCCTGGCTGGCGCACGGCGCACACAAGTTCTCGAAGTATTACTGGGAAGTGATTCACGAAAGCTTAGATTACATATGAGAAGAGATGAGATGAGAAGAGATCAGCTGGGATAAGGTGAGAAGGGCTCAGATGAGATGAAGTGTGGAGTGTGAAGAGTGCAGTGTGAAGTGTGGGGCGTGAAGAGTGCAGTGTGAAGTGTGGAGTGTGAAGTGGGAAGTGTGGAGTGTGAAGAAAGCAGTGAGAAGTGAGAAGTGTGAAGTGTGGACTGTGAAGTGTGAAGTGCGAAGTGTGGAGTCTTAAGAGTGCTGTGTGAAGTGAAGCGTGGAGTGCGAAGAGTGCAGTGTGAAGTGTGGAGTGTGAAGAGTGCAGTGAGAAGTGCGAAGTGCGAAGTGGAGATTCAAATGTGACATGTGAGACAGGACGCAACTTTCGCAGAATGAACGCACGCACGGGCTTGGCTGGCGCACGGCGCATGCAAGTTCTATAGATGAGAAAGGCCTTATATATCCCCAAGGCAACTTCCGCCCCGCCTCGTGCGGGTACTACTGGTAAGACATGATCTTTTTACTCCCCCCGCACTGTTTGGGCCTCTTGCCGGGATAATTTTTGAAGGAAGTCTCGCTGGAAAGCTTCATTTTCACATCTTCAACTTTCAGGTTTGGAGAGAAGTCTCGCACGAAAGCTTCCTTTGCACATCTTCAGCTTTCAGATTTTGAGGGAAGTCTTGCAAGCTTCCCTTTCACATCTTCCACTTTCAGATTTTGAGGGAAGGCTCGCACGAAAGCTTCGCTTTCACATCTTCCACTTTCTGATTTTGAGGGAAGGCTCGCACGAAAGCTTCGTTTTCACATTTTCAACTTTCTGATGTTGAGGGTAGTCTTGCACGAAAGCTTCGCTTTCACATCTTCCATTTTCAAGTTTTGAGGGAAGTCTTGCAGGAAAGCTTCGTTTTCACATCTAGAATTTTCAAGTTTTGAGGGAAGTCTTGCAGGAAAGCTTCGCTTGCACATCTTCAACTTTCAGTTTTTGAGGGAAGTCTCGCACGAAAGCTTCGTTTTCACATCTTCCACTTTGAGTTTTTGAGGGACGTCTGGCAGGAAAGCTTCGCTTTCACATCATCCACTTCACTTTTATGGAAGCCTCGCCCGAAAGCTTCGTTTTCCTGCTTAGCGTCGCGGCTGCGTGCGTAATACTTTAGCCTTTTGTAGCTGGACCTCTTAAACTGTATTGGGGTGGCTGCATCAAGGTTGCAATAGTGACTTGTCAGCAGGTTTCCTCAATCTTGGCGCTTGTGATTTTCCTTGTGAAATTCCTTTTAAAAGTGCTTCAAAATCGATTTTTTTTTTTGCTTTGGCGCCAAGATCCGGTTTTGGAGCTGCAATTTCTGACGCTGTTGCGTGTAGTTCCTTTGTGTTTTTCAACTCGGTCTCTGCAGATCGCACTGTAATGGCTGCGTCAAGGTTGCTTGGCGCCGCGGCCGCGTGCGTAATACTACTGTCCTTTGCAGCTGGACCTTGTAAATCGAATTGGAGCGGCTGCATCAAGGTTGCGATAGTGACTTGTCAGCAGATTTCTCAGTTTTGCTTTCAGAAGTCCTTATAAAAAGTGCTTCAAAATCGCCTTTTCCTTGCTGTGGGCCGAGATCGGGTTTTGGGGCTGCAATTTCTCGCACCAGTGTGCGAAAAAGCTTGTGTGTGTAAAAGATTCTCTGTGTCAAAGCTTCTGCGTGTAAAAGTTGCCATGTGTAAAAGCTTCTCTGTGCAGAGGCTTCTCTATCTAAAACCTTCTCTATGTAAAAGCTTGCTGTGTGTAAAGGCTTCTGTGAGTAAAAGCTTCTGTGTAAGGGCTTCTCTGTGTAAAAGCTTGCTGTGTATAGAAGTTTCTGTGTTTAAGATTAAAAGCTTCTCTGGGTAGAGGCTTCTTTGTGTGAAAGCTTCTCTGTAAAAGCTAACTGTGTGTAAAAAAAATCGCTGTGTAAGGGCTTGCTGTGTGCAAAGGTTCTCTGTGTGTAAAAGCATTGCTGTGTGTAAAAGCTTCTCTGTGTAAAAGCTGTTCTGTGTAGGGGCTTCTCTGTGTGGAGGCTTGCTGTGTGTAAAAGCTGTGTAAAAGCTTCTGTAAAAGCTTCTGTATATAAAATCTTGCTGTGTGTAAAAGCTTCTCTGTGTACAAACTTTTCTGTGTAGGGGCTTCTTTGTGTGAAAGCTTGCTGTGTGTAAAAGTTGATGTAAAAGCTTCTGTGTGTAAAAGCCTGCTGTGTGTAAAATCTTCACTGTGTAAAAAAGGTTTCTCTGTGTAAAAGCGTCTCTGTGTAAAAGCTTCTGTGTGCAAAAGCTTCTGTGTGTATAAGCTTGCTCTGTGTAAAGAGCTTGCTCTGTGCGAAAGCTTGTAGTGAGTAAAAGCTTCCCCGTCTCTGTGTACAAGCTTCCCTGTCCCTGTGTAAAAGCTTCCCTGTTTCTGTGTAAAAGTTTTTCTGTGCGTACAAGCTTCTTTGTGCAAAAGCTTGCTGTGTGTAAAGGTTCTCTGTGTCAAATCTTCTCTGTGGAAAGCGTAGGGGTCGCTTTCTTTGACACCGAGATCCTTGTTTGGAGCAGGTTTTGGGCCAGAGAACAGCTGAGATGATTTGAGAGTGCGCTGAGAAGAGCTGAGATGAGGTGAGACGAGCTGACAAGAGCTGAGATCAGCTGAGGAGACGTGAGAAGAGCTTAGAAGATGTGAGAAGAGGAGAGAAGAGATGAGAAGACATAAGATGAGCTGACATGAGCTGCGGGGAGCTGAGAAGAGTTGGGAAAGCTGAGAAAACTGAGAAAAGCTGAGATAAGCTGAGATGAGATGAAAAGAGACGAGAAAAGCTCTGGCGACATGAGAAGAGAAGAGAACAGTTTGGACCAGCTGAGAGGGGCTGAGCAAGGGAGAGAAGACATGAGATGAGATGAGGTGAAAAAAGCTGAGAAGACGTGAGATGAGTGGAGATGAGATGGGACGACACAGACTGCAGTGGCAATGGGATGCAATGAACAATTTCCAAGAGAAGCTGCGATGCGATGAGATCAGATGAGATGAGAAAATAATCAACACTCAAAAGGCATGGCGTGATTGGCAAGTCAAGAGCTTGTTGCTACGAAGCACAGAATGCCTGGCGGCAACCCATAGGCATACACTTTGCTCCGCTCTATAGGCTATAAGCGTTTAAATTTTGAAACTTCCCGCGCTTGCCCAGGCACTACTTGCACGCGACTTGTTACACAGGAGTTAACTTCTCTGTGATCTACTTGCATTTTAATTCCTACACAACTCCTACTTCCCAAGTTCTTCTAAATTCCCTCTTAAGGCGGCAGGGGCAGTCAGGCGGCCGGTTACGAAACCTGACCTTCTCGGTAGATCGTGCGTGTCGGGCGCGCAAAGGTGTGGTGAAATGCGAATTTGTTTTGGGGACGAGCAGCCGTCTGCCGAGATCGCGCGCATCGGGCCCACAAACGTGTGGTGAAATGCTTTGAAGTCGTCCGGCGCAACCTCTGCACAGATCGCGCGTGTCGGACGCACAACCGTGTGGTGAAATGCGATTTTCTGTTTCCGGTGCACCCCCCTGCGGGGATCGCGCATGCTGGACGCACGAACGTGTGTTGAAATGCGCATTTTCTGGGCGACGGTGCCGCCCTGTCGCGCGAAATGAGTGCCAAGCGTCAAAAACTGCTGGTAAAATTGCGGTTTTGAAACCTCAGATGCAACCCTTTTGCACGGAATGAAAGTCAAAGGACCAAAACCGAGCAAAAATTGCGACTTTGAGACGTCAGAAAGGTGCTCACGGTCCTCTTTGGCAAGGGTTCTCTGTGTAAAAGCTTCTGTGTGCAAGAGCTCCTCTGTGTAAAAGCTTGTGTGTGCGTGCACCGTCTGTACAGACGTAAAACTTCCATTATTCAATTTACCGCCATTTTCTCATTTTCTGACTCCATTTTTGCGGCCGAACTTTTCGTCCAGTGCGCAATTTTCATATCTATCCAGCAGGGGGCGACAGGGTCGCTGCATGGCTGTCACCAACGAAGCTCCATGCAGTTGGCTAGGGTATGGAGCCTGATCAATTCCACGTACCTGCAAATCGTGTTATTTTCTCAAATGGTGACCGGCTAAGCCAAGCACCGGACAGATAGTTTCTTATTTTTGCAATCATTGCTTGTGGATGGCGACCGGCTAAGCCAAGAACCGGACAGAAGATTTCACGAGTATTCTGCACGGTTTCCACAATCTGGTTTCTGGGATATTTCATCAAGAATCTGGCCGCGATTTGTTTTATTGATGGTCTTCTTTTTGGGGGTCTACTTGAACCTGTTTCTGATCGTGATTGACTTTTTCGGAACTCCCTCACATTCTTCGTATACCGCTTCAAGGAGATCTACCTTAGGTCTTTGTTCCTAATCTAATTGCACGTGATGGGATTCAGTTCCCAACGGATCACTTCAATGGTCCATTTCTTGTCTAGCGTGTGTAAAACCTTCTGTGTGTAAACGCGTTTGTGCGTAAAAGCTTTTTTGTGAACACCGGTGTGTAACGACTTCTCTGTGTAAAAACTTCTCTGTGCAAAAGCTTCTCTGTGCAAGCTTCTGTGGCTAAAAGCTTCTGTGTGTAAACGCTTCTGTGCGTAAAAGCTCTTCTGTGTAAAGATTCTCTGTTGAAAAGATTCTGTATGTAAAGGCAAGGCTTCTCTGTGTAAAAGCTTCTGTGTGTAAAGGCTTCCGTGTGCAAAAGCTCCTCTGTGTAAACGCGTCTTTGTGTGAAAGCCCCTCTGCGTACAGACTTCTATGTGTAAAAGCTTCTGTGTGCAAAAGCTTTCTGCGTAAAGACTTCTCTATGTAAAAGCGTCTCTGTGCGCGTGTGCGTGTTTGTGTGTGTGTGTGGGTGTATGTGTGTGTGTAAAAGAGCTTCTGCATAAAGACTTCTCTGTGCAAAAGTTTCTGTGTGTAAATGCCCCTTTGTGTAAAGACATCTCTGTGCAAAAGCTTCTGTGCGTAAAAGCTCCTCTGTGTAGATAATTTTCTCTGTAAAGGTGCCTCCCTGTAAAAGACTTCGCCGTGTAAAAGCTTTTGTGTGTAAACGCATCTGTGTGTAAAAGCTCCTTTGTGTAAAGGCTTCTCTGTGCAAGAGCTTCTGTGTCTACATGGGTCTGGCTGAGTGTAGAAGCTCCTCTGTGCAAAGGCTTTTCTGCTTAAAAGATTCTGTGTGTAAGCTTCTTTGTGTGAAAGCTTCTGTGTGTAAAAGCTCCTCTGCGTAGACGCGCCTTTGTGTAAAAGCTCCTCTGTATATCAGCAGAACTAAGTCGCGGGTCGACATGCAAGTGGTTTAGATTGGTAATGGTTTTTTCAAGAGAAAAAAGAAACAAAAGAAAAATGAAAAGACATGAAAAGAAATGAGAAATAATGAAAAGAAATGAGAAAAAATGAGAAGACATGAAAATAAATGAAAACAAATGAAAAGAAATAACAAATTAAAAGGCACCAGGAAATGAAATAAACCATAAATGAAAACAATAAAACAATAAAACACACAATGAATGATAGAAATTTGTGAACATTGGAGGCCACCATATTCCAAACATGAATTCGGTAGCGGTGATTGGGTAGAAACCTCTAGAGAAAAATGGCAAAACCGCTCCAGACCGTTCAACATGAACAATAAACATGTGAAAGCAACGTTAACCATAAACATGTGGCAGCAACATGAACCATGAACATATGAAAAAATGTCACTACAGATCACTACATCATGATTTCTTGGAACATTGCATAGCGGTGGGTTGGGTAGAAATTGCATAACAGTGACATTGTTCTTTTTTTCTTTTTTTCTTTTTTTCTTTTTTTTCTTTTGGGTCTCGCGCCAGTGGGAGAACCTGCATTTGGTTTTCAATTGAGAAAATGTTTCTTGAGGTCATGTTTTTCTGTTTTTCAATCTTTTTTCTTTTTTTCCTCTTTTTTCCTTTTTTCCTTTTTTTCTCTTTTTCCCGAGAGCGTCTGAGTGCAGGGTTCTTCCAATAGTGGGGGTCTGCAAAACATCTTCTCATCTTCGCATCTTCGCATCTTCTCATCTTCACATCTTCTCATCTTCGCGTCTTCTCATCTTCACATCTTCTCATCTTCAAATCTTCACATCCCAACATCTTCACATCTGCTCATCTTCACATCTGCTCATCTTCACATCTGCTCACCTTCACATCTGCTCATCTTCACATCTGCTCATCTTCACATCTGCTCATCTTCACATCTGCTCATCTTCAAATCTGCTTATCTTCACATCTGCTCATAATCACATCTACTCATCTTCACATCCTCTCATCCTCACATCTTCCCATCTTCACATCCTCACATCTTCACATCCTCCCATCTTCACATCCTCACATCTTCACATCTTCTCATCTTCACATCCTCTCATCCTCACATCTTCCCATCTTCACATCCTCACATCTTCACACCCTCCCATCTTCACATCCTCACATCTTCACATCTTCTCATCTTCAAATATTCACATCTTCACATCCTCTCATCTTCACATCCTCACATCTTCACAGCTGCTCAATCTTCTCATCTTCACATCTTCACATCTTCACATCCTCTCACTTCACATCCTCACATCTTCACAGCTGCTCATCTTCACATCTTCTCATCTTCACATCTGCTCATCTTCACATCTGCTCATCTTCACATCTGCTCATCTTCACATCTTCTCATCCTCACATCTGCTCATCTTCACATCCTCACATCCTCACATCTTCTCCTCTTGTCCTCTTGCCCTCTTGCCCTCTCCTTCTTTTCTATTTCTCTCTTGAAGGCGGGGGGCAGGGGCAGTGCCAACGAGATGGCACGAAACGCAACCCTTTCGCACGAAATGAGGTTCGATCGCCAAAAACTGAGGTAAAATTGCGATTCAAGTCGTCCGGCGAAACCCTTTCGCACGAAATGAGGTTCGATCGCCAAAAACTGCGGTAAAATTGCGATTTCCGGGTTCCCGTCGCAACCCTTTCGCACGAAATGAGGTTCGATCGCCAAAAACTGAGGAAAAACTGCGATTTGAACTTGTCCCGCGCAACCCTTTCGCACGAAATGAGGTTCGATCGGCAAAAACTGAGGTAAAATTGCGATTTCAACTTGTCCCGTGCAACCCTTTCGCACGAAATCCAAAAACTGAGGTAAAATTGCGATTTCTTCTGTGTGTAAAAGTGCCTGTGTAAAAACTTCTGCGTGCTGTGTGTAAAAGCTTCTGTGTGTAAAAGCCTCTATGGTGTAAAGTGTAAAAGCGTCTCTGTGTAAAAGCGTTTTTGTGTAAAAGTGTCTGTGTGTAAAAGCTTCTGTGTGTAAAAGCTTCTGTGTGTAAAAGTCCCTGTGTGTAAAAGCTTCTGTGTGTAAAAGCGTGGCAGAGGAGGACGAAGGTTCTTCAGATCAAGGAAAGGAAAAGGCCGAGGAAAAGGAAGAAGGAAAGGCCGTGCTCACATGGTGAGTGAAGAAGGTTATGAAGAAGATTGGCAAGAAGAAGAA